>Ga0123342_1000487_pt1 | contig 62817 bp, 32 predicted proteins | sample Turbeawhitnodule_FD_89960 | JGI IMG/M metagenome (GOLD analysis project Ga0123342, IMG submission 89960) | Root nodule microbial communities of legume samples collected from Mexico - Turtle bean Mexico white nodule | ecosystem: Host-associated > Plants > Roots > Nodule | place: Mexico: Nepantla... | reverse complement strand
TTGCAGATGCTGATCAAGGATTCCTCACAACGGTTACCATTGCACAAACTCCTAGAACATCCATGGATTGTTCAGAATGCGGAGCCTTCTGGTGTATATAGGAGCTAGCATACCTTATCGTTCTTAAAACATGAAACACTAATGTTTTGGACTTCACTTTTTCCTGTAGAAGCGGTATTTCCTTGCTTCGGACAAATTATTTAAAAGGTTTGTGCCTCTTTTGAAATCATAATTACAAATCAGCATGCAAATTCAAAATTTGCTCAACGCAATTAAAATCTTTATTGTGTCAGCTCATTCTTTTATGGAATGTTTTTTTTTTTGCCAAGTTTTGCTTATTTGTTAGTCAAAGTCTTTAATAACTTTTAGATACATAGCTAGCTCAATTATATAACGTATTTATTACTTTTTACAAATTTGATAATTAAAAATACTTTACTGTTAATTTTTTAAAATTTTCAGTGTAATATGACGGTTATCTTTTATATTAATTTTTAAATAAAGGTTAAATATGAAATATTTTTACTGATTTTTATCCATTTCAAATTTTAAAATTCCGAGTATTTTACATTTAAAATTTCTAAAAAAAATATTAATTTTCTATATGAAAATCTAAAGTTTAGACTATAACTACACAATAAAAACATATTTCACCCTTTAAATAATTATTATTTCTTACATTTATTATTTTATACGTAAACAAAGATTAATAGTAACAAGTTTTTGATATATTAATTTTTTAAGATAAAAAAGTCATAATTACCATTTCATATTACATATAACTTTTTAATATATTATAAAAGCAACTTTAAAAATGTACATCACATTTCATAATTTTATTATCTTTTTGCCTTAGAAAAAAAAATCACTTTTTGTGATATATCAAAAAATGAATTATATTGCAGTCATTTAAAATTGCAATAGAAAAATTAATGTATTTGAAAATAAATTATAAGTGTCTAAGTAAAATATAATTTTTAAAAATGCCAGGTAAAAATAATTTATTGAGTGAAAAAAAGTAAGAATAACATTAAAAACAATAAAATTATATAATATATTAAAATTATAAGCAAATTATAAACATAAATTATTTTAGTTACCTAACACGTGTCAACAAATAAATATATTACTTAAGAGAACAATAGCTCGAAAATAATATAATTAAATTATTTTTAAAAATATTAATTTAATTATCTTGAAAATGCTGTTTTTCCAAAAAAAAAAATATGATGAACTTGAATAATATATAATTAACTCATATTACCTTGTCGTAATCTGACAATTTGCCATGTGAAAAGTTGCCTAAAAACGTAAACCTTTTTTTTTAACTATAATTAAGTATGACTTTTCAATCTTAATTCCTTAATAATTACAAACTTAGAAATTATACATGTTAAAATAAAAGGTTCTTTTTTTAATAAGAGTTTACAAAAACAAGTTACCAAATATAGTATAGATGTACACAAATAACAAAATTAATATATATACACTAAATTTGTTATTATTTAATTCCATACAAAGTGAAAAATAATAAATATATAAATAATGTAAAAGGATCAGTCAATTATAATAAAATTAATTATAAATATGCTCTTAAACTAAAAGATTATATACAATTTGTTTCAAAAGATTTAGAACCACAACATTACCCTAAACTCTCTAAACTCAAGTAAATATTGAACATATGTCTTTTAAAATACTTATCCTAAATGTGTTTTTTTATTTTATTTAAAGTCTTCTTATATCCTAAAGGTATTTTACACTAACATCGATTATTTTAAAATAATACTTTATAAATATATTTTATCTTTATAAGTTATATATATCTTACACGTGTTTCCATTATAATTCTTTACTTCTCACCTTCACCTACTTATGCCAGAATATATATGATTTAAACAATTGTTAAATAAAATATATAGTTTAATAATAGGTTTAAACTAAGTCTATCAGGGGAATCCTTCTCTTATAATAGACTTAGACTTTGACTGAAAGACTTGTTTTGTTACGCAAATATAGTCCAACATCACTAAGTAGTCAAGGTCAAGGCAATTTATATACTTCTTTCTCCTCCAACCCGCCGAAACATTTTTTAAGGACAAAACCGTGATGCAACATCGACCTCTAAAGTGAATAATACCTCGAATGTGGTGATTGATCCTAGTGATGTTATCTCTCCAACTACTACTTATAAAATGGTAAAGATATAATTTCACATATGTAACTTTCATACAATATAATTAAATACATTATACCATTCATAATTATGACACATTATCAAGTGAAAGTTAAACCTATGTCTTTTAAAATATTTTTATTAAATATATTTGTTCAAAAACTAACATTTTATCCATCATATAATAAATGATCTAAAATAACTTTCATTAATGTCTCAATACATAATTTAAATAATTAGTGAAGTAATGATATTCATTATAGTCATATGCTCATAAACTTAATACTTACAAATAACAAATTGGTAAACACGTTACATTTACAATATAATCTAATACACCATATCACTCGTAATTATAACTCGTCATCACTCGACCATTTTAATTCATCAAAACATAATAGTTTAATATTTAGATTATATCATTCATATGAACTATAATGATTGTACATATTAACACTTCAAATCAAGTTAAAATATTCTTCTCATATTTTATATGCGGATGACATTTTTATTTTCTGTAGGGCGATAATAAGTCTCTTGGAAATTTGAGTAATTTTCTTAAAACATATGGTAAATATGTTAATAATTCTAAGAATAGTTTTTTTCACCATGGATAATTCTACAAGATTTGTCACCAAAATTCAGCGTATTCTTTCTTGTAGTCATGGTTGTTTGCCTTTCACTTATTTAGGAGTGTCTATCTTTGTTGGTGCTCCAAAGGGTCGTTTTCTTCAACCTTTGGCTGATAAAGTCAAAGTGAAACTAGCTTCTTGGAAAGGTAAATCTACGGTGATTACGGGTCTTTTAGCTTATAGTTTTAATTTGTATAAATTGTTTATTTCTCTTCTTAAGGAAGTTAAGCAGTGTTGTTGAAATTTCATCTGTATTGGTGATATTTTGAAAAAAGGTATAGCTATTGTTAATTGGGATACAATTTGTTCTCCCCTTGAAAATGGAGGTTTGAAAATTATTAACCTTCACCATGAAAATAATGCATATTTTCTTAAGCTTGCTTGGAACTTTGCTTATAGCAACAAGCCTTGGTCTTTGCTCTTGAAAGTCAGGGTTCTTAAATCAAAATACGAGTTTCAAATGGTTTATAAATCCTCATCTTTTTGGCCTGGAATTAAGCAATTTTATTATACTATACTTGATTATACTTCTTGGACTGTTGGTACAAGTTCTTTTATTAATTTCTGGCATGATAAATGGCGTGCTGCTACTTCTTTAGCAAATATTGCAAGATTATCTGATGGTGCTAGTATTCTAGATACAGTATCTCAGTTTTAAACAAGTGATGATTAGAATAATCCATTGTCTTTACAACAGATGTCTCATCTTTTTAGTCATATCATGGTTGGAACAGAACATGATATTCCTAATTGGATTCTAGATGAGTCTAGTCGTCTCACTCTTAAATTGGCTATGACTTTTTTCTTGGATCTAGGAGTTCCCTGTGGTTGGGGTAAATTTATTCGGTCTTCATATATTTCACATTCTAAAACTCTTGTCCTTTGGAAAGATTTTCATGGGCGGCTTCCTACAGATCTACATATTCAAAATAAAGGTCTGCATATTTGTTCTATGTGTACGCTTTGTGAAAAACACGAGGAATCTATTCAAATTTTTTTTTGAATGTTCTAATGCTTTGCGTATTTGGAGTTGGGTTCGACACATTTTTCCTACTTATCATTTCTCTAATAAGGATGATCTTCTTTCTTTTATTAAGAGTGATGGTAGTCCTTTGGTTAAATTGATTAAGCTTGTTGTGATAACTTTTTCTATTTGGATGATATGGCGTATGAGGTTTGTATGGCTATTTTGGTTATTAAAGATTTAACTTGTCAAGTAGATAACTCATCTAAAGCTTTAATGAAGAATGATATGTTCGATTTCAACGTGCTCAATTTTTTTGATATTAACACTCGTGCTGGTAAAGTTTTACATCCTCTTCCTGTTAGATGAGAGTTTCCTTCACTAGGTTGAGTTAAAATTAACACTAATGGGCTGCTATGAGATATCTTGGTCTTGGTACTCGTGAAAGTACTTTCCGTGGGAGTATGAGAGAATTTATTGGAGCTTTTTCTATGTTTCTTGAAGTTTAGGCTGCTCTGGTTGCTGAACTTTATGGGATTATACATGCTATGGAGGAAACTCAAAAGATGGGGCTTACTAATGTCTAGTTGGAATGTGATTCTTCTTTGGTTTGTGCTACGTTTACTGTTAGGACAAATGTTCATTGGATGCTTCATAATCGATGAAATACTTGTCTTAATTACGGTGAGAAAATTAGGTTTAAAGTTACTCATATTTTTTTTGTGAAGGAAATGTGTGTGCCGATAAATTGACTAATTTAGGATTTATTCATAGAAAATCTTTTCATTAGTGTAATATGTTTCTATATAGTCTCTTCTTAGAATTCTTTATGGATATGTATAGTCTACCTATGTATCGCTTTTGTTAACATATGAGTTTTGATCTAGTCCTCCCATATTTTTGTATTTTTTTTAATAATACTTTTTTCATATGATGACAAATGATTGTTGTTACTTGAAGTATCATCCTAAATGAGATCTCAAGTTGTATAGTAATGCTTAACATGAAAACTTTTATTTAAAAAAAAAATCAAGTTAAAATATATTTTAGATAAAAAATTGTAGTTCGATGGAGATTAGATTGCTTAATCAAAGTCAAATTGCTCAACTAATATTTTTTCCAATAAAACAAAATTCAAGATCTTTCCTTTCCTTAGTTGAACTAGTATAGGTAACTTGAAGAGTAAGTATTGTCATTTAACATTTTATTAATATTTTGATTGATACTGTTTTACTCCATTTTGTGGTTAGTAAAATATGTGTAATTTTATTTATTGAAACTTCAATATTCCAATAACTAATTTTTTTTATTCGAACAATCTCAACAAATTATATTTATTTAGTTTATTTTAACATCATGTACGTAAACGCATTAGTATAACAAAATTTTAAAAAGTTGGATATGTTGATCATTTAAAACCATATTACCTTTATTAAAATTACTACAATATTAAAGATACATTTTAAACACCAATGAACTTTTTATTCGTGTCTGTAGTAAAAAATGTTTGAATAGGATGGTATGTAGGAATTGATTATATTTTACGTGCTTTAATACTTTAATGATAACAAACAGAGTTATAAAAACAGGAATGCAATACACTATAAGAAGTTAATTAAAATTTAATTAAATTATTAGATTAAGATTTTCTTTTGTAACTTGAAACGTGTTTATATCTATACCTATATATAAATGATTTCTCATTATAATGGTTTGTTGATCTACACAATTCTTTTTTCGATTCTATCCTTATTTAATATGTTTCATTTTATTAATATAATATAATATTTTATCATTTCATATGAATTACTTAAAAAATAAAATTATTTTGTAATTTTTTAAATTAATATTAATGTACATTTTTTTTATATGACTCCTTACTTTTTTCTTAGTTTCTTATTTTAAAGCTGGTAGAAAGAGAGAGAACATACTCTCACATCTCCACATCATATCTCACATATAAAATAAAATAACCTTTATTTTCAATCACTCTTTCCATTCATTTTTTGTTTTTCAACTTCGACTCATTATCCAAAATTATTTCATGTATGTTACATTTTTATCATTGTAAAAATTGAGTAAAAAAAGAAAATGGTTAAGTGTTTCCACTAGTATATATAATATATTTTACATGACCTGATTATATTAGTTATTTTATAATAATATATAATTACTTGAGTTTTTATATCAATTATTTATAATATATAGTATTTAGTTTCTAGCGTTTTTTGAGTGGTGCAAAAAAATGTTCTTATTAGGAAACGATGAAGAAAGCAACACAATGGATAAGAGATACAAAACTGAAAGTTCTAGTCCTGAAGAAGACAGAATTATTGTCTCTCTCCCAACAAAAATAAAAATCTCAAACTTTATTTGAGGAGAAAGAAGAAATAAAAGAAAAAAAAAAAAAGAAGAAAAAAAAGTACAGGTGGAACGTTCCGAGTGGACACAACGACGTTAACACAACACAAGTCCGGTCCGTGGAATAAAAATAAGTTTTTAAAGTTCCATTTCGTGATTGCGCGTCAACACCAAACGCTCCCTTAACCCACCTAACCCAAACCCCAAATCCGAAACCGTCCTATTCCTCGTTCGAATCAGGGGCATCTCTGAACTGGAACAATCAGATGCAAGCGATTTGAGCGATACTCTGTGAAGAAGCTGCGTAGTGCGTTTCGCTCTTCCAAATGGCGGTTTCCGATAGTCCAAGCGGTGCCTCCACGCCGCCTCAACAGGAACAAACCAACAAGTACGGTTTCACCAAGCCTCTCTCTCTTGCAGGTCCAACCGACGCTGATCTCCACCGTAACAACGATTTGGAGAAGGTAATTAGTGTGTGATTCGTCTCATCTACGATTTCTAGGGCCCCGCGCCTTCGCATTCTCGCTTCGTGTGAAACCTAAACCTCAAATTCGTTTTGTTTTGCTTCAGTTATTACTCGATTCGGGGCTTTATGAGAGCAATGATGAGTCCGCCGCGAGGAAAGAGGTTCTTCACCGTCTCGATCAGGTTAACTGCCTCTTTGATCTGCGTTTGTTGTTATTTGAGCGTGTTGATTACTGCGCTGGTGTTCTGTTTATACATCTGTTCAATTTATGTGAATGGTGTTCCTCCAAGTTTTATAGGAGTATTGTGTAATTTGCTGCATGTTGAGGAACATGATTTGGATTGGAACCTTTATGCTTGTTTAGGGTTCAACAGGGCTTTCGAATCGTGCCCTTTCTTATTGTTATTGAGGTTTTTCTCTGTCCTTTGGATTTGATTTTTTGTAATGATCAAGTTAGCTTTCAATGTAGATTGTGAAAAGCTGGGTGAAGCAGTTGACGCGCCAACGTGGCTACACAGATCAGATGGTCGAGGATGCAAACGCAGTCATTTTCACTTTTGGTTCTTACCGACTTGGGGTGCGTATGCCATTATGAAAATATTGGTGTTTGTTTGGATTGTGGGGGTTTAAATTAGAGGCTTGCTTTGCACTAGCCTAAATCTGATAATTTCTCCAGAGTATGCTTGTCTTGTTGCTAGTCATGAGTTGTCAGTAGCATAAGGAACTTAAATCTGGACGTAGGAAAGATTTGAAAGAGAAATAATTTAATGAGATAGAAATGCATTTATTGTTATTAGGATTTGGGAATAGCTAAAAGTCCGAGAATACTTAGTCTGGTGGATCCTTTATGCTTAACTTTTTATAGCTGCTTAAAGAAAGAGATGTTAAAGCTTTTGGTGATGAGATTTTGTTGATGCATAAATATGTGTAATTCTCCTGGACTCGGGAGTGCTGTTCCATTTATGTAAGCTTTTTGTTTGTAACAATATTGATGTTTCAATAATTTGCAGGTTCATGGACCTGGAGTTGACATTGACACTTTGTGCATTGGTCCTTCTTATGTGAACCGAGAGGTGACACACTGCTGCTGGTTATTTTCCTCAATTTAGTAAAATCCCTGACATTGGTTATATTTTAGCCAATTTTTCTCTTTTTCAGGAAGATTTCTTCATCCTTTTGCATAACATTCTGGCTGAAATGGAAGAAGTTTCTGAACTTCAACCTGTTCCTGATGCACATGTTCCTGTAATGAAATTCAAATTCCAGGGAATATCTATAGATTTGCTGTATGCAAGTATATCACTTTTGGTTGTGCCAGAAGTAAGTTTGGTTATTCATTCATCAGGGTCTTTGTATCTTCTGAGTGCACACTTTCGTGGGGGACAATTTTATTAAAACTGCCTTCGTCTTAGGTTCAGAATTTGAAGACTTCCCTAACTTAAGCACACTGTCCTTCATAAATATTTTAGAATTTAAACCAATCATGTGTTCTATATTAGTACTGCTATCACTTACTTATTTATCTTTCTTTTGTGTTTTTAGCATGTTTGGTTTGGAGGTAGGATCTTTATCTTTCACCCTCGTTCTATGGAACAGTATAGCAATTAGGAAGGGGTAGAGATGTTTTTATTGTTTAATTCCAAAAGGGAAGATATTAAATTTGTTTGCTGATTATTGACCTTCATGTAGTGTAAGTTTTGTGGAATGCACGTTTTTATTGTTGATCTAAATTTATTTATGCAGTTTATTGACTTTGATACATTATATTCACTCTAAAAGGTTGATAAACGGTATTGTATTTATAACCTGTCACCATGTATCGATTTCCTGTTGCCTTTTGCATTCTAATTTTATTCTAATGGTGTGTTTTGGTTGGGTGGAAATCAAATCGGAAGGAAAAAAACACAGATAACAATGTATTTTCTTTTGTTGGTTGAAGAGAAAATGAAAGGAAAAAGAAAGGGGAAGTTGACTTTTAGAGAGAAAAAATCAAAATATTTCTTCACTTTTCCTTAAATTAAAATCTCAAAATCTTCTCTCCTCCCTCACTTTCCTTCCCCTCATTACAAACAGGCAATAAGAGAAAAACACGTTTCTTTCCATTGTACTTTCTCAGTCTTCCACCTTAGGATCTAGTTTTATTTAAGCTTGCCTTTAATTTGATACGGTTTTCTAACATGCTTATCTGCAGGACCTAGATATCTCGCATGGTTCAGTGCTGTATGATGTTGATGAACCAACCGTTCGAAGTCTTAATGGCTGTCGAGTGGCAGATCAAATTCTTAAACTTGTTCCAAATATTGAGGTTAATATATATGTTCTTTAGTTTGATTAAATGAGATATTATATTTAATTGTTGTCCATCTTATTAATTTGATAGTTCACTAACCCTTGATAATGATAGCACTTCCGAACTACACTGAGATGCTTAAAGTTTTGGGCCAAAAGGCGTGGTGTTTATTCAAATGTAAGAACCGCACCTACATTTTTTTTAACACCATTGGTAGTATCTTTTAAAATGATATTAAATACTCTTTTTTTGGTGTGCTTAGGTTACTGGATTCCTTGGTGGTGTAAATTGGGCTATTTTAGTTGCTCGAATATGCCAGCTTTACCCTAATGCAATCCCTAGTATGTTGGTTTCCCGATTCTTCAGGGTTTATACCCAGTGGCGGTGGCCAAACCCTGTAATGCTATGCTCCATAGAAGAGAATGAACTGGGATTCCCTATATGGGATCCTCGTAGAAACCCCCGAGATAGATTCCACACTATGCCAATAATTACTCCTGCATACCCTTGCATGAATTCAAGCTACAATGTCTCGGCAAGCACTCTTCGTGTCATGATGGAACAGTTCCGCTATGGCAATAAGATTTGTGATGTAAGATAAGTCTATTATTGGTTGGTTTATTTTATTTGTGACTGTCTTTATGATTGATACTTGTACTGTTAGGAAATTGACCTCAATAAAGCCCAGTGGAGTGCACTTTTTCAGCCTTACGTCTTTTTTGAGGCATACAAAAACTATTTACAAGTGGACATAGTTGCATCAGACACTGATGATTTACTAGCATGGAAGGGCTGGGTAGAATCTCGATTGAGGCTGCTTACCCTTAAGGTACAGTTTTGTCACAGTTCAGTACAAGACTTCCCTGTATTTAGTATAATCGAATTCTGTCTGTTCTTTATTGAAAAAAATTAATCTCTGAACATTTTGTATTTTTTTCTCTTCGAAGTATAGTCTTGTCGTGGTTTGGTACATACAAACAATCTTTCTTGAACCGGGATTAATCCATTTTTTTTATTGAAAATATTTAATTGTTGAACATTTGTGTATATTCTTTTACTTCCCATGTATTAAACATTGACACATGGTTTTCAATTATCTGTGAGTAGATAGAACGAGATACAAATGGGATGCTGCAGTGCCATCCTTACCCACATGAGTATATAGACACATCAAAGCCTTGTGCACATTCTGCATTTTTTATGGGCTTGCAAAGGAAAGAAGGAGTAAGAGGTCAAGAGGGGCAGCAATTTGATATAAGAGGAACGGTTGATGAATTCAGACAAGAAATAAACATGTATATCTACTGGAAGCCTGGAATGGAAATTTTTGTTTCTCATGTTCGTCGAAAGCAGCTCCCTGCATTTGTTTTTCCTGATGGTTACAAACGCAGCAGAATGCCAAGGCATACAAGCCATCCAACTGAAAAAACAGGTGATGATGCCACAAAGTCCTACTCTGGGTCTGGGCCGTCTGAAAGATGCATCAAGAGGAAAAGTTACCCTGAAATGGTGGAAAAGAAGCCAGACAAACCAGATAAACGGGCATCTATTAGCCCACAGAGGTTAGAATGTGTTTCTCCTGAAAGTTGTACTAATAAATCAGGTGGTACAGCTCAAATGAGTATTGATAGTATTGAAGGGGTTTGGTTAGCTGGTTCAACAACCAAGTCTGATAACAGCAATTGTGAAATTAAGTCATCTGACGTACTCCCAGGAAGTGGACTAAGCACCGAGGTAGCTGACATGCAGATTGGTGAACCAGGATTTGTTGACACCACACATGATATGTTGAAATCAAGGAGTGTAGAAGTTCCAAATGAGGTAAGCTGCTGAATCAGTGGTGGAACCTTTGGAAGTTGTTTGGTTCATGTGAACTTCCTTAATTAGTTAGACGTTGGTGATGCATTTCAGAATGGAGTTGTCAATGGGGACAAAGCTCAGGATCTGGCTTTAGATTGCTTGGAAAGTGAAGAAACCGAATCTACTAACAAGTTTTCACACTGTAAAGCGGGTGTCATTGATATGGATCAGCGACTAGACAAAGCATGTAATTTCATCACAAGGGATGAATGCTCAGATTATGTACCAAAGGCCAGCTCCCAGAACCTCAATTGCGAGGTGAGTTATTTCGTTTGAGGACTTTTTTGGATTAGGAACTATTGTGGATGGCAGTGAAAAAACTGGAAGTCTGGGAGATAGTGAGTCAGGGATCTTTGCAGGGTGATGTTTGTGTGGCTGATCCAGATCAGTTCTGAAGAGAGTGGGTGTTTTCTTGGAAATAGAGTATTTCAAAATATCAGGGCTCAAGAATATAAGGTTTTGAATTTTCTAACCTTTGTTTTCTTGGTAATAAAGGCTTTCTGATCTTACGTTGATACTATTCAGTTCACCTCATCCTTTGCTTCGTGCCTCCGTGGAAGTTATCAATAATTTATATTTCATGAGTTTTAAGAATAAAGAGTCTAATCTTGTTTTGGTCTGATTTGATTTTTTTTTCTTTGATTTTAGATTTGTTTTCATACTTGTAGCCAAATTTAGATTATGGCCTGCCCCTTCTCTCTTCCCATCTTTGTCGGGTCTTATTTCTATGAGCTACTGTTTTAATCTTGTATATTTTCCTGTTACTTTCAAGATAATTTGACTGTCAATTTCCATGGTAATTGAATTTCCTAGTTTTCTGACTGGTGAATATGTGGTCGCAGGTCCTGCACCACTATACGTGCTATGTTTCCAGTAACTGTGCTTAAGAACCTAACTTGTTTTGTGTATAGAGAGACTCAGAGACCAGATCTTCCTTTTGTTTCATTTTAAATTTTTTTGTCTAATACATTTTTTTCCTAATTGTTATTATTCTTTCTATTTTCTATATTTGTGTATAGCCAGATTTCAGACTCAGAAGTGTTGTAAAATTGAAGATGGGCTAGGTCAGAATCTGTGCGGAACTTTTCACAAACATGTTTTTCAACTCTATAATAATGTTTTTATACTGTGCTCTTTGGTTTTGGTTTTGTAGGTGGACGAGTTTGGATTGAATCACATGATCTTTGGGAGGTTAATGGCTGAAATTCCTGTCACGCTGCTACCCTGTGCTTTGTTGTGACTGTTGCTGTGCTGAGATCCTGTGAGCGGGGACTAAGGCTGTAATTGAACAGTGAGAAAAGATACAACAAATGATGGCAGTGAAAGAGATTGGGGTTTGGGGTATTTGGCGTTGCGATGATCGTTTGTGTACATAAATGAACAGCATGACGGAGACGCTTAAAAATGTGGTCACGTCCTGTTGTGTGAAACGCGCGCTCATCTCATCTTCAGAGCTCTGAATTGTCTCATAAACCTTAACATATCTACTTACCTTGGATTTTAAAGGAGTGGGAACTTTGTTGTTTGCTTGTGACGTGGATATGATCGAAACATTATGTAAATGTAAAAATTGGCTACTTCGGCTATGGTTATTTAGAAGAGATAACGGCAAAACAAAAAGATATTGGCGGCAGAATAGGGTAGTCCTCCTTGTTTATCCTTTCTTCGGAAGTTTCGGTGGGGAGGATCATTCTGTTCATTGGGTTTCGTTGGTCTTTCAATTTAGTGAGCAGTCATCATGGGAAAATAGTTTCTTTCGTTAGTGTTCTCACTTGGCTTTCTTTTATGTTTTGGCTATTTAATTTGCTTGATATTAAATTTGCTTCGAGTGAAAAGCCCAATGAAGCAGGATTTTGAGACAATGGTTTTGGTTATGTAAACCTGTTACGTGTAAAACCTAGTTAACAAATTGTGGTGCTACACGTTAATCGTATCCAAAACTTCTCCAACACAATGAAGCACTAAGTCACTGGTACAAGTATTACACTTTTACAACATTTTTTTGGAACCCTTTTCTTTTGGTTATTTGTGTTATCTCGTCTCTTTCATCTCATACGTTGTAGGATTTTAAGGAGTTCATGTGAAAGCGGTAGTAATTTACATTAAGCATTATACTATCTCTACATGCTGTACAAACAGGTTTCTTAATTTTGCTTGCATCATTCTCTTTGTAACTAGAAAAGTACCTTGTATCACCAGGATGAGTTATTGGTTGCAGCATTACTCTCCTTGTAACTACAAACGTACCTTGTGTCACTAAGTAGAGGAGCGATATCAAACTCATTTCCCACTCTTCTGCGTGTAGAACCTGAATGACAACACCGACGAAGAACTTGCATAATCTCCTTTGCTGAAGGTCTAGTTGAGGGCAAGGAGCTTGTGCAAAGGAGGCCCAATTTGAAGACATTAGCCATCTCTTCCGCATAACGTGGTTCTTTGATATCCTCATCGAATGCATCAGTAAGGCTCTTCGCTTCAGTAAAATGCTCCCACGCCCATTCAACTAAGCTGCATGCATGCTCGCCTCTCATATTAGGTTTCCTTCCTGTCACAAGCTCTAAGAGCACAACGCCAAAGCTATAAACATCAACTTTCTCGTTAATCTTAGTTGAATAGGCATATTCTGCAATGCAAGTGAAGCATATTATCAGATCAGTTTACTTCAGTATCAATATAAAAAGTTGTGTAGATGGCAATATAGCATCATTTACCTGGTGGAATGTAGCCAAAAGAGCCTGCTAGAGCAGACATGGTGTTTAGTTCACCGGGCTTTGATAACATTTTGGCGAGCCCAAAATCTGCTATTTTAGCTCTGAACTCCGAGTCCAACAGTATATTGCTAGATTTGACATCTCGGTGGATGACGGGGGGTGAGCATTCATGGTGCATGTAACACAGACCTTGTGCAGCCCCAATGGCAATATTCAACCTCGTTGGCCAACTCAACCCAGTAGGCGATTTCTTCTCTGCATGAAGCCATTTGTCCAGGCTCTGATTTTCCATGTATTCATAAACAAGAAGTTTGGAGTTCTCACTTGCATAGCAGCACAAAAGCTTCACTATATTCGAGTGCCGAATATTGCCCAGGATCTCAACCTCGGCCTGGAACTCTTTCTCCAACGTGTCATCCACATCCTCGCGATTCCAGATCTTCTTCACCGCAACATACTCACCTGGACGATTTGAAGCAATCCGGTAAACTTTCCCAAACCCTCCACTTCCTATGAGGTTATTGTCTGTCAAACTTGAGAGGAAATTTATTTCCTTGAGATCAAGCCTCTGGAATGAAGTGAGCCTCCACGTTGCAACCTTATTTTTATGCCCGCAGTGCTTTTTGCCCCATTGCGTTTTCAACGTATAGAAGACCAAGGAAACTATGGCCAGTAACACAACGGCGGTGGCAGCCAGAATCAGAGCCAGTGAATTCGAAGATGAATTGCTCGACTGTGGTGCCGCTGATGCGGTTTTGGTCAAGCAGTTATCAAGGTGGATGTTTGGATTGTAAGCACATAGACGAGGATTGTTCAAGAAACTGTTTTCAAATGCGAGGTTATTGAACTCATCAGGGATTTTCCCAGATAGCTGGTTGGAGGACAAGTTGAGAAAAACAAACCTCAACCTATCAAACTGAGGGGGGATTTCACCTGATATGTCATTTTGAGACAAGTCCAGGTAAGCCAGGCGGGGAAGAGCAGTAATAGCCGTGGGAATTTGGCCAGAAAGTTTGTTTCGTGATAGTGTCAAAGTGTTCAGTGATTGCCACGAAATAATCTCAGAAGGAAGTGCACCCGAAAGTTGGTTACCATCCAGCATGAGAGCAGTGAGCTTAGAAAGTTGAGTCAATTCCCTTGGAATTTCACCCGAAAGCATGTTGTTTCTCGCATCAAGAAACCCCAGATTTTTGGCTGAAGTAATCCCAACAGATATCCCACCCGAGAAGTTGTTGTTTGCGATCTCAATCCTTGCAATATTCCAGAACACTTGACCCGGAAGAGGCCCAGAGAAAGAGTTGTTGCTCAAAATCAAGGACGAAAGATTACTCATAGTCCACAAACCCAAAGGAACCTCACCCGAAAACTTGTTATTATAAACCTGAACCGTGGCGAGAGAAGGACAATTCACAATCGATTCAGGCAAAACCCCACTAAAATTGTTGGAAGAAACAACAACACCAATAAGCGCACCACCTGCACATAAATGTTCCGGCAACCCACCACTGAGTTGGTTATCAGAAACCTCAATCGCTGCAAGCTTGGAATGCAAGCCTAGTTCTGGAGGCAGTGTTCCACTCAAGTTATTGCTGAAAACCCTGAAATACTTAAGAGTAGGAATTTGGCTTAAACTTACGGGAATCTCACCGAACAAGTGATTCTCGTACAAGTGCAAGGTACTCAAGTTCTTTAACTCTCCAAACTCTCGGGGTATGGAACCCGTCAAATTATTCTTCGCCAAATCAACGTCTATTAATTCCAAACACTGCATCGTAGCACTAGGAATCACACCCGACAACCTGTTACTGAACAGGTACAAGAACCTCAACTTCCTCAGCGAGAACAAAGTCCTCGGAATGCTCCCTGATAATTTGTTCATCGACAAATCCAACCGTACGAGGTTCGTGAAAATATCCCCAAAATATTCTGGAATCTCTCCGATCAGGTTGCACCGCGTCATCCACAGACGCCTCAAATTTTTTAATTTCCTAAACTCGAACGGGATCTTCCACGGCGCGAGTTTGAGATTATAAGCCAAACCCAAGCCTTCGAGTTTCGACAGGTTTCCGATTTCCTTCGGGACGGTTCCCTCGAAGTTGTTTGTGAAAAGATCCAGCGTTTGCAGTTCCGGCAGGTTCCCGATCGCCGCCGGGATCTCTCCGGAGAAGGAGTTGGCTCCGAGGCTGAGGTAAGTGAGGGTTTTGAGGCGGTCCACGTTGGCAGGGACCGCTCCGGCCAGGTAGTTCTGCGACAGGTCGAGGTACTGGAGGTTGGAGCATTCGTACAAGGTTGTCGGAAACTCGCCGGCAATGGAGTTGTTGGAGAGGTCAAGCATGAGGAGGTTTTTGAGATTGCAGATTGTGGAAGGGAGGCTCTTGGAGGTGGTGATGCCTTTGCTGGAGAGGAGAAGTTTCGTGACGGCGCCGTCGCTGCCGCAGCCAATCTCCGTCCAGTCGCACGGCGCCGATGGAGACGGTTTCCATGATCGGAGCGACGGCGGGTCTCCCAGTTGACGTTTGAGTGTGAGTAGGATTGTTTGTTCAGTTTCGGAAATTACCCGGGAGGGTACAGAGATGCTGAATAACAGAAACAAATGAAAGTAAACGAAGAGGGGCATTTTGGACATTTTCCAGTGAGGGATTTTGCCGGGAAAACGGTGACCATCAAAATTCGAACACGAGGAGCTTCAGGTTTTGTTTTATCTCTCTTTACTCTCCTATGTGTTTGATGTATTGTGATGTGTGAATTGAGTTTACTATATATTGAAAATAATCACGGGAAAATTAATATAAGCACTAACAATGAACTTTAATTACACGGGTGATGCTGAAAATGATGGAAGCTAGACGAAAGTGATTAGAGTTTCGTTCAAACACGACTGATTAGGACTTTTTTCAGTGGATATCTTTGGTTAGTTAAAACTACACAATTGAAAGGACATTTCATCATTGTTTTTCTTCTCTCTTTAATTTTTTTTTGTTTTGGTTCCATTGTCTTCCATCAGTATCGATTCTCTGGGAACTTTGTTGAGCCTCTAAAGGCGAACTGGGCCACAAACGCATGGATGAAGGAAAAGAGAAAGTTAGTCAACAGTGCAGGAGTGAATATCTTTATGTTACTAGACTCAACCACGCTACCACAAACCACCATTTTTCTTTCCAATAATATGCATTCAAGATGGGACAAACCACACGTAATATCATATATTTCCACATTTCTTCCACCACTACGGAAAAATTAAGCCTCACACCCCTTTTTTATCCACAATCTATGCATTTAACCTACATCATTTTAAATTCAACTTTTTTTTCATTACATAATCTCTATTTTATATTGCACCCTTCAAATACCCCTTTCTAACTGTCATAAAGCCCCTCAGACGCTTTTTACACACACCAGAAGTTGACCAAAATGTAGATAGCACAACATACTCTACACTCCATTTGAGCTCTTTCAATTCCTTTCATCAGTGTTGCAATGTAAAATCATTAACTTTGTCTGCAAAACAGAACCTCCCTGCCAACTGAAATTGTTATACGTTTTTGCTAACTCAGTAAGTGCCAACGAAACATTCACTAAGGTAGGAAAAACTTTTAAATTTTCAAAGAGCATTTGCAAAATACTTATATATTTGAACTTATAAAATGTCTATGCAACAAAGAATTCGTGTTTGTGAGATCATTCAGTAATGCTTTCTAACGAGAAAGTGAAATCTATCATGTTCTCTAATTCTCCCCCCTCTCTATAAGTCTCTATTGTTTTTAAGTTATTGAGTTTTTACTTTTATTATGCCACATGTTATCTCGTCTTTCCTTTGTTTGGCATATCCACTATTGGTGTTGCATATTTGCATATGCATGTTCTTTCCTTTATCTTAGCTCAATAATATTTTTGCTATGCATTCTTAATGCATTTTTTATAGGGTTAGCCCAATTAAAATTATGATAAGTATGAGTTTATATAATTACTATATAAATAAATCAATTTATGTTTTAAAACTCTTAGCTTGTTTATCATGAAATTTTTTGAGATCAAACTCAAATTTGTAACTTCATTTTCGCCCCAAAACCTGTCATGACCCGTTCCATGTGGTCAATTCTCACGAGGCAACCATGAAACTATTTGAATTAGTGACAATGGAAATGTGAAGAAGTGGTTAGGAAAGTTCCCATTTCATTAGTATATTCTAAGTGTAGTTCTTTTTTCTTAGCAGTGGTTAACTAAAGTGTTGTGTTAGTCAAACTTTCAAAAGTCAGCACAATTTTAACTGCCATGTGCTCGGTGCTTTGCATCCTTAGAATTAATCAAAATAACTTCATTAAAGTGATTTCAACCTACCTTGTAGTATAATACTCTGTCATTTAACGCCTTTGAGATTGGAGCTTATGTTCCTTGAGTTTACATTTAAACATAACAACTTGTGGTATTTACTGTAGCCTAAACAAAACAAAAAAAAGAAGGGAAAAGTACTATTATAAGTCTCTTTTCAGTCAGACAAGTGGTAAAAGTCAATGAGGATATATCTGCATTTTAAATTTACTTCTCTTAGGAATAGTAACTAGTAAGACTTTTTTAACAATTTGATTTGATCTTACCATACCAACATCATAAGTGCTATATTTTGACAAATTGGTTTGGTATTACCAACTATAAACCAAACCCCAACTTCATTATTTGTGTCTTAGTTCTTAGACGATGCAACTTGTAACAGACCAAAATATAAGTGCTTCACATTGGAGAAGGAAAATGAAACCATGAATTTGCACAAGTTGTAGATATTTTTTATTCAAGAGAAATGCATTGTTCTTTTTAATGTTTAATGTAGAGTAACATATATTTCCAAATTAACTATGGCAAAAGAAAGCCCGAATGAACTTATATTGCACTTATTGAGTCACTTCTTTGACCGAAAATGTTTTATTAACATCCTCTGCCACTAACACAGACTTGACACCGCTTGCGTGACATCAATTGACGATGTGACAATGAAGTTTATAGTAATTGTCCTGGGAGTGATGTGACATTAAGGGCAATGCAGATATGCTAGGACACTGGTGTAATAGTGATTCGCACGACAACGTCGTTGAATACGTAAATGTCTTTATTTTGCCATCACCTCGTGGTTGTTTCTTTCGATTATGAACTAATGGAACCCTAAACCCTTAAAACTACAAATACTACACCCACTACCAACCGATGTAGAACTATGGTCGAAAAAAGCTACAAATATTACATCGGTTGAAACTATCAACCGATGTAAAGCACTCGTCGTTGGAAACTTGCCACATCACTAAAACGAAATCTCACTTTGCCATGTCACACAACACAATTCGCAACGTCTATACCACCTGTGTCAAATGTGTGTTATGTGAAGAGAATGTCAACCCCTTCTCTTACTCCTCTACCAACTCAACTTAAATTTTCACCTCTCTTCCCTATCATATATACGTTCATGAAAAAGTACCTAAAAATTGACTTAATTTGTTTGGTTTCACCGCAAACATCATAATTGATTTTTCTTTATATCAAACGTGATTCTATTAATAAATGTTTACTTATTGAATAAAATCGATTTTACGTTTTGTTATGAGATAGGTTTTCACTGTTTAAGATTATGTATTAAGAACACTCAACTTCGTTTTTGAATATCTGCTTGCTCATGTCCTTTCTCGTCTCTTTCATATATGTGTGTAATTTACTTTAGATTATGTATTGCGCGACTTGTCCACATTATTTTAGTATCTTATTTTAATATAGTATATTATTTTTAGTATCTTCAATTATTTTATTTTTATACAAATACCTTGAAATAAATAGGAAGAATAATCACATATGCTTCCTTTCATTGTCTCCAATAATATTTGAACACGTACTAACAAAGCCATAAATTTCATTTTTTTTTGAATAATGTGTTCTTATAAGGTTTAATGGAGATTGAATGAGAGTATTCAGCTTATTCATATAACTCTTTATATCTTTCAACAAACAAAAAAATTAAAGTGAAGAATGATGACAACAACAAATTCTCCAACATCCAACAATAGAACAATTTATAATAATGTCTAAGCTCTTTATTTAAAGCAGAAAATTATGATGTTTAGACTATAAAAATAGAAACTTTGTTTATCTTTAGATCTTTAGAGTTAATACAAACAAAGTATGGTGATAACTGGATATGCTACAGTTGCACAACATGAGTAAAAAGAATTTTTTTTGCATATATTAAAGTTCTTAAAATGATTCAAAGAGGAGTCTCACTAGTCATATAAGGATCATGAAAAAAAAAAAAAATCAAGAAAGCATGAGATACTCTTTAAGAAGAGTTTCAAGGAGATTCAAGATGCAAAACAAGGAGAACAATATTAAAAAATTATTAAATAAAAATCAAATTTAGACACTAAAAATAATTAGTTGTTATATTGACTAAATTAGATATTATTTTAGAGATTAAAAAATTATTGGTTTCTATTATCGATAAATAATTTTTAAATTGGTATCTAATTAGTCACCAAAGTTTTAAGTACCAATTATTTAGATTCTAAATTTGGTAGCTAAAACCTTCTAGGAAACACCTTGATAGCTAATTAATTAGATACCAATTTAGAAAGTATTTATTAATAACAGAAACTAATTTAGAAACCAATAATGTGTAGTCTCTAAAATAGTATCTAATTTAATCATTATAACAACTAATTATTTTTTGGTCTCTAAAATTGATTTCTATTTAATGATTTTCTTATAATTAAACGTAAAATATGCTGAATGTAACTTATTCTTTGTTGGTTAAAGGACCATTCAAGAAGATAAAGATGCCGAAAAGATAGATTAGACAATGGAGAGTATGTTGAAGTAGAAGGAAAGAGATAATATTGGAGCCATAACAAGGAGTTATAACAAAGTAAGGAGCCAAGGTGATTAATGATGTTCTTTATGTGTAAAAATTAAATAAAAATTTATAGAGCATTAAAAAACTCTTAGAGCACAATTATTCACCTCTATTCAAAACTAAGGAATGCAAAATTTTCCATTTAAAAGAAAAAACTGTTGTGGTAAAAAATGACAGGTAACAAAAGTTTTTCACTTTCTTTTATTTATAAGAGAAAATTCAACTTGATGGCAAGATAAAAAGATGACTCTTTTTTATACACAAGAGATTAGGACAGACGACATTCCAAAATAAAAAAAAGTAAAGAAAGACCAAGAATGTTGGATTTGGTGTACATATATATGTTCTATTAAAAATTCTTATTTTATTTATTGATGAGAGGAGGAATAACCAAAATGTGATGGAGATTACAAAATGCACGTTGTTTAAGAAATGAATGTTTAAAGAGATTGGTTAGAGGTTGTTAATGTGACAATTTACTTGTTGAATAGATATCTAACAAAATCAGTACATGACATCATTTAAAGTATATTGTGAAATAAAACTTTCGCTGAACCATCTTACATTTTTTTTGGATGTGTTTACTATATTTATGTCCCAAAATCGTGGAGAATAAAACTTGAAGAATCAAGTGAGTGATGCATATTTATTAATTATAGTTTTTTTATTAAAGGACTATAAACTTTACAAAGACAAAGAAGGTGATAATAAGTTGAGATGCAATATTTGGTGAGAATTTTTCTTAGACTGATAAGAAGAAAAGGTAGAGTAGAAAATAATTTCAATAACTGTTTTGCAACCGAGTGTAACAAGTGAGAGTGATCAATGTGAAAAAAATAAATACTTCCAAATCAAAATTTTCATCTTTATGAAATCCTTCAAGTTCAAATTTCTAATATTCATGATGGACTCTTCAAACAATGAGAAGTTTGAGTGATATTTATGTGAGGTATAATTATTGTGTTAGGCCATAAAGAAGAAGCTTGGAGGAAGACTTGAAATAATTAAAAAAATAACAATAATGTTGAATAATGTTCTTTTACATGTGTTTATTGGAGATTGAAACATTAAAATATTAATGTTATTAATGTGATTATTTATATTTATCATTGTTATAGAATTAAAAATTTATTTTTAGTATGTAAAATAGTTTGAATGCACTACTTAATGTATGTGAAACCAATAAGTTACTCTTGTTTTAAGTTTTAATATTGCACCTTTGCAATGATACAATTGCATTTGTGTTGAGTTGAAAGTTTATCCTGAATGTTGTTTGAAGCTTAATTTCAAAATTCAAAATAAATAAAATCTTCAATTCTAATGTTAATCAAAATCAATTTTTCAAAAGAGTCATCTAAACATTAGACACCACAAAATATAATAGTAATATGCACGTCATTACAAACAATTTCAGCCATTGGATAAAATCTGAAAAATACGTGGAGTAGAACAAACAATTTATTCGCTGATTAATGACTAAAAATAACATACAATATTTTTGAAAACATTTAAGTGACCCATACCATACTCTTAAATATAACTGGCTTATAAAACTGTTGACTTGACTTCGTTTTCCTCCTTTCTATCGGGCAGTTTGCTAGAGTTTCAGTTTGCTCCTGATTGTTATAACACTATTCCTTCAAGTCTCAGTCGCTCTATCACAGGTAAATGCCGAATGGGGTACATTTAGAAGACACTTCAACACTCAAGTCAGCAAAGGGTACTCAGTTGTCAGAGTATATTCGATAACGACGTACCTTGTTCTTGGAATGTGCGCTATTTATATTATTTTAATGGACTTATCTTATTGGGTCGGATTAGTGGAGTGGATCATGCTTATGAGCGTATTACCTAGTTCTTAATGGTGGTTTGACTTTGCTGACCTTGATCTAAGCGATAATGGATCAGATGTGTCGGGTGGCCCGCATGAACATCTTTTTTTTTATCAGCAAAGAATGAAATTAAATTAAAAGGGATACAAAAAGGGTATTCCAACCCTTTTACATAAGCCAATCCACATTAAGAATCTCCAAGAATAAAGAGATGAACAAACATTCCAGAAGCAATAGATAGATAATGATTGCTGCATAAGCTAAACATCCTATTCCAGCTAGCACCGTACTTGTATTGGACTGCTATAAGCATTGCAAACTGCAGCTACAGAACCATCAAAAAAAGCCAGAATATTGGTTATCTCCACCACCTCAATGTCATTCCTTCTACCCAGCTTGCAGTAGCACGATTGTAGCACTTGTCACGTAATTAATCACTTCAATGCAACATCTTCCATTCGCTCCTTTTTGGTCTTTGACTTCCCCCTGTTTGTTCCTTTTTAAGCTCACTTTTATCAGAAACCAACTTCCTACTTGCCAAGGTCCATTTCGCACTTAGATTGGTTGGAGTATACAACTTCGACTTATATCCCCCAACATGTCTGAATCCCCACCACAACCTCTACTACAACCTTACACATGTGAGACGTGCTGTTTTCTGCATAAAGAATTCTACACCAACATACACCTTGCCTCTATTGGTCTGTTATAAAACACACCATAACAGAATCTTCCATCATGTCCTTAACATTCCTTTTGACTCCCTTGCAAAATCAGACAACTACTTCTTATAGTGGCTCTTCCGCTCCTACCATTTGTTCCACATTAAGACATTGGCTTCACCTTAAAACGATCAAAGGTCCAACATCTGAGAGTTAACCAAATTTATAAGCAGCTGTTTGGTTCCTCTAGCTGTTTACTTCCTTCTATTACAATGCAGGCCATGAGTCTAGGGTGCGACAACTGCTTCCACGTTCCATGGTTTCTACTAGATACAGAATGCATCAGTAGGCAGTTCTGTCTAGACAAAATCCATGCATTAGGTTCTCCTGTGATGTATACACCTATTACCATATTAGGCGAATCAACAATACAAGTACATATATCCTTTCCATCTTGCACTAGTTGCAGACCGTGATAAACCCACCAACACCGCATGAACATGCTGTGCTTGATCTATTTGATTATAAAGACCGAGTTATGATATTGACCGTTGGGTCCATACCAGTACAACAATGTTTTTTTGAAAATTATTAGAGTTTAGTCAAATTTTTTCTTGATCTAAGAATTATTTACAATTACAAGTGGAATCTTACGTTTTGATTGCTTAAGTTCACCGAAAAAAATCTACCACTCAAAGTCGTTAAAGACATTGATTATCTAATTTATTGTTTTTTTAATAAAAAAAAAGCACTTCAAAAGAAGCTTCCTTTAGAAAAACCACTTCATGAGACGTTTCACTAACTATTCTATAATTCTTTTAATAGTAGTGGTGTAGCAAAAAAGTATATTGACAAATTCTTTATAGGTCCATGAAAAAGTATATTTTATAACAAAAACAATAAAATTAACACTTGTTACATTTAAAAAATTATTTAAATACACTGATAGTATAAAATATTTTAAATTATCGTATAACTATTATATGTAATAAGTTTCTTAATTTTAAAATGAGATTGTCTAATTAAAATGAAAATGTGATTAGTTTTTTCATAAGTGGTTGTGCATTTCATACTTGCAACCAACCATTAAAAAATAAATAAGAAAATTGTATGGATCATTACTATGAGATTATTTAACCTCATTTTTACTTCACTTCAAATTTTATACTATATTATTTTGTTCTCTAAAAATTGGTTTCTAATTTAGTTACTAGTGTAACTAATTATTGTGGTCTCTAAAAATTGGTTTCTAAACTAGTTTATATTATTGTTAAATAATTTTTACATTGGTATCTAATTAGCAATCAAAATTTTAACTACCAATTATTTAGATTCTAAATTTGGTAACAAAAACTTTGGTTGCTAATTAGATACCAATTTAGAAACTATTTAACAATAATATAAACTAATTTAGAAAAAAAAAATTTATTTAATTTCAAAAATAGTGTCTAATTTAGCCATAATTACCTTCTATTTCATGATTTTGTATTGTATATATAATAAAATGATTTCAGACATCGTCATACTTAGATAATTGTTAAGTTCATGACAATTAGGCTTCATCACTTATCATCTCAATATAAAGAATTAAGAAATGCAGATAAAATATGAATTATTTAGAAGAGATAATTATTTAAATAAATATAAAATGAGGTTAACTTAATGTAACCTAGAGTTTTTACTGTTTGGAATAATAATGCTGCTCACATACTGTAAGTTGAAAATAAAGCAGCTTACAAATAATTTCATTTTATTCAGATAAATTTCACTGCCTGGTTGTAATTAAATTGCCACACTTCTTTTTTCTAACCTATCTATTGGTATCTTCACACATCTCAAATGTAAGTCATTTGAATGTGCAACCAAAAATGCCCTATTGTTTATACATAAAAAGTTTGTATTTTGTGATGTTCTTGCTAATTCCACGAATGGATGCAGTTGCAGCAGCAGCTGTAACTAGGAAGCTCACGAAGCTCAATAATTGAAGCATACACCACTTCAATGATAGTCGTTTTATCTGTTTCTGTGCAATGTGCATTTGTACAGGGAAGAACACAATGAGTGGCCAAAACCCAACTGCTCCAAGCAAGGCAAGAAACTCGTTGAAAAATGGCATGGCCATGGCCAGAACTGTGGCTACTATCACATATGCTGTCCTCCAGATAAGCCTAAAGAAGTTGACGTGACATGATAAGAACCCCATTTTTATTGGGTAGCCCTTGTTTATGAAATCTGAACTTGGCCACGCCATGTTAGCTCCCATCTCAATTACACGAAATAGTGGTTGAGCCATTACCTGTGTCACATAATGTTATATCTCACACGGCTGATTAGAGACTAAACATGCACATGCACTTGCTTGCAGGTATTAATCAGGAGTGTCTAATCATATCATATTATGCAGTTAACAGAGAGAATGTTAAATAGAAAATTAAAGGTTGAAAAACAAGGCAATTTACTTAGCAAAAACAGCGTATGAAATGTTGAAAAACTTGATGATTACTTAATAAAAATGAAAGATGAAGAGTCTAATAAAAAGTGAACAACAAAAAGTTTAATAATCACTATTTGTTAAATTGTTGTAAGTGGCACTAAATAAAGTATATTCTTTTTTTAGGGTTGGGTACTATACTTCAACTATCAGTCGTATTTTAGTTTAATGAAATATTATCACAAAAGTGTCCCTTTTACAAAACTAGTTAAATAATAACATGCACTTTTTCAATACTATATATATACTAAGGGGAATCAACAAAACAAAAGAGTATTAATTAAAAGCATACGAAATATCTAGCTATCTCAAACACAATTGATCTATTTTATAAATCTTAGTTATAAAACAAAGCATAGGGAAAAATTGGTAGATATGCAAGCTCTTTTAGGAGAATTCAATAGTTATCATGCACAAATAAAGTAAGAATATGCATAAATAGACACTTCTGTCAAAAAAGGTATTTTCCAATATAAACATTTATATACAGAGAGAGATTGAAGTTTATAAACAAATGAAAGGGTCGAACCTGATATGCTCCCACCATATGGATTACAATAAAAACATTGCCAAGGGCGATCAACCAGTATGGTTCATAAAATCCAAAGCCAGTGAGGATGTTCCCAGGTGTGCCATCTCCGAAAGCAGCATATCCAAGTCCACCGCATAAGAGGAAAAGTATAGTCATTGTTGTGATTCCTGACACATTGGCGCTTTTCATCTGTTTGTTTTCTGGTGAATCTGACCTCAATGTGTCCTAAATAATATGCATGCAAGCAAAGCCATATATAATCATTTAATGGAATCACTTTTTTCTATATAGTATTTTCTTAGTATGACAGCTTAGTTTAATAATGTGTTATTGTTTACTTACCATTATATCATAAATAACTGTAGCAAAATGGGAAGCAAGTGCAATGTTTCCCAAAGCACTGAAAATCTTCCAAATTTTTTCTGATTCAGATTGGTCTGGTCCTATTTTCTTTCCAAATAAATGTGTTGGTTGTCCGTTACCTGTTCACAACCCCGAATGTGTTATTAGGACGCTGTTATATTGAAAAACTATGACTATTCATACTAGTACTAATTTATGGAATAATTCTCTGCTGCCCATTTACATTCATCAATAATAGACCATTGTAATCAAACAATGTACTTTAGAGTGATGGGCCTCTTGGTAGTCCTTTTGGGTCGTGCATTGTAGGTTGAATCGCGTAATTAAAATTACTCAAATGAAAGAATATTATACAGAGAATTTATGTATAAAACACTCTTGTATACAGGGGAAATCTCCAAGAAAGAAATTGGTGTAAACCTCGAATAAGTTAGTGGCATTCTTTGGAAATATATAGTGTAAAAATTGAAATCTTCTGGAAAAATATAGGTGAAGGTTATAATACCTTGGATCACCGTTGCCAGCGAAAGCCCGCTGCCAATGAAAGCATAACCAAAAGAGGTAGCGGCAGCAAGGGTTGAAAGCCACGTTAACTTGTGGAAATCTGGGATTTGAGACAAAAAAACTTGCAGAATCCCAAAACCTATCATATAGGGATTGTTTGAAAACTTGCAATAAGCATCATGGCCTTTTCGGTGAAAGCAAATGGCTTTCTTTATAGCCCTGCATGCCACAACCATAGTTAATTCAGACTCCGTCATCGCATTAGCACATTACTAGTATCATTATCCACAATCAGCAACACAAATAGAAATAATTAGTTGAAGAATGTAATAAAACAAAATAACGTACACCAAGCTTAAAGAACCAGTTATAGAGTAGCCCACTGTAACCCCAGCGAGCTTCCCATACAGGATTGATCCACAAAACACGTGCATTGTTCCACCTAATTCATCAAACGCCAATATGAAACTAATCAAGCATTTAAAATAGGCAAGTAATGAATTTATGTACATGATGATTTAATCTATGCACATCAGTTGCAAAGGAAGTTGGTTATGATACCTACCTAGGTATGAATTAACGGCTTGCATGTAACTGTAGTTTCTTTTGCCAGTGATTGGGTCAGGAAATCTGTAGCAATCAGCTATAATATTGTAAGTGTAAAGGGAAACGCTTGCAAATATGAGCATGGTGATTATGCCGGGTATCCATCCTAATTGGGCCATTGCCCATGCCAAAGCAAGCACTCCTGCTCCTACCACCACCGTTATTATGTGCGTAGTAGCAGTAAACAAGTTCCCTGCACGTGATGAAACAATGAAACAATATCATTGATAACTTGAAGAACGTATTAAAAGTAAAAGAGATTTTTACACTCATTGGAAAAAAAGAAACAATAAATAAGTTAAATCACTTTCGACATTGTTGACTAATTATTTACACTCAAACTTTTTGAGTTCAATGAACGTAACACTTGATGACGAATTTTCCAACTTTTGGTCAAATCGAACACGGGACTCCATTTTTCTTTCACACTTGTCTGGTTCACGTGTCTACAAAAATAAACACTTAATTCCATCTCAAAAAATATTAAATAATCGTTTAACTTTATAAACGTCAAGAACTTCACGATAAAGTCAATTTATATTTTAAAGCGAGGTTAAACTTTATCTTATAACTTAAACTCATTTTCTAATACAATCAAAATATTTTTCTTTCTTTCCCTTTTCTGAATTGAATAGTTAAATAAGTTCAAAGAAGTTGGTAAGCAAATGAAGTTGCATAATAAACACGAGAATAACCGAACCACAACTTCATATACTGTTACATGACTTAGAAGACTGTTCAGCAAGAAAGTTATGACTTAAACTTCTGTCTTACAAAAAAAAATCATTTGCTCTTTTCACTCTAGAATGAATATTCTGAAAAATGGCCAAAAGATTTTCTTGCTTTAGCTGAAAGGGCGTCAGCATCTTTATTTTCACACTCTGTGATGTCTGAACTATAAATTATAAAACTTCGCACGTGGTTGGTAAGAAACTCGAATAGTTGTCTCCTGAACCAGTTAGCCAAGTAAAATTCAATCCAACTCATATTAAATAGTTAGTTAGTATGTTTTATTTGTCTTTTCGAGGTGATTTCATTTCTTCTGAATTTGAGCATTTGTAGTTGTTTTTAACTTAACTGTAACCAAGCTATGCAGTGCTCTAAAGGGTAAATATACATATATTTGTGTTATATGTCAAAATAAAAAACAGAGGGTTGGTTGAATGGGGATATCGAAAGTATAACTTTTCTTTGAATATTTATGTTAAAGACAGTTAAATAAAAACTGTTCTATTCTATAGAATTTAAAACATTCAATAAACTTAATTAACATTTTTTTACAACAAATTTAGGTTGGTGAGTGCTGCACTAGACAGTGTTTTGAACATCACTTTATGTGCACGAGTTTGTGTTCATGAGGCTGCATGAATGAATTGATGTTTACAATATGCTTATGATTTGTATGTGGAGACCTTTCACCCTAAATCATGATGGATGCTAATTAAAAAGAAATTCTTTGCCTATAAAAACAATTTTTTAATCATGAACTAAATAGTTTTTTTAATTAATCTCAGAGTTATGATGAACGCAGACAGATATGCAAGCAATTTAATGGCAGAAGATGAATTGTTCTGAGAAGGATACATGAAAATAGGGAAATGAAGAAGCAATAAAGAGATGAGGAATGTGCGGAAGGAATACCGCGATTCCTTGTAAGAAGGAGAAAAGTTAGTTACAAAAATTGGATAGATTCGAATAATCAGAGAGTTAGCAGAGAGATAGGAGAGGGTGATAACTGAAAAAGAAAAAAAATAAAAAACAAATAACAAAAAAAAAAGTGTGTGAATTTAGTTTTGATTAGATCCAAATCCAAGAATTCCATTACATATCACTCTCATTTTTTTCTCACTGTTTTGCACTGAACAGTCTATACTTGTTCACCGTGTCAAAGAGTGGCTACTACAAAAGTGACACTCTCTTACATGACAATAATATTATCTTGAATTTTAAGAATCTCACCCACCCTTGAATGAACACGCGTTAACGGAATATCTCAAAAAACGCGTACTGATCCAAGTATCTCACATACGTCCATGAAAAGTTGTTTTAAATACATTTATGGCAGAAACCAGTTCTAATTAATATTAAAAACGCGGTATCAGATGGATCCAAAACGTGAATCACACGGTTTTCAATTGGCGTTTTTGTCGTGTTATGCGAACATTTACTGCAGATGGCATCAACATGAAAATGAGTGTAGAGTTTTGTGAACAATGGAATGAATGCGAAATACGAAGACGAAGAAAGCGAAGAAGAAGAAGAAGGAAAAAAAGAGTGAAAGCATATACACTAACCGGTTCTTTTGACTCTGCCATCGTCATCGAGTCGCGAGGGGTCTCTCTCTATATCCATGGATGTGCAGTTCAAAGGTTAAGAGAGTGATAAAAGGTTAAGAGAGTGAAGCATGAAAATGAGTGAAGAGAGATAAAGATGAAGTTTGAAGAGGCAGTGAGTTTATATAAGCAGTTTGAAAGCAGAAAAGTGTTGAATCTGTTAGCCAAGTGGCTTTGTCTCACTGTCTTAATCCATCACTGCGCTCTTCTTCCTATTTTTATACTCTCTCTTCCTATTTTTAACGCTCCTTTTTTCAACACTACACAGATCACAACTACAAACACTAACAACTCTAAAATCATTTTTTTTTGTGTAAAAAAAAATAACTGTAATATGCAACATGTCTTCCATGCAACACATCCAGTGTTTTAATCTGTTCAAACATGTATTTAATGCATCACATTTATCACAACTCACACACGCTATCTTTTTTACTTTTCACTTCGAATCTATTATAAGACTTTCAATATTCTTCTTAAAAGGAACAGGCATTACGTGTAACTAGAGCCTTATAATACGAATAAATCTTTTTAGATCCGATCATTCATATCTAAATTAGATACAATCTTTGAGACAATTATAGATCCAACAAATACGAGGAAGAGATTGCAAATGAGTGCTTCATTTCCATTAATGGTTGATATTGATTGAAAGAATCACATGTTAGAAGTATTTTGTAGGTCAAAAGAATGCACAATCCTACACACTCTAAAAAAAATTGATGTGGATTCAATGAGATGTATCAACAATATTTGTATAGTTCTTATTTAATGTGAATGACATCACATTTTCAGCTAAAGTTTGTTATGTTTTACTGAAAAGGAAAATTAATTAACCATCATTCTGATATGATTTTGGAAACAAACATTGTTTTAAATAGTCAATTGTCATATAATAAGCTTTCCATGAGAATTAATTCTTTGTCTTTTTAACTAACAATTACTATATGAGAATAAAACAAAATTAAATCCTAAATCTTAAACTTTAAATCCTAAATCATAGACCTCAAACTCCAAATCTTAAACAAATAATTATTTAGTGTGTTTATTGAGTTGGGTTATCAATGACCCAACTACCTAATCCAACCTAATTAGATTGATGTTCCATTTATGATTATGTCAAATTTTGATTTAATCAAAATTAACTATAAGTGGTTCAAGCATGGAGACTCATAACTCTAAATTTTTCCATGCTATGATTAGATGGAGAAGAAGAAAAAGTGGAATTAATGGAGTGCTCTGCCAGGATAAGTGGATTGAAGAATCAAACATTATAAAAGATGAAGTTCTAAAGTTTTTTTCTAACAGGATGCCAACTCTCGAAGATTTTGGGTCAGATTGGATAATATCTCGTTTCAGTAAATGATAAGGGTTATATCTGCAAACCATTTTGCTTTGAACACTTTGAACAAAGAAATTAATAAGTTATGGAAAGAAGTGTGGGTATCCATCATTTAGTGCATTTGGCAAAATAGGAATGAGGTAGTGTTTAACCAAGCAAAAGTTGATGCAAGCAAAATCTTCTCTCTAGCTCAAGTGCAGTCATGAGCTTGGTTAAAAAACAAGGTTTCAATGGTGTATTTCTCTTTCTCAAATTGGGCTCAATGTCCAACTACTTGTATTAACATGGTAGCAAATCGTTGATTTTTGTGTAGTTTGAGAGGTCAGTCATCTGTTCAAAATGATTGTCTAAGGAGGGTGACATTCGTTGTAGGGTTCTTAAAGAAGTTGTTTGGTATCTTTTTTGTTAAAGGGTTACAACACCCTTTTGTGTTCCATTTTTATTCCATTTATTGATTGTTGATTAAAAAAAACTATATTAGGTTGAGTTGAGTTTCATTTATAATTGAATTAAATCCAATTTAATCTAATTAACCAATTCACTTTTGTACAAGTTGGGTGAAATTTATTATAACTCAAAATTCACTCTTATATAATTATATTATGGACAAATATTGTATTATGTTTTTCTATTTATATTCTTAAATTAGTTTGAATAATTATCTTAAATTTTGATCAAATTGATCTAACTCAATCCAATAACTCCTCAATAATGAGTTGGGTTGAATTGAGTTTAATATTAAAAAAAAATACAAGAAATTAGCACAATTCGACCTAATATTTTTTTAATGGATTAGATAATGAGTTGATCCAAATTTTACTCAAACACAGTATGTGATCACCTAATAATTAATAATTATCTATGTTGTTGGTCTCTTAATTTATGTTCTTTTTCTCTTAAAAAAGTTTCACTATAGTCATACTTTTTTTAAAAGTTTTTTTTGTTTGTATTTTAGTTTCTTTTATTATGTTGAGTTTTTAATCTATTAAAACCCAATTGTTTGAAAATGCTATTTTTTTTTTAGTTTTTTACTACTGTAAAATAATGTTAGAATCTAAATTTAAATTTTCTATTTTATATGGAGTAAAAGTTGTGAAAGTTGAACAAATCATAAAAAAAAGTCTATAATAGTTTATTATCTTTAAGGTTTTGTCAGAAAGTGGTTTCATGTTTTGACTAAAAAAAATATTTTTTTATGACATTTTCCTTCTAAAAACCTAATAATAACATGATTAATAATGACATGATGTAAGAGTTTAATCAATGAAAGAAGTTATCCATTGATATTATGTTTGTAATATAAAATAATAAACGTAATAAATCATAAAAAAAAATATTAAATGTAACATTATTATAGCCATAGATAATGGTATCTGAATTTGCTGTTCTCCATATTTCAATATTCATCCACAGGTACCCCCACGAATTGAAGTCTTAGACTATAATTGGACACAGATTTCAAATAAAAAAATTAAAATTAAAATTATTTGTTTTCTAGATAGTATAAACACTTATATGACACAGAATCTATAATTTTTAAAATATAAAATACGAAAATACGAAGTCATATTAATTATAAAAATTTATGTGTATAAATATATTTTATTTTAATTTTATTTATTTATTTTAGTTAAAAAAATTATTTTTTATTTTTTAATCATAATAAAAATTTATATAATAAATTTAAATTTTTAAAAAATTAATATATATTTTTTAAAATTCTATTAAAATTATCATAAATATAATAAATATTTTAACATTACATATTTTAATACGTATTTTACTAGGTTCATGTCCCTGACAATGTTCGAGGATCATAGTTTGTTCTTCATTCAATGGTTCGATTGATGTGATTACGCACCAAATTTGAATCACTGAAGACTGTTCAGCACTTATCATAGTGCGCGCAGAATATTATTTTGTAGAATAACAATAAGCAGATGCGCCTTGGTGCCGAATGGGCCACAATTGAATCTATGGACTGACTCAGTCAATCTTTTATTAAGGTTTTCTTTTGTTCAATTTTGTGTTCAAAAATCTCTAGAGAAAACATCCTTTTAAAAAAAAATCATTATTGACATAAAAAATTAGACTTAGATTTTTATTAATTATATTTGTAAAAATAAGTGTATTTGTATTTTTAAATATTTTTTATATAATATTATTATGTTAAAATTTTAAATAATTTTTTAATTATAATATTATTGTGTTAGAAAGAAAAATATAATATTATTTTATAATTTATTAATAATTAAATTTTTTTAATATATGACCATTACATTTTGTGTAAAGAATTGTCTAAATGTTTTATGTTTACATTTTTATCGAATTATAAAATCTCCATTATAGAATAAATAGAAAAGAATAAAATGATAAAGTTTTGGTATTTATAATTAAACAAGAAAAAAAAGGTTTTTATTGTGGTTTCATATTCTTAAAATTTTTAAAAAATGATAAATATGTTTTTATTCTCCTTTTTTGTTCTTCATAATAAAAATTGTTTTCTAATTTTTTTCACATTCAAATTTATATTATAAAAATAAAATTGGAAAGAGAAATATGTACACAGTCTTTATATATTGTTATAGATAACTTAAAAAAAAATCAATTTGAACGGTCACTAACAAAACTAACAAAGCATTCGAGTAGAGAGGAGAAAGGTATATTACAGTGAAATACCTTTTTTATTAATAAAAAAAGTGAAACACCTTCTCTTACTTTTGTTTATTATCATGTGTTTGACAAAAGTAAATAACCAATTGTTTCTTAACAACAAAAAATAATTGTAGTGGTTAATGATGATGTTGATAGGGTTATTGTTTGGATTCACTCTGATTTTTTTTCGGTGTTGGAACCATCATTTAGGGTGTGTTTGGATTCACTCTGATATTTTTCCTCGGTGTTAGGAAATGTGGGAGAATTTGAGGGAGTGGAAGTGTGGAGATGTGAGAAGAAAATGTGAAGAAAGTGAGAGTGTTTGAATTGAGATATGTTAGAGTAGATGTCTCAAGAAAGTTTATGGGAGTTTAGGGTTTAAAAAATAAATCACATCATATATAAATAAATAAAAAATACTATTTTTTAATATTAAAAACCCTTGTAGATGAATGAGGGTAAATTCGAAAATAATACATGCTGATATGACTTTCCCTCTATATCTTTTTATTTTGAGGAGAGAGAATATTTACTCTTCATATATATATCATTTCCTCCTTTTTCATGCAAAACCCATTCACTGATTATTCAAAAGCTCTTTATATTAAAATATGAAATGGACCAATGTAATGTTTGAGTAATAAATACTTAGAAAAATGTAATAATGTAACATCAAGTTTAAATTCAGGTGGTCATTATGCTAAATGTGATATTGTTTTACATTTATAGTATTTTAATATCGAAATTACTCTTTTATATTTACTCAGCTTGTTCATTTATTTTTATGTTTTCCTTTCAAATTTATACATTTTTCTTAGAATTTTTTTTTTTACTTTCTTCCAGAATAGTTTATCTGCATTTGGAATATCTTTCTATTTTGTTAATTATAAGTGTATTGTATAAAGCATATTTATTAGAATCAAAAGTGAAAAGTTAAACTTTCGACATTTAACTTAAATCAAAACACAAAAATGTTCTAAATAATTTTCCACCTACGGATATTTAGTGCTTCAACTTAGGTTTTTACTTGTCCACGTTGAAAAAAAAGTCAACACCATGAGTAAGTTTGTATATAATTTAGAAATGGTATAAAAATTATCAGAGAAGCACTAACAAGTGAGGTCTTTGGAGTAATCAATTTTGAAGATAAATTTGAAAGAATTTTATAGTGTAAACGACAAAAATAAATGTTCAATAGCCTTTTAAGTGAGATAATTTGGTTTAACTTAAATTAACGAGACTTTAATTAAGTGGCTTTTTAAATATTGAAAGGCCAGACCTTCTTGTGGTAAATATTGTAAGGCCAAATATTACCTTAAATAGATAGAACATTTATTAATTTTAAAGTTTAAATTTCATTTATTTATTTGATATTTATTTTTTTAATGCTTGAATTAACATTTTGTAAATCTTGACCCAATTTAATAGTTTATTTAGAATCATATATTTGATTAAATGAACCACAAAGCTACTTTGAAAAAAAATCCATTAACGGATTTAAATTCAATATTTTAAAACTGGCAACAACTAAATAATTTTAAGATGTGTTAATATTAATAAAATAATTTAATTCACATTATCATTATTATTAATAATACTATTAAATGCCTAAATTGAATAGTACAAAAGGGTTGTTATATTTAGATTTACATTATCATTATTATTACACATTTTCCTATTGGTTTAATTTAGGTTCAGCAAAAAAAATAAAAAATCCAAATGAAACTAATCCACTTAAATATTTCATAATCACTTTTCAATTTGGTCTCTTTCATTCAACTAATTTGTAGTGCTATATCACTATCACTTCCATGTTACTTAGGATGAGTGTTGAGTGGAAGATGTTGAAACATATACTCTTGTTGGACCACAGATTCTTTCAGTGTAGGTGCTTTGATATCTATCGACTATAAGAAGAACATCTCAATATTTTCAATCATTTTCACTTTTCTAGATTTCTTATTCAAACAGATGCACCAATCTATTCATAGCTACATTAGCTTCTGATTTTCTAAACAGATGCTTTGTTATGTTATGTTATATATATATAATATCAATTTTCTATTTCATATAGAAGCTGCAATTGCTACTATCATAGCATTATTTAACCCCATTTTTAGCTAAGGTAAAAATCAATAAATTTTTTTGAGATAAGGTATCCTCAGCTTAAAGCATTCTTAATCATATTATGATGCAACTTTAGAAATAGTATAAATGTTCTAAGTTGATTAACTTGTTTTTTATGATATATGTTAGATTTACAAGATATCATAGTTTATTCTTTTGAAATGGTCTTGATATTCTCTTTTTATGTAATAGTGAGCTGGAATCTTTTTTATAATTTATTTAACGAATCTTATCTGACGAATAAGACAGTGTTGAAAGCAGCAAATTTTAGAAAATTTCATTCAACAAAATTTTTTTTTTTGGTAGATAAAAATTTCGTTTACTAGCCAAGTTTTGCTTAACAAAATTTAAGGATTGTCTAGAAAAAACTTGATTGTTATTATTTGTGCATATGACTTAAATGGTTTTATTCTATATATTGCTAATTTGTTTTAGTGCTGATTTGTTTTAATAATTATATGAATGTATTTTAATTTATGTAGCATAGACATCCACAGACGCAGAGATACATATATAATTTCTAAAATATAGGACACAAGAACAAATATCTATACATTATATATTTATGAATTATATAATTTGATAATAAATTTTTTTTCACAAGTATGTTTCAAACTTTTTTAAGCAGAAAAATATTTTTCATGGATGGTTCAAAATAATTTGTTCCTTATTTTTATTCTCATATAAAAATTTATACAATGAATTTAAGTTTTTTAAAAAATATTATATATTCTTTTTTAAATTGTGTTAGAACCATGCTAAAATTATCAGAAATACAATAAATATTTTTTAAATTGGATACTTCACCAATACGTGTTCTACGAATGTAATGTTCAACACGTATGTCCAGACATGTCATTTAAGAAAAGTGTTTGAGTCTGATTCAACTTATGACAGACCTAGTGAAAATTGGGGATGTGAGTAATAAAATGATTTAGTGAACATGAATAATTATGTAAATTCTTGAATGTGATTATAGAGAAAAATGAGACATAAACATCTGCATAACTTCATATAATAATGTTACATCTGAATAACTACCAGCCCAATAATAACTGGTTTCATGCCATTTTCTTTCCATTTATATTCAGATATCTTAAAGGGAGCTATTGTTTATACCTGAAAAGCTTGTATTTTTTTATATTCATGCTAATTCCACGAATGGAACCAACTGCGGCGACTACTGAAACAAGGAAGCACACAAAGCTCAATAGCTGGAGTACACACCATTTCAATGATAATCTTTTGATCTGTCTCTGTTGAATGTGCATTTGTATGGGAAAAAAGACGATGAGAGGCCAAAACCCAATTGCTCCAAGAAGGGCTAGAAACTCATTGAAAAACGGCATGGCCATGGCAATAGTTGTGGCCACTGCCACGTATATTGTCCTCCAAATTAGCCTGAACAAGTTGAAGCTGAATGTTAAGGAGCCTATTTTTGTTGGGTATTCCTTGTTTATGAAATCTGAACGTGGCCACGCCAAGTTAGCACCCATCTCAATTATACGAAATAGAGGTTGAGCAAGCACCTGTTCCATTACATAATCGTTAATGTATCGTCTGTAAGATTATGTATTTATGGGTCATCAACATGATAGCTGATGATACAATAGATCAAACTTTAACTAGAATAAGTCATGACCCTGATAACATATTAAGAAGTCAAATGTCGATATGAGATCTATAACAATATAACAAGTTGCAAGTTGGGAACATTTATGTTTTAGTTAGTTGTATGATGAAAATTAACTTTTTTTTACCTTTGAAAACTCAAGAAAGGTCACAAGAAGAGAAATGGAACCTGATATGTTCCCACCATGTGGGTTACAATGAACACATTGCCAAGGGCAACCAACCAGAAGGGCTCGTAAAATCCAAAGCCAGTGAGGATGTTTCCTGGCGTGTGATCCCCGAAAGCAGCATAGCCAAGGCCACCACATAGCAGAAAAAGTAACGTCATTGCTGTGATTCCAAACACATTGGCCTTTTTCATCTGTTTGCATTCGGGTGGATATGACTTCAAAGTGTCCTATACAATAGTGCACAAATAATCAAATGAATATGCCACTCAACTCTATCTGTTTAACACTATGCAATAATGCAATTTACCATTATATCATAAACAACAGTTGCATACGAGCAAGCAAGTGCAATGTTTCCCAATGCACTGAAAACCCTCCATATTTTATCTGCTTCTGATAGTCCTGGCCCTACTTTGTTTCCAAATATACGGGTTGGTTCTCCTTTACCTGCTCACACAAACAGACTCCATTAAGATGCAGAGGAAACCTCCAAAAAAGAGATTGGTGCAAACCACTCTTGGAAATAGTGTTGGAAAAATATATATTGGTGAAAATAATACCTGAGACCACCACTGCAAGAGAAAGCCCACTTCCAATGAATGCATAACCAAAAGAGGTAATTGCAGCAACGGTTGAGATATATGTTAAGTTGTGGAAATTTGGGATTTGAGACAAAAAAATTTGCAACACTCCAAAACCAATCATATAGGGATTATTAGAAAACTTGCAATAAGCTCGGTGACCTCTTTTGTGAAAGCAAATGGCCTTCTTTATAGCCCTGTCAAATAAGAGGATTTAAGAGGATTGTGATTACAATTATGTACTCAATGAATGAGCAACACCAAAAAGTTAGCTTATCGATGTGATAACTTACTTACACCAAACTAGTAGACGAAGTTATAGTGTAGCCCACAGTAATCCCAGCAAGCTTCCCATACTGAATCAATCCACAAAACAAGTGCATTGTTCCACCTAATTATGAAGTTGAAATACGAAAATCAGAACATTTTGAAAGAGTCTAGAATTTACGTAGATGAGTATATAGTACACTTATGATACCAAGATATGCATGGACGGCCTGCATATAAGTATAGTTCCTCTTCCCATTGATTGGGTCAGGATATCTGTAACAATCAGCTATAAGATTGTAAGTGTAAATGGAAATGCATGCAAATATGATCATGGTGATTATGCCGGGTAACCATCCTAATTGGGCCATTGCCCATGCCAGAGCCAGCACTCCTGCTCCTACCACCACCGTTATTATGTGCGTGGTAGTGGTGAACACGTTCCCTGCAATTAACACCCAATCTTAGAGCTGAAGCTGGTGAAAGTGAAACTACAATAGAATAGAATATGGTTATTTAATGAAAAACAAATGTGAGTAGCATGAGCAAACTCAATCCAACATCTGAAACACCTATAAAAACAGAGTTCTTCTTCTCCAAAATCTTTGCTTTTCAAAAACAAAAGATGTTTCAAATGACAGAATCCCTTCAGCAAACATATAACTAGGAAATGAAAAGAGTTGTCTGCAGATTATATGCAAGGCTTATATAGGTCTAACTAGGAACAGGTGTCTTAAATTTGCTCATCCCGTTTGAAACTCATCCAACAAATAAGCTGAATTGAAAACAAAAATAGTATAAGCATTGATGTAAATAATGGAACCATACTATTACTAACCAGTTCTTTTGATTCTGCCATCATCATCCACTTCTGCACTTCTACAAACACTCTTACCAGCTTCAACTTCCATCAAAAGTTCCTTCCTTGAACCTCACAACTCACAATCTTACAAAATAATCTGATATAAAAACACAGCACCCAAAAATGAACCATTAATGTTAAAAAAAGGATAATTCAAACCAAAAGATGTTACCAGTTTATATATGCATACCTGTTTGTTTAAATCAGAATGCTCCGTTAAGTTTCTGCACTAAAATGTTTCTCTACTGTGTGAAATTCGAATGTTCCTCGCTTACTCGTTTTCTCTTATCTTAACAGCTTGCACTGCTTATATACGCGCTTCCCTACACCCTCATTCTTATTCTATTCTTATTTATTTATTCATGCTTTTTTGTATAGTAATAAGTGGAATCTGTAACTAGAATGCGGCACGGCAAAATCGTACACGTCTTATCAGTTCTCTGCTTCTGATTGATTTATTTCTCATCCCAGTTTACTTTTTTTGGCTCAATTCAACCTCAAATTCATGTACCAAAAAGATAAGATCTTACTTATGGTTAAAAGAATGACATATAAAAAGTAGTTTATCAGTGGGGTATCAATTACATTTTGGATTTCTCATGTTATTTTTAAAAGTAAATTTTTTATAATTTCAGAAACATGAAGCACAAAACATGAAGTAATAGATTCCTAAAAGTTGCTTCTGGAACTAGCTGAGTAGTATCTTGTAGCATTAATATAATAGAAAAACACTATCAATGTTCCTTTTGGGCCTAACAATAGAAGTTGGGTGAAAATCAATACTACCTTCCTTGAAAATAAAATTATTCCAAAGTTGTATGAAGATTGAAACCTTTTCCCAAAGAAGACGCCCCTTCGAGTGGACTCGGATTCCTTGATGATTGAGAGAGTAGTTTGGTCACAATTGAATTGAAACAAAGTCATTTTGTTATATGCATTAAACCATAAAAAATTGCAAGAGAAATGATTGTTTTAATATTATGGGTGGTCCCATACTATAGGATAACTTAGGCATGAATGTTTATGTAGGTGTGAGATAGTAGTGGAGGTCCAGTGAGGTGTTAGTTTGTGACAAGTGGGGAGGAGTAGATCCTACAGTTTGTGTTCATAAGTGAGTTAAAATTGGACCTGTTGAAACAGTGTTCAATGGATATTTTTGTACTTTTCTGTATGCTAACTGAGAAGAAAGTAAAAAACAAATGCGAGGACCTCAAATTCATTAGTAGAGACAGTAGGTTTGAGTTAACTTGAATAGCTTAGTCCATAGGTTAGTAAATTCAAAATCCTACATGACAAAATTATTTTTTAATCAATTTCAAGTGTTTTTTTTTTTTTTTTTTTATCATATATGTACTGGAATGAGTTGAATAACTCGTCATGTAACTATCATTCAAGAAATACGAGTTTATTAATTGTAATATCATGTATAGATTTTGATCATAAATTTTTTTAGGTTCAGATTTAAAATTTGGTGGACTATGATATCATGTATAGATTCTGATTATAAAACTTCGTCTTTAAGTTTAAGACATAATTAATTGTATGATGTTAGAGATCGTTTCTGACATATATACGAATATTTAAATGAATGATGTCATCTTAAAAAATGTTAACACTAAATCTCATTAATGTCTCTCATAAGTATTTAAGAAAATTTAAGTAAAAAATAAAATGTTATAAAGATAATGTGACATTTAAAAATGAAAAAAACCTAAAAAAAATGGTAAAAAAAACCAAGAAATGAACATAAAAGGAATAACATAGACCGGAAAGATATAAAAAAAATAACTAGATTGAAACCATTTAACATAAAGAAAAACATAATTGTTATGAAATTTGCTTGCTTTCTTCGTAATCAAATCATTTAACTTGCACCACTTTTACTTTCAAAAGCATGATTGTTGGAATATGTTATGGGGGAAGATTTGGGTGAGTGGGTTGTTTTGAGTGATGGCACATGTAATTTTAGCTATGTGTCATTTTCGTAGGCAATACTATCATTAGTACCATTGATTTGCCATATTGTGGGATCCAACTCTTAGTGTCTATCTTTCGGCCAACCTTAGTTATTATTACCTAATTAACCAAAATATGGATGCAACTGTTGTAGCTTCTTAGGAAGACAAAGAAGATTCAAAAATTGATGTTAATGTTTATTATATTATAAAATACACAAGAGTAAAAAAAAATAAAGATATAAGAATAAATATCTTTAATATTATTATTTTGAAATTAAAATAAATATTCTCAATATATATCAGTATACTCATTTTAGGTCTATTTAACTAAAAAAAAAAAATCAATCAATAAATAATAAAATAAAATAAAAATTATTCACCCCTATAAAAAAACAACTAATCATTAGAAAAGACACAATTAATATTAGATTCTTCTATAAATTTTTATGTAATGAAGTGATAACGATAATTTCTTTTCGATCTTTAAAAGATTTATTAACAATTTTAAATGTTGTAAAAAATTAGTTTATTAATATTTATTGAACTAAATAATAATTAAAATAATGTGCGATTAACACATTTTAAATAACAATAACACAACATAAAGTTAAATACTTTCAAATATCTTCATTCCCACGTGTCAAGTTGGAAAACATAATTAGAAATTAGAAAGCATGAACAATAGTTACATATATAGTAAAAGTGAGGAACATTATTATTAGGAGGAGAAGCAAAGGATGTTGGTGGAGCAATTTATGTGGTCACTATGAAATGTTTGTCTTTGAACCTCGATTTGTGAACTGCACTGCACTAGTGGTGGTGGGAATTTTTCTGTCGTGATTATAACAATGAATATAACAACACAATTGAGCGAAAAAACCACAGTAATGTTGAGAAAGAAAAGTCTAGTAATGACAATGACTGTTCTGGAACTAAAGGACCATCTTTGTTTGCAGATTGTCCTATACCACATGGTGGTTAGAAGAAGCCTAATAATTTACCCTCAGAGTTTGAGTCTCATACTCGTATCGGACACCAACACCCATATGACACTTGTAAGATACGTATGGTGAAGTGTTCAATTCAAAAAATATTTATTAGATTTCTAACAATTTTAGTATAGTTCAAACACAATTTAAAAAAGGAAAATACATTAATTTTTTAAAAATTTAAATTATTATTATGATTATAAAAATAAAAAACAAATCCTTGTGAGCCAATCATGACTGTTCCAAAAAATAATCTGGAACATACCTATGCACATAAATCTTTATTGTCAATTTATATAATTCATAATTATATAATATATAAATTCGTGTTCTCGTGTCCTACATTTTAGAGATTTTATGTATCTTCATCTGCACAGTGTACAATTTTCGTTTTAATTTTCTTTTCTTTTTATATGTTACAGCGCATGTACGTACACATTATAAAAAAAATATCGTTAATGGTTATAGATTACATGCAAATATGTTAGTTTGGTTTGCATTGAGTTTTGAGAATGAAGCAACCTCTAAATTGTGTTTCCAAAACTAGTGATTAACATGGTGTACCTAAAAGAGTTAAGAAAGAGCTTTTACTAAAAGATTGATGAACAAGAAAAGGAAAAAACGAATCTAAAAAAGGTGATAAAATAACTCCATGATCAACATTTTTTAATTGAATGGGATTTATCACAAAGAATAGTTGGATTCCAAAGAATAAGTCAGAGGAACAATAATTAGGTTTATTCAAAGCTTTTTTAAGTAAGTTTAAAATTCCTAACAACTTGACAGGGTCCCACTAGTTAACTGTGGTAACTAACTTTTAAAGCTACAGTTATTAGATAAAGAAGGCTCAACTAAGCCTAACAAAGGCCCGACTGATAGAATAATGCAAAATACAGACTTTTGCTTCCTACACCTCGTTATTACTACCTATACCTTCATGTTAACAGCAAAAAGACTAAAAATACTTTTTTTTCTTTGCACCACGCTGACATCGCCACTACAACCATTGTGTCTTCTTCTTCTATGATGCACTTTTAATTCAGAAAGGGAAAATGAATATTTAGGTAGTATTCAGAAAAATATTTCAAATATTTAAAAAAATTTGTTACAGAAACTTTTTCTTCGAAATCTTCTTCTAGAAAGTTTGTTATGAAAGATTTCCAAAATAAATAATCTGGAAGTAACTATTAAAATTTATGGGGTGCAGATAGTAATTATGGAGATGCAGTTAGAAAAGGCCGAAATCCAACTGAGGTCCAAAATTACACATTTTAGTTATATATAAACATACATATATACTAAAGATGAACTTAATTAAGTGAATGTTTTTAAGTTTATTTCTAATTAAATAAATTAAAAATAATATTTTTATATATTACATTACTTCAGTCAATTATTAAAAATGTTAATCATTTTAGTTACGATAATATGTTACATATTTATATCTTTTAAATAATACATAAATTTTAATCTTATAAATATATTACTTTTTATTTTAATATTAATTACAAGGAAAACATAATATAAATTTGTTTGATCTATCTCTCTAACTAGTTAAATTGACAAGTTGAACAGTCAAGTCCAACCATTTTAATAATCATAATATCACTCTTCTTGTAATGACTTATAATAAAAAACAATTACTTACTGATATAAATATATTAGTAAATAAAAATATAATTTAAATATTTTTTTAACTAAAATTGATATTAAACTTTATCTTCAGCTCTTACATTTCTCATTTTATCATTTTCCATATATTTTTTTCAAAATTAGCTATTAATAATAAAAAATAATATTACACTACAATACACATTATATTTCAGAGAAAAACAAGTCCAGTTTTGGGGAAACTTAGTACCTAATTAGGGTTAGGGTTTATGCGAATGGGTCGACCTACCTGTCACCGAATGTTCTTGCTGAAGTTAGTTATTTAGTTAACTAATTAATAATTTCAATAATTTTTTTCGGTTTGCATCTGAATCCTGATTTTGTTTGCTCTCCCATTTGTTTACAACAATGGTCTCGCAGCTGTGAAGCACGAACGCATGGAAACTACTGTCGCCAAGGTTGTACAAATCAATTTGACGTCGTTTACCACTCAATTTCAGATTTTGATCATATATGCAACAAGTTTCTGATTTTGATGGTTTGCAGGCCAAAAAGATGAGTGGTACAGCTTGGAAAGGAGGATTTTTAATTCTAATTCATGCAGGAGTCAATTTATTTGCTTGCCCTGTATGTAAGTTTACCTATTTCTGTGGCTTCTTTTCAAAGAATAGATGATTTTTAAAACAGGGCTCAATCTATTAAGGATGCTTCTTTTCTGTAGTTTATACATTTCATTTTGTGAAACTTTGTGTTGTTAACGGAGCTTTTTCCTGTATGATATATTAACTAGCATGAAAAACATTACTGTGTCTTCTGCACCTTATATGAGCTATCATGCCTTGTTATTTAGTTTCTTTGAGATTTTGGCTTGATGCTGTGTTCCTTTCATTCAACTGCTAATTTCTAATGTCAAAATGCGTTAACTAGAAACAGTTAAATGTACACCTCTTTTTTCCACCTGGGCCTTGAGAATGAACATAACCATTTTTGTTTTTTCATTTAGCTTGATTGCTGGGATTGACCTGTTGTTTTACATTATAACTTGTTTTAGGGAACCCAATGTGCTGCAAGACGTGCTGCTAGTTTTGTGAGAGGAGATGATGTTCTTCACAAGTTGTTTACCGAACTGGCTGTAATAAACTTGATATTATTTGTGTCGTCAGTTTATGGTAGTAAAGTTGTAACACTGAGCAGACATTATATTGTGTAGGGATAGAGCTGGAAGATGCACCAGATTGCTTCGGACCCGTATTCAAGTGGGTGATGCTGCACCGATGGCTTATATGGAGTGAGTAGATTGCTGCTTACTCTTTGATACATCAGTTTATGTTACTTTAGGTTATGATATTTGGGTAACACCGCTTGATTTCACTAAAGAAGTTGTTTTTTATTTCAATGTTCCAGATTGCTTAGAATGAGGAGGTTTATATTTTGTATTAAAAAAGTTACATGCTTTAAAACAGGTTTATTGACAGAGAAATGAGCTTAGGCAGTCAAAGCCACCAACTCCTCAGCCACCACAGAGAGCAGCCCTTGACCCGCGTTCTCTTCTCAGCAGGCAATTTGCACCACCTAAAGAGGAAAAATCTGGTTCTGATTTGTGATTCATTCGAATGTAATCCCCTGTCATTCTTGTATGCATAATTATGGGATAACAATAACGTGTGGCTTCTTTTATTCTTTGCTTTTGAATAATAAAAGTTTCCATTTCTCTCTAATGGACAAGTAATTACTGCTTTTAACGCAGTCCCATACTAAGAAAAAGGACTTGGTAGGAGAGACAAAATACGAGAGCCAATATCAAAGTAAGGATGAGTAAGACAGAATCATAAACTATTAACTGGCCTTGCTTGGTTTCAATAAAGACATGATTAGGAGAAATTAGTGTATCTTTATTATCATAAATCATGAAGTGATTAAGAATATCATCTAATATCATTTCTATCGATCTCTACATAGTATATATTTAAGTTTTTCAACTTACACACTTATACTACTACAAAATAATATAGATTTTTGCTACTACAAATAAGAACTGACACACCAACAGAACCCTTCTCCCCTGGAAATGAACCAACAATCAGCAACCAAATCCCCTCAACAACCAATTACAATGGCGATGGTTCCTGTGGGTCACCCCTCCCATAGTCCCTACTGGCCTGCATGATGTGAAACTTTTAGAGTTTAAATACCAACTTTGCATGGTCCTAGAGTTGGAATCGGCTTGAGAAAAAGATGGAGGCTGCTGTGAAACCTCTAGTCTGAGTCCAATGCATCGGACAACTTTGTTGGTCTTGATGGAAACTTGTTTCTAGAGTTGGATCGGAGGCCATAAGTTAATTTGGATGAAGAATTAGCTCTAGCTACCATGTAATATTGGAAACTTTGTGTAGTCAAGAGAATTTCTGACAAATAGATATTATGTGTTTTAAGGCTGAAAGTTTATTTTGATAGATTGATAAGCCAACAATACAAAGATGTCTATAAACGAAGAGAATATGGCCATCACCACACTGTTACAATAGCAAAGCCTAAGAATATATGCAATTATTTTAACTAACACTAATATAGGCTAACCGAATTACATTAATTTGCCCATTGTACCAGTAGTTGACCCATACATACAGATTAGTATGTACACTGATAAAAATACAGAAAAACATAAAAGCTTAACCCACAATCACGAGGGATTGTAAACTCTCTTACATTGGAATTTCTATGGGAAATGATACTGGACATCAAAATAAATTGCACATATATTACACTTATTTGTTTGAGTTGTAAAATGATGTATAGACACCCTATTTAATACCTTAAATGGAGAATATAAAAGAGACAGTAGTTAAGTAATATGATGTGATCATTAGGAAAAAGAAATAAAGTGAAAAATATAAATAATACGAAGGTATATGAGCTATATACAAATATCGTTTAGTCTGAGCAGCTCTCCTTCATTAACTGAATAATAACATAAAAGAGACAAGTCAAATAATTAAATACTAGTATGTAGATAATGGAAAGAAGTATAATTATTGGTTAAATAATTAATAGTAAAAATAGATGAATAACAAATAATAATTAATGGCTCTACATGCATATATATATATATATATATATTGTGTGTGTGTGTTTGTATGTAATAAAATGAAATAGCATCACTAGAAAATGACACTAAAAGTGATTGATACCTGAAAGTAAGTCTGGAGCTTCTTCTTCAAAGTCGTATACTCTGCATTGATCTGTTGGAAAGTCCTGAAGCATCTGAAAAGGGTATTCTCATCATTCATAACAGTAGCAATAATCAGTTAAATCCAAAAACATAACAGAGGTTAAAACTGATCTCTTGGTTACATGCACGTTAACATTTTTATTACAAAATTAAATAAATAGATCAATGTATTAAAATATTTTATATAGCTGTATAAAAATTATAATATTGTGAAAAGTCATCGCAGATAATAGTAGCTGAATGAAGGAGGTAAAAATATTGCTGAATGAGTTACCCCTCAAAGTTTTCTGCTGCGCAGTATTCACTGAATCTGCTACATTCAGTCTTCACCTTTTTTGCTCCAATGCTGTCAATAAATTGAGAGCTTTAAGGTTCTTTTTTCAAGTTTAAAACATAGGAGAGAAATAATGATGTCCCAATCCATGAATTAAGAAAAAGTCTCCAAACTCAAAGGCATGTCACACTTAATTGCAGTTTAGTAAAACTAATATATATATATATATATATATATCTTAAATAAGAAAACAGCATTAATTAAGGAAAAACAGAAATTGTGTTCTTAAATTATAATAATGAGAAGCATTAACTTCACCTTGAGCAACTACCCTTGAATTGATGCATGTAATCATCTAGCTTGGTGAAATTTGGAGGGTTACTCATCCTGTGTATATGCACTAGATGAGTCATAGCTAAGAGAAGAGAAAAGTAATGTAATAATTGGAGTGATTTTCCACTCACAGTCCTCTTTCTATGTTGAAGATCAGTCTTACAGAGTCACTGTAGAAAAGGGTCACAATTTCTTCAACAAAATTGGGATTAACATCGTCTTGCAAATCTTCTAATTCAATGAATTGTTCATCAAGGAACCCCTGCAACAACATTAATTAATGAAAGAAAAAAAAAACATGTGCTGAGAAAATTTTAACTGATAGACTCACGTTAAACCTAATTAAAGAACATAAAAAGAATAAACAGATATGTTTTATTTAATCCTTTTCATGTCCATTTTTCGTACCCATTTTGTAATATGTATTTTGTAACAGTACTTAATTAGTAATCTTAGTGTAATATAGTTAACACAATTTATATATCATTATATTATATGTAAATTATTAAATATTTCTTTTAGTCTTTTTATAAGAACCTTTTTAAAGTTGCTAAAAAAAACTTTTAAAGTTAACCTAATTTTTTATTCTTTTTACAAAATGTATTCAAATTGTCTGTTGCAATAGTAATTTTTATTTAATAAAATTTATAAAAAAAAATCTTTATGGTATGAATGTATATATATATACTATACTATTTAGGTAGCTTATATTTTTATTGACTCGGTTCACTGAGAATTTAAATTACAGGTGAAAAATCTAAAGGTATAATCTATGTTTACGTTTTTTTATTTAAAAGGCAATTTGAATTGTTAAGGGACACAAAACTGAATAAATTAATAATTTAATTAGAAGAGCATTTTAAATATGATTTTAAAGGCTTACTTAAAAACCAATCATTAGTTTTATCATATATGTGAAATTATGTTCCAATAATAATGTAAAAAATGCATTATTAGTTAATTGATTCTGATTAAATTCAACATTTTGAAAAAATAATTTAAAAATTAAAACAAATTTTTTCTAGTTTTTGCCAATCAATAAAAAAGTGTCAGACATAATTTTTTAACAAAATTCAAACACATTATTATTATTATTATTGGTTAAAACTTAGTTAATATACTCTAAAATTATTAAGGTGAGAAATTCATTTCATTTTATAATCTCTAATTACTTTAGCTAACAATAAAAGGTGTTATAAGAAAATAAATATAATAATAAAAAGTGATTTAAAAAGTAATGCTAGTTAATAATGATTCGTTTGTCTCCTAAAAAAATACATATAAATAATTTATTTTAATAGTTTTCTTAATATTTAGAAAGTGTAAAGTTTGGACTATAAATAAAAATCAAACTTTACATTATAGTTTTGTGAAAGAAAAAACATATTTAACACAACAAAATAATAAATATAAAAAAGAAAAATAAGTGGAAAGTTAAAGACCTCCTGAAAGAGTGAAGTTCGTAGGAAGAGTGCTTGTTGTCTCAACTTAGTCTTGTCCATGTCTCCTTTTCTTGAGACCGATCAAAGTTTTCAACACAAAATCAAATCAAACCAAGAAAAAAAGAAGAAGGATATGGATTTTCACTTGTTCCAATGGCTATCTACAACAATGTGAACTAATATTTATAGCATTGGAATGTATCTAATGTGATGATTGGAAGGGAAAAAAATCAGAGAATATTATTTACTAATAATCTTTCCTCTCTTGAAAGCAACTAATATTCATTTGTTTCCTCTTCTAAATTGACCACTATAAAGTAGAAGAGGGCAAAATAAATATAATATATTCATGCCTTAAAGTTTTAAGTAATTATCAAAATTAATTGGATACTTTATTTGATGGAAGTGTAAAACTTCTTTGTTTTTTCTCCAAAAATACTATCATTTTGTTATTATTATAATCTTTAGTCGACAAAAGAAAAATTGTAGCATAAAATGTAAATTTCAAATCTCGTAAAATTAGCTTTTTTTTTTGTTAGTGAAATATTAGTATGTTTTTATCAATGGGTCATTAAAAAGTTTGTGATTATTTAAAAATTATTCATGGTATAGGTAAATATAATATAGTAAACGAATTAGCTCTCTTAAATGACATGTTATAAAATGAAAATAATTCTATAAAACAGTTTTATATTATAGTAAAAATTAGCAGTATAAAACAATATGAGAGTGAAGTAAAAGCAAAAAATGGGGAATCTTATAGTACAGATGTAGAATGAGATATTTTGATTCATTATTTGATTGATGAAAATAGAAATAAGAGTAAAGAAAGAATATATAAAAGAGAGGATGAAGAAGGCCCACTATATTTTATCTGTTTCTTAATTAGAATATGTATAGCTAAATCACAACCACACTTTAGTTTCTTAGTTATCTCAAATATCAAACCCTACCATACCATTTTCATCTTTACTTCAAACATTTTCATAGGATTCAAATCACAGTTTTCTTACATTATCATCATATTTCATATTAAAATATGTATTTTTTTTCTTCGACAAATTCAAGTAAAAAATAATGTTGTTTCGACCACATGTTCAATAGTCTCTTATAGTTTAGGAGTTGAGGTTAATGACACTTTATATACACTTTACTTTCTTAACCTTTCGAGGTCTCTTACAAACGGATTTTATACTTCAAGATGGACCATATACTAGATATGTTGATTGATCATAACTATTTCAACAAATTTAAGTCGAAATATTGTTGTCATCTGTCGAAATCGAATCCAAACGAGATTTCAAAGATTAATTCTCATTTCCTTAATTAATCCTTAAATAGGGAATACTGTGATTGACCTTAGTGATATTTTGAATGAACTTGATATCATAACAAAATGTATTTTATTTTTTAATTTTCATTAAATTTTCATCTAATTTTCTAATTTTATCAAACTTTTATGTAAGTTTTTTTTTCTGTCATGTTAATGTATGTACTAATAAAGTTAATGCAGTTTGTCAGGTTCGACATAAAAATTGTAAGCTTTTGAAATATGGAAATCCTTAATAAGAAGAAGATCCACTTGCATATGTCTTATTTCATTAAGTGTAGTTGTTAAGAACCGAACTAATGTACTTAATAACAAACTTTTAAATTTTGTTACCAATTTTATGATTCATTAATTCTGTAAGTATATTTGGAAACTCTCTTCTTTTATGTTTAGTTTATACGTTTATAGGTTGAAGAGCTATTTGCATAAGCAAAAATATGTAAGCAAACATGAATTTCATGATTTGTTTTTCCTAAGAAATGTATGGAAAGGAAAGTTATATGCAGACACAACATGATCTACTGCATTGTATATTAATCAATTATGTTATGTTATTTTTTACTATAACTGAAGTGTAAATTAATTTTATAATTAGTTATGAGATTACATAATCAACTATAAGAACTACATATTTGATTATGGATATTTTTCTTGTTTATTATATTATAATAATAAATAATAACTAAAAATTAATATTGAAGACAATAAATAATACTAATTATTAATAAAAAAAATCATCTCAATTTTCATATATTTTACTTTTTTAATTCAAAATAATTTCATCCTCTACTATTTTTCTTCCTCTTTATTTTATTTTTCTATTTCTTAGTTTCCACTCTCTAACTATAATTAACATTGCGACATAAAATGATATTCACATGTTTATGAGCTTGACTCAAACTTTTTTCACATATGTAAATATATTATTTCGATTTTTTATTTTATTTTTTTTGTTAAAAGTAATCTTACTACAATAAAAAAAAAAATTTACAAATATATTTTTTTTAACAGAAAACAAGTATTAATATATTTGTGATTTTTTTCACCAAAATATGTTACTAAATTCCTTATTTTTATAATACTGTCAATCAATTTGTGTCTCCATTGAACATCATGTCTAATTTTCTTAAATATACTGACAAAAACTGTCAAACATTTTTTTTTTTCATTACGAGAGCATGTACTTTGCTTGCAACTTCTTACTAAGAGAAATCATTTTAATGTATAGACAAAAAGTAGACATACTGACTGAAGATAATTTGGAAAATTAAAATTATTTATTTAAAAACATCTTTTAATGATATTAAGTTAAATGGTATCTTCAAAATAAACACTTTTGGTCCTTCAAACTTTATTTAAACCATTTTTTTTTTATAAATCGCTGTTTAAACTGCTTAGATAACCGAAAGTTATACATTTTAGAATTAGAAGACTAAAAATTAAAAAAAAATTAAAATACCAAAACTTAATTTTAAATATTTAGAGGATAACAACATCGTATATACTTTAATATAAAAAGTAGAAAAAATAATCTAGTATTCTAGATTTCAAGAGAGAGAGTTGTGATTTGTTTTAAAGATAAAAATAAATCAAACTATATATTATTATAGCATACAAATGGAGGATATTGTAATATTTTTTTAAAAGGGGAATATAATTCACTCTTAATAAATATAAAAATTAATTTAAAAACTTAAAACTCAAAGTTAGTTTTATATTTGCTTTCAGTATAATTAAGTCAAATGAAATTAATTGCTAAAAATAGGTTTTGTTTCAGTTAGTTTTTAGCATTAAATTGAGTTAAACTAAATTATTTGATTAGGGTGACTTTTTATTTAAAGTTCAATTCTAAACAAAGAATACTAGCCAATCTTATTAATTTATTAATTTATCAATTTACTTTTTCTTTTCAAATAATCAGTCATATAAAATCCTCGAAAAAAACTATTTACATGAAATAATTATATAGTTCACATGTATTTTTTATTGGGAAAATTAAGAAAATATCACTATAAATGACAAAACTCTATCAGACCAAAATTATTCTATTCCATAAAATATCAATGACTTGTCTAAATGGAACCTATTTCTATGATATTTAAAAAAAAATCAAAAGTAATAAAAAAAAACACTTCTTTTTGTGTTAGTTATTCAAGTATTGTTGCTTTTGAGAAACATATATTTGCATCAGTTTTTTTTTTCTTAAAAGAACAAGAACAATCATGCGTTGTCATTTTCTGAGAGTCATTGTCTATCTAAACTCTAAAGACGACATCAATACACACAACAGAACTTTATTAGCTACTTTCTCCCAAAGGATATAGCACCTTGCTCTATTCTATTCACAGAATAGTTCTAGTGAGATGGGGAACCAAGATGAATAATTCACAAGCAATAAATATCATCATAAATCCAAAAGATGACACTAAAACAATCATTCAATCATGATGATTAATATGAGAAGAGAATCATAATTATAAGTTTTTTAGAAAAAAAAAAATACTTCAAAAAGATTTTGTTTTTTAAGTTTTCTGTCTTAATTTCGATTCTTTTGTAATGACTACACATTAAATAGAGTTTAAGATCTGATTGAAATGAAAAAAAAAAATTAACAACTTCCCATAAAATCAGTTGTTTAAATTAACATCTATTTAAAAAAAAGCTCTAACAAATAATCACACATTATTTTCATCTATAATTATATTTTCTGATACAAACTGGCCTAATTTTCAGTTTTGGAAATAAGGCATAAATTCCGAGTCTAATTGCACATACAAATATACTTAATGTTCGTGCGTTGCATAGAAGTTTGTGGTATACATGAATCACATAATTGTTGATCTTTATAGGCATATATAACCGTCCCCACATAAGAACTGAAATATCATAAACATTACATAAAAAAATTTCTCTATTTGCATTCGAGAATCTCACTTTAAATAATCCAATAGTGGACCCTGGCATGTCTTTTTTCCAGTTCATCCCACCTTACACGAAGTCAGCATACTGTTTCTGATAAGAGACACATCATTTATTCTGTTGGTGCCCATAAGAAAGAGAACAAAAGCTAGCAAACGTTTTGCATTTTGCAATGCCACAGTCATTAATTTGCACTTCTCTCAAATGGTTTCTGCAGATGCCCCATCCCATTCACAATTGTACATCGAACTAATTCTGTGGTGCATCACAATACTCCTAATAGGAAAGAAAAAAAAAAGACTCCTTGCTGTACATCAAACAAACAAAGCAACAAAAATATTCTCCCTTGCAGTAAGTATTCGATGTTGATAAGAATGCCACTATGGCCTCATTCCACATTCCACCAGTTTCATAAGGGCATGCATGCTTATTGTACTGATCAACAAAATAATGGCGCTGTAAGATGTCTCATGTAATTATTTCTTTTAAGGAAATTTATTTTCAGTATCATCTGCCTAGAAATAGATTGAAAAACAAGAGGCTGTCCAATTCATTGGATTCGGTAGGGTGGAGTAAGCACACATGAAATTATTCCAGATGGCTAGTAAAATGAAGATCCAATTAAGGAGCTAAATGGGTCGTGTTGTCATCAATCATCATGAGAACTTGATAAGAACAGAATTGAGATGACTAGGTCGTGATTCCATCAAATACAATACAATGTCGAAACAATTTATCAATTTGAATTCATTATAAAATATAGGTAAATAATGGAAGAGATAGAAGAAAAAATGAAGGCAATAACAAACTTCATCAAAAACTTATGAGACCTTTAGGCTTTATATCAAATATTATTTGAAAAATAATATTTCCACTTCAAAGTATACTTTCAGATTACGCCAAAATCTTGAAGCTGGTCACGAATCGTCCATGTGTTAGCTTTTAAGTTGCTGTCTCGCCGATATTAATTCATTTGGTATCAATTATCACTGTCTCCTCAAAAATCCCATTGCTTGATAAACATTATGAAGTGTTGTATCTGCTATTTCTGCTGCATTTTTAGCACCTTGTGTCAATACTTCATCTAAATAACCTGAATCGGACATGATTTCCTCATAGCGAACCTGCCAAAGTAGGGAAAAAAGTTATGCACTGACTTTTTTCGTATAACACTAAGATTGTGTTGGATAACCGTTTCAAATATAATTCTGAGCTTATATATAATAATACATTTGAACTCAAAATTTCTCTCTTTAAACAGTTAGTTGATTGTTTGGGCAGTAAAAAAATAAAATGACGTGGGTTCTTGTATGCTGAAAACACATTCCAGCAGAAAATTAGTATTTGGGGGATTTATATTTTTTATCCTTTAAAATATCTTGAAATTCAGTTTGTCACATTTTGAGTTCATAAATTTACCATAAGTGATGTTGAGGGACTAAGAACATGTGTTTTTATAGAGACTAAAAACATAAAATATTTATAGTGGATAGTTTCAAGATATTGAGAGACCAAATACATTTTACCCTTAAAATATTTGTTATTTTTTCTGAATGTAATTTTGTAGGTTTGGCAGTTCAGAAGTCTAAGATAGTACTCCCCACTTGTTATAATAAAATAATATTACATGGTGACTTTATTTGTAATCCATATCCACATTTATATTAAGGCATAAAACTGTCCAGGTTTTGGATGTCACCATTTTATAGATTCTTTCCCACCTAATCCTGTGGGATTTGTGTCTAGTTTTTAGTGCAAAACCATCCAAACAAAACTTATTATAATATAATCAAATCCAAACGTAAAAATCATTCTTTTAATATTGAACTTTTCAAAACTAGTTAAATACTACTCATCAAGCATATACTTATGCCAACTTACTGATTAGAAATGCTGACTAATAAAAAAGGTAATTTAGAGAAAACAACTAGGCATTCTTCACAAAAAGTAATTTACTATATGAAACCTGAATGGGATGTAAATGATCAATCAAGGCATCCGTTAAAAGGGGTTTGAAAGTGCCCCAGTTCATATTTTGGCATTCCTCAACAACTTCCTGCAGAATGAGTTTCAAGTAGAATTGACGAATTAGAAAATCGGGAACTACTACATGATTGGGGATTAATTTATATAAATTAAAAGTTCGGTATTTAAGCAGGAACTTTTCTACATAACAAAAATTCAGCAGCACATCTCATCTTGACTGGCAGATTAGAAAGAATTATTTTACAAATTAATGCCCTAGAATTATTCTCAATTTCCGGCAATATGTTGAGGAGAGGAAGTTTAAAGGATATTCGTGTTAATGTCATAATTTGAGAAAGACTAGTTCATGATCATGATTCATGAATTTAAAAAAAAAAGATACCTGTCCTTCAAGCATATAACAGACCATCCTAGTTAACTACTTCGCAACTTCCCATTAGCCTAACATCTCTAATTCGTGGAAGAGGAAGAAACAAAAGAGTTTCCACATTCAATGCAGTGCATACTACACTGTTATAGCAGCACCTACATTTGAGCTTATGTGTCTTGAGCAACTACTACAACAACTAAAATTGGGCGACATTCAACACACGAAGCTTATATGCAACAATCAAGCTACATTTCATATTCAATCAAACCTGGTCTTCCATAAAGGAACAAATGCATAGAGAACAATTGTCATTTTGATAGAGAAATGGTGCTTCCCTGAGAAATCACAACCAACTTGATAACTTGAACAACTAACTAGCTGGAATGTTCAGTAAATCACTTCAAGGTTCTCCCATGTTGAATGTTTTTGTAACAAGTATGCTCTAGTTTGAGGGGGGTTTGAATAACATGTTTTACTTATTTTGCACATGCCAACATCTGTGGATTATCCAATACAGTAAATTAGGATTCAATTTGTATCCTTTGTATCTATAAATGTACTCTAATGTTTCATTAAATAACACGTGTGTGCAACTCAAAGATACAATATTAGAAATCCTCATTTCTTTATACACATTACCAAAAGATGTTTTTCTATATAATAAGAACTTTGGGAGCAAGGTTGCCAAACTCGAGGATAGTAAGAGAATCAGAAGGGTGATAAAAAATCGTAACTCAACTTATAAGAGTTTCGAGTATACGAAAAACTATATTTATAGACTTCTGCATGCATTGAAAATAATACGGAAAAGAAAAATAATAAGTCAAGAAGAGTATGATCCAATAGAAAAATTATAGAACTGAACAAAGTTGGCAATCAAAGCAAAGACCAACAACAATGAAGTCAACACCAACACTGTTGATGAGAGAGTAGGAGATGGTGACACAATGGTCTTGAGTGTTGTAATGGCCAACGATGGTGAAGCAAACGTCGGCAACAACAAACAACAACGCAAGTGCTGTGATGGCCAATGACATCGATGGTGATGGGAGTGTTAATGAGAGCACCATCAAGAGTTGTTTTTTTTTTTTTCTCATTAGCAAAAGAGAACACTAGCAGACAAGGGCCATCCTTACGAGTTGGGCTTTTTTCAGGTTGGATTTTTTTAAAACACAAACCCTAGTTTCTCAAACAAATCAACACAGCACTACGATCCCCAAATTTCATGAGCGACCATGAGATCCCACTACGATCCACACACCTCCCAATCCGCTGTGTGCATTAGCTTGCTTCATATCCCTTACTGCAGGATCATACAAGTATGCAAGTTAGTCTCGCGATTTTGACAACATTGCTTGGGAGCTCCTTATGTTGGGTCAATGGCTGGTGTTTTTTATAACCAAATTTTATTGATCATATTTATGCTGAAGAAAGGGTATAAATTTCAGAAAAAAGTTGGCAAATCACCAACGGGCCATATGGAGAGCAATTATCTGAAGGTACCCTAGTCTAAGAAACAAGAAACTAAAGTCAGCGTTGTGCCAACTCACCAACATGTCTCAACACCCACCATCAACCCCCAAATACTAAGCACCACCATCATACAACCCTGACCCTTACCTTCCATATCAAACACTAATACTAGCGAAATAGACCTAGCAAAACCAAATATCCTTTTAGTATAACGCAGGCCTCGTTTTTTCAACCACCCCCCCATTAAAATAAACATTCACCTAATGGCATTTTCAGAATTTGGGATTTTAATAGGAAGTAGAACATAGTGGCATGGTTTGATCTATGTATTATATCCAGTGAGAAAAGGCTTTGCCGTTTTTCTTTTTGTAATGAAATAGAAGTTCATCAAGGAAGAAAGAAACAGTTTAAAATAATCAGCAATGGCTAATCCCATAAACAATCTCAATACCAGTTATGACTGTTTTAGTGGATAAAATCTACAATAACCAAAGCTAAACATAAGGCGATTCTGCCATGTATCACTTGCTACTTTTAGGCCAACTCTTTTTACTTTTATAAGACCAAAAGCACACACTTCATTACATTTCACACAGAAAACGTAAAACCATACACAAAATAAAAACACAGTCGTAAAGGTAAAAAAATTTGATTGAAATAAATACATCTAGAACCACTGAGAACATATTGATAACAGAAAAAATTATAATTACTGGTGAAAAATATATAAATATATATATGTGTGTGTGTGTGTGTGTGTGACATTTCTGACCTCTTTCGCCTTTCCTGAAGCAAGCTGGTATATGGAAAGAAGATTATTACATTCAGGCCTCTCAGAGTTGCCAAATTCCAAGCTGTAAGATTTGTCATAAAGTGCACACCAAAAAAGAATGATTTATAGAAAACAGGTAAATGAGGAAAAAAAAAGTATTTATAGACTAAAGGACAAATATCACCATATAGTAATATTGCCAGTACTAACCTTGGAAATGAATCAGTTTTGCAACGTTTGATCTTGTTTGCTATAAGCTACAAAATAAAATAAGTAAACTTGGTCAAGAGCAAGCAAAGGCAAACAAAGATTTAAGGAAAGATAGAAAACTTTTATTCATAGTTAAATTTACTCAAATATCAATATGTAAGTTGCAAGCAATAGTTCATTGAGTATGGGTGACAAACAAAGATTGCAAATTAAGCGCACACCTACTAGGGAAGCCTAGTCAAAGAAGGAAGGACAACAAAAATATTCAGTATTCTCAACTAGTGGAGATGCAGGGAGGGTAGTGATGATAACTCTTGGTTTTCTAGTATTTTTCTAGACTAATTACATTTCCTTGAGGGTTTATTTTTTGTTCTTATTTTCTGCTTTTAGATTAGAGTTGTATTTTCTCCAAAATAATAGATTTTTTACAAAAACGTTATAAAAATTGCAATTTACAGCTTATATTTTGCTTGAATCGTCTAACAAGTGCTTTGATCATTTGAAGGAATAATTTTCGAACTCATTTTGATCTTGGAAGCTTGAATGAAGATTCGAAACCAGAACTTAAATAGCAGAAATTATGCAGAAAAAGGCAATAGAGGATCAAAAGTCAGCAGTCAACTTGCATTAGATAGTCAACACTGCTCTGAAAAGAAAGAAGCTAAAACAGTTAGTTTAGATCAGTTTTGTGGCCCGATTCAAGGCCTACCCAATTGTTAAGTCTTAAAACTCTAAATAGAAGTGACTGGAAGAGATACGACCTGTGAGGGTCACATTCCAGGGGTAAACTGCATGCATGGGACGTGAACAACTAGGGCACTCCCAGGCCGGATGGCCCCAGAGATTAGGTGCACAAGTTGGTACCCAGGTGGTCATCCGTCAGAGGTCGCCCTCCAGCAAGAGAGCCTTACGCGCTGGATTGTCCAAAGAGTGGGTGATAGCGGCACTAAGACACAGCCTCAGTAAACCTAATTATGGTTAGCGAAATCATTGGAAACCCTAGAGTATATAAAGGGTAGTATCAAACTTAATAAGGTACGCGATTCATACGCAGCTTTACGCTAACAGACATACAAATACACACAAAGAGCTTTTACAGCTTACATTGGTGTTTCCTAGCCATACACTAACTTGAGCGTCGGAGTGCAAACGGCCTCTAGGGCGCCCTTTGTCTTTGTGATTTCAGGTGTTTGATCGAGAGAAGGCACCGACGAAGGCAGAGGCAATTGGGCGTGTAATCGTCGTAGGCGCGCAAAGATAATCGAGTCAACCGGCAATAACAGTTAATATTTTTGTCTTTACATTTTCAAATGTTGCTAGACGGTCCATCAGACAATTGTCTATAGACAGTCTAGTATTCACTCTGTTTTACTTTTCAGTTCGCTTTATAGTTCGTTTAATTCAAGTTTCCCCCCAATTTTAATTTGTATAAGGAGAATATGAACAATGGAAATATAACACTGTGTATTTGGGGATTCGACCTAGGTTGACCTATACCACACTAGAGGGAACTTACTTTTGTTTGAAAACTGAATGCAACTAAAACAGTTATCACGTAGCTACAGACTTACACCCCCACCCCAAATTTGAACCCATGATCTAGGTTACGAGGCAACAACTATGTCATCACACCAAGATTCATCACAAATTAAATACACATAATCATAAAAAACGGAAGTCATGTCTCTGTATTCAAGCAGTCAAGTCTGCTACACTTGAGAACAAAAGCAATTTTAACCTAAGACTCCATAATAGCATAGATCTATTTCAATGAGAAATTAAAAAAATATATATGATTCTCCTTTTATTTTTGTGAATAAGAACCTCACTTTTTCTAATGTACGTCTCCATGATGTAACACTTTATGCACATTATTTAAAAGCTTTGAAACTAATCCTCCCAATTCTTCACAAATCCCAACCTATGCTAGTGTCCCAAAAACATGTGTCATTACCTCCTCCATTTATCTTTATCTTTCTTATAAGGCTATATAGAACATAGACTAAGAAATACATCAGCGTCCTTGATTCCTCATTTATACTGTATATTAAAATCATTTTTACCTGTTATATCCTTAAATTTTCTGTGCTATCTCTCTAGTTAATTAATTTATCTAAAACTACCTCCACTGTTCTCTCTCAGAATAAATGAGTAAAATATTTAAAAATTAGCTGAAAGTAAAAGCATAATTGATAGGATAATGTTGGACATATCACATCAACTAGAAATATGAATAAATTATATAAGTGCAAATCCCACCTTACAAACCAATTTTGTAAGGTTGAGTTATACTTAAAGTCCACTTTCAAAAAAAAGGAATAATGTTATTTTGGACTTTTAAAAGATCACACAATAACATTTTATTTTCTTCTAAAAGCACAAACAAAAAGGCAATGGTAATAACAAGATGTAGCAGTTCAAATTTCATCAAATGATGCACATGCAATTTATGTTATTAGACTTTGAAAAACAATGGACAAGAGAATATGATGGACTAACAATCGATCAAGCATGTTTTTGTACTACCCTACAAAACTATTTAACACAATCAAAATGTAATCTGACTTTCATATCTATTGCATCATATCGACATAATAAATTTGGTCGATGATTATTTACATTTCCATTTTTCATACAAGTTAAAAAAAAAAATCATTGACAAGTGAGAGATCAAAATTCTTTTATTGAAATCAATTACACCAATTACATTCTCACCATCTCTATTTGTAATAACCAAAAAACCTTTAAAAAAAGGGAAATAAAAATATGCTGAAATAGATAGGAAGATTTTGAAGATATTTTTTTCCTAATTACTATGGAGATATTGAATATTTTTTATCCTAATAATCTAGTATTTACAAAAGTACATTATGCACCATACAGTAAGGCCTACAAATAGTGAATTATTCTTACTTACATCTTTAGGATCAAGAATATTGATTCTGGATTGATCAGAAGGTGCAGACTTTGACATCTACAAAATTGAATCCAAAATAAATGTAAGAAAAAATATATAAGTTCAAATCAATAAATATCATTCTGCTTTCCAATTCCTAAAAAATGACAATGATAGCAGACAATCTACTTTAATTTCTATTGCCTAACATTCTGCATTCTGTACTCTTTGATGGTAAAACAGAACTATCTAACATTACAGTTGAATTTTCAAGAGTCAACGACTTATAGAGCAAATGAACAGGCTGATAATTAGAAACAGAAATGTTGGGTGTGTAGTGTATGTACATATAAGCAGTAAAAAATAGAAAACCTTGGACAGGCCATCCGTTAGGGACATTATCCTGGCACCAGCTGGAGGTATAAGGGGTTCTGGAACCTGCATCCCAGAAAGTGCTGTTAGAAAAAAATACATTTCCATTGTCTTATGATTCATTAGCTCCTTTTAATCGGATGATATATAACTTGCCTTAAATATAGTACCTCCTCGGCTGTCATAAAGGAGCAAAATGAAAGTAAAATAGGTCAAGCCCAATGTAAAATCTATAAAAGGTAAAGAATTCCAAACCCATGATGTGATGGTATTTATCTCCAGTTTAGAAACAATTACTCACCCCCCTAACTTCTTCCACTTTCTCCCTCCATATAAATTATTAACCCGTTCAGCCAAGTCCCGAGTCAACTCCAAATGCTGCTTTTGATCTTCACCAACAGGGACAAGATCAGACTGCAGAAGCATGCTGCAATTATAAGAATTATTCTTATTCAATGTAAATTTAATATAATGCATTTTAAACAATTTTTTCAAAAATAAATTGAGATTGCAAAAACTAATCAAGCAAAGCTGCAATCCTATTAGGTAACATTAGCTTACTTATTTAGGCTTTTTAACTTTCACTACTATATTCAAGACTTACAAAATTTCCACAAGGTAGAGTGTCAGAAATCACCTGATATAGAAGTATATCAGAAGCCATCAGAACAGGATAAGTCAAAAGAGCAACCCCAACTTCTTCATCTCCCTACATATCCAATTCCATAAGAATCTATTATATGTACAAATGAAAACATACAAGCCAGTTCGAGAGCACTGAAGAAAAAAATGGGCCTGCTTTAGCAAACGTACATTGGTCAAAGACAAGCTACATAGTACAATCCGTCATGATGAAACGTGTATAAATAGCACACACAGTGTTGTTAAAACTGCCTTTTACAATTTTAACCATGGAATCACATGATTCTACAATTTTCCCAAGGCCTTGCAAACAAACCAGCAGAATCATGCTCTGATGGAATCATCAAGTTGGAGTGTGGAATTGTGAGTCAGCAACTTGCACAATTCTACCAGAAAGTGGGTGCCAATTTGGTTTTCTCAACCCAAAAATAAATACATTCAGTTTTTCTAAACTTGATGAGGTACAAATCCCATCGCAAAACAGACACAGGTCTCTGCCATCTCTTTTAATCCTTTCTTCTTCCCCAAAGACCCCAATGAAACCCTTTGTTCTGTACCTTTTTTTTCTCTCAAGTCTCACCATATGGAAGAGGGCCAAGCACAACCTCATATAAAAAGACAAGAGCCAAGACGTGAGCATCCAAAGCCAAACCAAGAGCGTCTAGGCCAAAGGAAGGAGCGTCTAGGCCAAAGTGAAGAGCGTCTA
>Ga0123342_1000486_pt1 | contig 62818 bp, 37 predicted proteins | sample Turbeawhitnodule_FD_89960 | JGI IMG/M metagenome (GOLD analysis project Ga0123342, IMG submission 89960) | Root nodule microbial communities of legume samples collected from Mexico - Turtle bean Mexico white nodule | ecosystem: Host-associated > Plants > Roots > Nodule | place: Mexico: Nepantla... | reverse complement strand
GTAACAGCCAATCGAAGTGTTCTTAAACTTGCACTCGTTCTAAACTACAATTTCCCTCCTAATGCTGGAACCACGTTATGTTTGTCTCTAACTCATGCATATAGAAGACCACATAAGTGAAATGTACATATGACCCCTAGATTTACTTATCAATGAATGTAGGTGGTAGAGATGTTTTATGTGGGAGTTACCATTATTATTATTATGATTATGATGATGATATAATATCTTACTTTGCTGAAAAAAAAAACATATGTCCCCTAGAATGTTGATCTAGATAACCTTTAACTGGGGTATGATTATTTGCATATAGAAAATAACTGGTGTAATGTAGTCCACATAGTCATATACTAAGAAATACTCACTTTCTTTCATACCAGGAAAAATGCAAAATGAAAGTTAGCGATGGAAGAATGACAGAGGTAACACCAAGCAATAATCATAGAAAACAGATCCAAAATAGATAGTGAGAAGATCAAGAAACCTTGTCAGCATGTCAGGGTCAACATGCTGCCATTTTACTTCTTCAGTGATTTCTAGAATGTGCTTTGTCCTCTGCTTAAACTCTATTGATTCAAGAAGAAGCAGATCATCACTAAAAAAATGTGCTTTCATCAATGGGATAAGTTACCTATAACACAAACTAATCAAACTCGAATATCATGCACAAACACCATACAAACTGAGTACTCTATGAAATAATCAGAGACCAAGACAATCTTACCCTTCCATTAGTAAAGACTTCATTAGCATCAGATTCAGACCCACCTGACAGCAAGAAGCTTTATTAAAGGATTTCATGATTACCAAAGAAAAATAGCCAGCAAAAGGCTGATATTGAATCTAGAACAGTGGAAAAACAAATGAAGGGAGAAAGTAAGAGAAGCATATAACGATTTCTGAAAGGTACTAGTTAAATGAATACTATGGTGATACTGGCACACACAATTTCCATGCATAATAGATTATAGATTAGAATGCAGGCAACTAAATTATGCCTCTTCTCTGCCTTTTTTCTTAATTAGTTTTATCTAGAGGTTTGAACTGTAACTACCCAGGTTCCTAACCAATGGATGACGTTGTACACCCTTATATGTTGAGCTTGATACATAAAATAGGTGATACACCATTGAGAATATGCAGCAGAATAAACTTTTGGAAATTTTACTGTATTTCTCCTATATTTTCATTCACCATTTCTATTAATCCATTCTAGTTGTTTTTTCCTACCAAACAAAAAGTATTTCATATTTTTACCTCATAAACTTATATTTCTTCATTTTTCTTTGCTCAAGAAAAGCCATGTGTCCTAAATCTGTGGCTGCTTTGTTATCACAGCTACAAGGGATAACATTTATGTCTTTTCCTACTTAAATAGTTGAGGTTTTTTTTCAGCCTATAATGTGTACTATATATAACTATGAAAATTATATATGCTAATAAAGTTCAATAATTAGAGTTACTAGAAAACAAATTTGATATATTTTTAGAACCAATGCAATTACTCTCATTGTATCAGGGTAATCTCCGAATGTAATGGGATCCATAAACCTGCAATAAAATCATAGACAAAAAATTTACTCTGTAGCAATTAATGTATAAATTAAAAGCTATGCCACTTTTTTGATTGGGAAAAATGTCGGATTTTTATAAAAATCCTTTAATGCAACCTTGTATGAAATGTAAAATTATTTACGACATTCAGAAATGATCCAAGAGTTTAATCATTGTCAACACATTCTTTAGCTCAACTTACATGCAAGGCAAAGGGATGTGTGTATTATCATGCTATAAGTTTTAGGGACTGTTACATAAAGGAAAACATTTGAGCATATAGAAATCTTGTTTCGTCATTTAGTATAGTTCATTTGTTTATTTTTTGAAGATCCAGACTTGGTTCTTTGCATTCCCAAAATGAAAATTTGTTGATGTCAATAGGTATTAGAAAGAAGTATCGTGACTATATTGTTACTTACCTACCACCCAATATTGAAGTCTTAGGCCCTTTGAGCAGCCCTTACATCATCAGTGAAGTTAGTTTTTGGAAGATAACCAAAAGAAATTATATTTAACCCAATAATGCCTTGCTGCATGGCCTGCATCCAAAAAAGATTGTTGTCTGAATAAATAAAATGATGATTAACCATTTCAAAATGACATGATGATGACCATCTTCACTGTAGTCGTGTGCTTAACTCTGTCACCAAATTCTCTAAAGCACACATCTGCATATGCTGTGAAGTCTTCCCTATAAGCATACACATATAAACTGGTTTTATATTATCTTTTCCTCAATCATTGTCACACTTAAGTTACCACCAATATCTTTTCTTATACAATCATCTTCTATTATGTCCTTTTTCTTTACAACAACACATTCATCTTAACAAACTCATTTTCATTGCTCTATTTTTTCTCTCATTCTAATTCTTAAAGCTCAAGATTCACAACTATATAGAATAATTAATCTTACTATCATACTGCAATACGAAAAAACTTCTCTTTTACCTTGGTAGGAGCTTTGTGCTCACATATAACTCAATGTTTTCTCCTTTGTGTGACATCTTCATTAATTTCCTAAACATTCTGTAATATTGATCTACGTTGCAGTTAGACATTCCCAATTTATACTTTCAAGTAATTTTCCTATTGTTTTTTTTTGCTAAAAAATTGCATATATTGCGTACCACTCCTACTCAAGGAAAAACCTTTGGTTTTGATGCCAATCTCCAAAACCCAAATTTATAGTTAACATCTACCTTGCTTCCTCCATCAAAACTATAATGTCCACATAAAACATTATTTAAGAATAGTTTTTATGTCTCTGGTACCACATCGAGGACCAAATTAAACATGAACTCAAAGATGAGTCTTAATGGAAACCTATCCTTATAAGTCCCCCGTCTTGCCTTCATGAGTTCTCAAACAATAAAATATTCCTCCATACATGTTTTTTATAGGTTAGAAACAAGCATATGAACGGTTAAACCTGGTTAGTAATTGCATGTCTCACATGGAAAAAACAGGGGAAAATATTCAGCTACTCTGCACTTATTTTTCATAATTGTTACAGTAAAACAGGAACAAAAGCCCCTTCAAATATATCTTAAAAATCAGACATGCCTATAATAACCTCTACTAATAAATTGCTCTTCAAATTAAATTTTTTTAGTGTAAATTGATATTTAACATTAGTTATCTAGGTTTTAACTACTAATTACTTTGTATTTTTACACTTTTAAAGGGGAATCTCATGCTTTTGAAATTAAAATTGGTTGTGATCAATGTTTTATATAAAACTTTATTTCCATTAATTTCTTTATACAATTCATTGATGTATTGTTGATATTTACTTTATTTTGTTAGGCATAAATATTCTTTGATTCGAATATTATAGTTAGATTAAATTTTATTGTTATTCCTTGCATTTTTATTATCCAAATATATGATATCAAGGACAACAACTAAATAAATAGATCAAAAATAAAAAATTACAAAAAAAGTAAAAACTTGTCAACCCACCCTATCACGGGACGGGTTATCTATTTTAGCCCATATAACCTTGATGGGCCAGCACGCCCCGCCCTACTTTTGGCGAGCCAATGTCGGATCAAGAAAATAAATGTCAGGCTAACCTGTTTTGTCATCCCTAGATATGGAGTGTTAAGGATATATACAAAAACGTACATAGTAAAAATCAACTTATAATAAGTTACAATTGTTGTGGTTATAAGAATTAATGACCTAACAGGGGGGGTGAATTGTTTAACACAAGATTTTCGCAAATGTTAGCTAAAAATGAAGATTTATGAAGAATTACAGAAAGAGCAATCAGGGAAGCTAAGAAATCAAACTGTTAAAATTGTTTGCAGAAAAACAATCGGTTGAAATTTCGATTTAACCAGTTGTTTATAACAGCAAAGACAAAAACCAAATCAAATAGTTTATAATGATTGAGAGAGAGAAGGTTCACACAATCAATTATACTGGTTCACTTCTTACCAGAACTACATCCAGTGCCCAGAAAACCATTGGGTATTTCACTAAGTAACCAACAACATATTACAATTACACAATACTACAAAGAGGTGATCTTGATCACACAAGAATACACACCCTCTTTGCCTTTTCACAATCACAGTCAGAAAACCTCTGGCCTTACAGATTTACAGTTTTACAAGTATACAAAATGAAAAACAAATACAAGAATAGAAGGAACCGATTACACCTGGTGTACAGGAAATCACAGAGCTACCAATTCACTTCTTCAACCAATTGCACAGCCTTAGGCAATCTTGCAAAGCTTGAATCAAATCTCTCTCAAAACAATTTCTTAATCTCTCTTTCTGTGTATTCAAATATGGAAGGTAACCCAGTTTTATAGTTCTTCAAACTAGCTATTTTAGGCAGTTAAACACGAGCCAAAACAGTTTCAAATCAACTGAAAACAGATTTAACAGGTTTTTGAAAAGCTGTTAAGAAATTCAAATATCAACCGGTTGAAATGTCGTTTTAACCGGTTGAATTGGTTTGACAGTTAGTCAACCAAGTCAAAAATAGTTTGAAAACCCTCCAAACAAGCTGGGTGTAAAACAACCGACTAAACCGAGAAATCAATCAGTTGTTTTTCACTTTAGCTTAGAAAAACACTTTTCATTTTCAAAACCAGATTGATTCAGTTGTGCTTTAGATTAATAATGAATTTCAAAAATTCCAAACTACCTATAACTAAACCCCAAACTCAGCAGCACAGGCATCAAGCTCTCTTCACAGATTTGGAGGCATCAAAGCTTCATTTTCAATAATGGTGAACAACATAGAGAAGTCTATAACCAGTTCCAGAACATTAAAACCCCACCATCAGCCCATTTATTTGCTTGGAGATTAATTCATAATAGAGTTTTGACTAAGGATAAGCTAACTCCTAAGGGTGCTTTTGTATGCAATACTATGTGTGTTATGCGTGGATTTGTGGGAAACATTAAATCATATACCCATTAAGTGGAACGTAGCAAAACAAATATGGAATTCATGTTATCATTATATTAACATCAACACGACCTTTCACTTTCAATTGAAAAAACACATCCAACAATTAATGATTATGAAACTAAACAATAAAGGAAAACAAGTATGGAAAATTATGTGAATTGGAATCACATGGAATATATGGAAACAAACAAATGAAATTATATTTATGAACAAAAGGGTAGATGCATAGGAGATATTTTGCCAAGCAAGTGCTAATGCATGGGCATGGATAATCAACAAGTTTCCAAACGCTAAATTTTCATACTCTAATTGGTGTTTTATGTCCAAAATTTACAGAAAGTATATACTCTAATTGATATAGGAAGTATGTATTTAGAAATGTTAGGAGGAGGAGAAATAAAAGATAAAGGATAAAAATGTCTTTTTTTAATTGACTCAATGCAACCTAGCATGCTAAAATATCCTTTAGATGATAATGACTAGAGTGTGATATGAAGTATAAGCTAGGGATTTTTGTTTAAGATGTCAGTTCCCTAGAAATGAGAATGTGAGCCAGCTAGAAATGAGAATGTGAGCCAGTTAGAAATCAGAATAGATCTTAAGTGAATGGTACTAAGGTAGGAATGATGGTAAGATATATGCTAAGAGGTACCTATGAAAATATCCACAATTGCAACATAGTAACAAGGGTAAAATAGGGTATGCCAAAGCGCATTGGCACATTAACAAGGCATAAAGGCCGACAAACACTAATTAAACCTCCATAATGGCACTATTGATCCCCGATTAACATTGCAATCAAAGAGAACCACAATTGTGAAGTTTGGATGTTACAATAAAAAAAGGATAAGCATAACAAAACTAATAACAATTAGCTGATAAAGCTTTAAAGTAGTAAGGGAGTTATATGTAGAAGTGAACAAAATAGCCAAAGCATGATGGAAGCTAGCTTAAAGGTAAATTGGCAACAACAAATGCAGGTTAACTATAAATATGGAGCTGGAGACCAAGTTCCTTATATTGCAAAATGCATAAGCGTATCTGCCACATCAAATATCTAATTTACAACAAGCTTAATCAAGCAATATCTAGATGGGAACAAACACACAAAGTAAAGTAGGGAGAAGGAAAATCATAACATTTGAAGTGGAAGCCATACGTAAACACATCAAGTGTGTTAAGACAGTGAAGATAGGTGGGGAAATATATGGCGTAATGTACTATTAAATTACAAGCTTATCACCCATGTCAGATTTCATTTTGTCCATCTCAAGTTGGTACATACTTGTAGTCTCATTCATTGAGTCATAGTATGGAGATTTGAACAACTTCGACATTTTCATTTTTTAATGCAATATAATGACAACAATAAACTCTCAACAATACACAACATCATAAATAATATTTTTTCATGAGAAATGTTGAAGCTAGAAGTTATGGTTTTGTAAGAGTATGACTAAACGTTGAGATCAATAGAATGTTATTAAAGACTCGTGCTCATTGTGTAACATAACATTTCAAACTTAATGTATTTACATAAATATTAAAAAAATGGGAAAATGAGAAACAAAGAGAATGAGAGTCAAACTATCAATACACAAAGAATAGACAAATATGGGTTGGAATGGGATGTGCAAAGGATGGTGATCCCAACCGTGGCAAAGCGACACCACTTTGATGATTGGAAGGTGGCATAGACGTTTAAGATGTGTGTGACAAAGAGGCTATGTGTGGGGTGCTTGAGGTAGTTTTTTCCTTATGCACTAGAAGGGTTAGCCACTAAAAGTGACACACTACAAGAAAGTCATCAAATATAAACTAATTTTAGAGATAAAAAATAATTAATCACTATATTGACTAAATTAGATGTTATTTTAGAGATAAAAAAATTATTGGTGTATAAAGTAATTTATATTACTAATAAATAATTTCTAAATTGGTATCTAATTAGCTACCAAGATTTTAGCTACCAAACTTAAAATCTAAATAGTTGGTAGCTAAAACCATTAGTAGTTAATTACACTTTTTTTTATAATTTATGTCTTTCTATATTAACACGGTAATATTTTTATTAATTTATTATATATAATTTGTCTTTAAAAATATCACTACAAGAAAATTATTAAATAAAACCAATCTTAGAGACAAAATATAATTAGTTGTTATATTTACTAAATTAGATACTATTTTAGAGAATAAAAAATTATTAGTATCTAAATTAGTTTTTTTTATTGATAAATATTTTCTAACTTGATATCTAATTAATTAACTCCTAATGTTTTAGCTACCAACTTTATAATTTAAATAATTGCTAGCTAATACCTTGTTAGTTAATCTGATTAGATACCAATTTAGAAACTATTTATCAATAATAGAAACTAATTTAGATACCAATAATATTTTTAGTCTATAAAATAGTATATAATTTATTCAATATTACAATTAATTATTTTTTGTTTCTAAAATTAGTTTTTATTTAATGATTTTTTAGTAGTGTGTGGTTATTACATTGTTATTTAAAATGATTTTTTTATATGAATTTGAACTGAAAAAATAAAGTTATATTTTTTTTTTGTTTTTTTTTTCTAATGTGTAATAGTAATGTAGTTGGAATTTTATTTTATGAATTTGAACGAAAAGAAATAAGACTATTATTTTTTTTTCTATGAATGTGCAATATTAATGCAATTTAAATAGTTAAATTATTTCAATTTTTGAAAAAAAATATAGTTGAATTTAAAAATAGAAAATATAGTTAATCTTCCATCATGTTCCGTTAAATTTTCACATCATTTAGATGTTAAAAGATAAAAACAATTTTTGTAAGAATAAAATTACGAGTCTCCAAACTCCAAAATGAAAAATATATTACCTTATTGATATTTTAGTTTAGTTTTAATTTAAGCAAATTAATTTTAGTTCAATTTAATTCATTTCATTAAATATTCTATAATTAGTAGAGATGAAAATATATACTGGTAACTAATAAATAGGTATTATATTTAGATGTGTAGCATTCCACGTTGTCGGTACAATTTTGTCTGAAATTCGAAAGGTCCTTCCTAATTGCTCAAGAACTTGCCTTCATTCTTCCGAGCTTCGTTGCGCATCCGCCAGACTAAATCTCCCTTTGTAAGCATCTTGGTTTTACCTTCGAATTATACCTTCTTGCCGCTTAAACCTTGTATGCTTCTTCCCTTGCTTTTTGCCCTAAATTTGTTGATCAGGTCGAGGCCGACCAACAAACTTTCCTTGTTAAGATTCAAATCCAGAAATTGTCGTCGTAGAGAGGGTTCTCTTATTTCAATTGGGATCATAGCTTTTGTCCCATAAGTTAGACTGAATGGGGTTTCTTGTGTAGTCAAATGTGGTGTACATCGGTAAGCCCACAAGACCTCGAGAAGCTCTTCGGTCCATTTATCCTTAGCTGGGTCGAGTCTCTTTTTTAAATCATTAAGAATGATTTTATTGGCGGCCTAGGCTTGGCCGTTGGTTTGCGGGTCCTGCACCGAGCTTGTGATATCTCTAATATCAACTTTTTTGGAAAACTCAGCTAGTCCTCGGTCGGTAAATTCTCGACCATTGTCGGTGATGATGGTGTGTGGTATTCCGAAGCGGCACACAATGTTTTTCCAAACAAAATTTTGGACATTCCATGCTATGATGACTGTTATGGGTACGACCTTTATCCACTTGGTAAAATAGTCTATTCCCACTAACAAAAATTTGCATTGCCCATTCTGTGGAGTAAAGGGTCCGATGATGTCCATCCCCCATTTCACAAATGGCCTTGGGGAGAGAATGTAATGAAGGTTCTCAGGATTTTGGTGAGATAAACTACCGTACTCCTGACACTTAACACATTTCCACACAAATTCTGTACAGTCTCCCTGAACGGTCGACCAATAATAGCTCGCCTGTAACACCTTAGCTGCCATTGTCCTAACACCCGAGTGCGTACCACATATTCCTTCGTGAATCTCCCGTATAACATAAGTAGCCTATTCAGAAGTGATGCATTTTAAGAGTGGCCAAGTGTATCCTCGGTGATAAAGATCTTGATCGATCAGAAGAAAACAAGTACATTGATCGTTCCTCCTTTTCTACCTCTTGGATTAATGTTGCGCTGATAGCATCCTTTGAAACATTGAGATAAACGATTATGGCTTCTTTGGCGTATGGTTTTTGAATAACCAGAGTGAACGCCAAGAAAGCTTTCAACTGGAGGAATATTCCTTTGCACTCGTTTGTCCATCGAAACTTATCCGCCTTTCGTAGCAACTACTCAATAAGCTTGGTCTTCTCTACTCGCTTTGGTACGAACCTAGAAAGTGTTGTAAGCCGCTTGATTAGCCTTTGAATTTCCTTTACATTTTCAGGGCTTCGTATCTCGGTGATTGCCCTACATTTCTCAGGGTTTGCTTTTATGTCACGATGAACAAGCATAAAACCCAAGAATTTTCCTCCTTCCACACCGAACACACACTTGTTGGGGTTAAGCCTCATGTTGTGGTTGCGGAGGGCTTGAAACACTTCCTGTAAGTCTTTGATGTGTTGTTGGTATGATTCAGACTTGACGACAAAGTCATCCACATAAACCTCAACATTCCGGCCGAGCATTCCCTTGAAAATGTAGTCAATCAGTCGTTGATAGGCGACAACTGCATTTTTTAGGCCGAAAGGCACAACTTCGTAATAAAAGTTGTTACACTCAGTCATGAAAGCTATCTTTTCTTTGTCTCTCAAATGCATCTGGATTAGGTTGTATCCAGAATATGCATATAAAAAACTCTGGATAATGTGACCTACTTCTCCATCGACGAGTAGATCAATGCATGACAGAGGATAAAAATCCTTAGGACAAGCTTTGTTGTAAGACTATATTTCCAACTTTAGAATCCTCATTTTCTTAAAGGTATCCCAATACAGGATATCACCGAGCTACCCTGGTCCACCAAAACCTTGGTGATTGCGAACTTATCTATCTCCACAGTGATTACCATGGGGGTCGTCCTAAGCCGGGTCAATTGCAGTAAAATCGTCGTCTGTAAAGGTGATTGGGGGCATCCTCGGTCGGCTTCGAGTGGTTACATAATGGACCGACTAAATGGCCCAAAGATGCTTCTTCCTAGCGGAATTGGAGCATCCACCTCTAGCGAAACCTCGTGCGATTATGTTTACCTCTCGTCCGGGGTTTAGGAATGGGATCAACCCAACTATAGTATTGATGACGTGCCAGACTCCGTGTTTGGTCTGATTGTTCCTTCTAGGACTCTCACTTTGTTGTCGAGTTCTCCGTACTAGGCTCTCACTCCTTCGTCTTTGTTTCGTCGGACTTTGGTTGTCATTCCAACGACACGAGCCTTCTCGTCCACGCCGATCGTATTGTTCATTTCAGCCTTTAGGTGGGTACCTTTCCCTTTGCGAAGATCGGTACGAGTTGACATTAGTCTTGACGAATTTGTGCAGGTGGACAACTTGGATGAGTTCTTTATGCTATCCTTCAGTGTTTGGTAGCCTTTGGTCGTATGACCATAATTGCGATGGTATTGACAATGCTTAGACGTATCAGCGTTCCTCGGACTTTGCGACTGCCTAAGGGCCAGAATCAACTCGGCTTACAATGCCTCGTTCAGAATTCTTCCCCTTGGGACCGTCAATGGGGTATAACTAAGAAACCGGTGTCTCCAATTTTCTCTGAGGCAATCCGAATGACTTTGTCCTTCTTCTTCTTCTTCTTCTTCTTCTCTTTATCTTCATTCACGAACTGAATGCTTTTATGATAATCGGTGTGTTTCTCTATCTGCATGAACTTGGTTGCCCGATTTCTCAACTCATTAATATTTTTGGCTGATATTTTGATCAAGCTTTCAGTAAATCTTCCTGGCCAGATTGTCGAGACGAGGTGGTGCATGGCTATCTCTGACACAAGGTTTCTGATACCCATACAAAATTTATTGAATCTATACATGAATGCCCGAAAAAGACTCCCCTTTTCTTGTTTTACGTTAAGGAGGAACATGAAAGAGGTATGATGCGGTCGACTTGTTGCATATTGAGTGGTGAACATAGCCGTCAAAACTTTAAAACTACCCACAAAATTAGGAGGGAGTTGGGTGAACCAGTCGAGGGGCTCCTCCTTGAGAGAGGTAGGGAAAACCTTACACCATAATGCTTTGTTGGTTGTGTAAAGGGTCATCTGTGTCTTGAAGATATTTACGTGTTCGTCCGGGTCGGTAGAACTGTCGTAGAGTTTAATGGTCAATCCCTTCCACTTGGAAGGGAGTTGTGTTTCGATGATCTCATCCATAAAAGGATGCCCTCTCGGGTCTTCGCGACGAAGGGGTGTGTTTGGAACTTTGATGACTTTGATGAGTCTGTGTTCAAGATTGTTCTTCTCGTTCACACCCATCAAGTTGCTGCTTTAGCTCTCTATTATGTTCCTTGAGAAGGAGCATCTCTTCCTTATTTCGTCGCCAATCCTATTCAATCTGTTGTTATTCTTCAATGCCTTTTTGTCGTAACTCCTCCATTTGTGCCTGGAGGGCCCGGATTACTGCGATCTGTTCGTTCGCCATCCGATCGTTGTTGGTATCGTTCCTTGTTGACACCATTATTATTAATCTATTCTTGTTGTTGAAGTTGAATACTACCTCGACCCCACGGTGGACGCCAATTGTACCTGTATAGGTAGGGGGCCTAGATAGTACTTGTGACTGGGGGTACAATTGTTGATGTGTCGGTGATCCTCTGGTTACTTCCTTCAAGCCTCCTTCCTTTAATGTCGATGCTCGGTCGGGGGTGACGTGCAAAAAGTACTCCAACGCTCAAGTAAGTACTCTGTCAATAGTGTATTCTGGTAATTGGTAAAAACGTACCTTACACCCCTAAAGAGAAGTATTTATACTGTTGGTCATGGACCCTTATGGTAATGGGCTAAACCAATCAAGTATCATGGGCTAAACAAATCAAGTATCAGTTGTTATCCCCTGATTTGAAGCATAATCCCTTACCTATAGGAAAGTATATAAAAATATCTTTAGGTAGTTAATTAGTATTTAGCTGATTTGTCAGAGATATTCCCATATATATTAGAATACGAATTATGACTCATTAAGTGTTGTTGTAACTGTCATTACTATCATTTATTGTGTCTCCTGATATATTCTTTGGCTCAGACAGTTGGTCACCGAAATCAATAGTGACTAGTCCAATACCGATCGGATACCTTAATAGAAGACCTCTGAAATATTAGAAAGTTTATCATCATGTTTTAATCTATTTTGTTATTAAATAGTGAATACAAAATACTTTTTAAATGTCCTTTTTATACTGAATGGTTTTAATTGATATTGGTTGTTAAATAATCACTGAAGAATACTTTTAAATATCTTTTGTAGTAGTGAATGGTTTCACCTTTACAAAACTGGATTCAATATATTTTCTGGTTTTATTGGAATTTTAATTTGTACATTTATTTGATTTCATTTTATTTTGAAATTACATTATATTTCAAAATATTGATTATAGAAATACATATTATAGTTTTTAACGATATAGTTTTTTTTCAATTATGTAATGAAAATATATTTATTTTCCACTATTTAAAAAATCAATTTAACTGTACTAAACATCTACTATCATATATTATTAGTATGATTAGTACCCAAAACAACGTTATTTCGTTTGTCAATTTATTCCAAGTTATTTTCTAAGTTTGAAAATGTATTACAAATTTTAAAATTCATAATACAAAATTAAATTTATAATATATTTTTTGGATTCAGAAAACACCATCCAAATACTCCAATTTTTAGAATTTGAAAGGTCTAAGAATTATATAATTTGGAAATAACAAAAAAATCATATCCTTTTACTTAAGAATAATTTTAGAATTAAAAGATTTGAGGAGGTACAGAAAGAAAATATGGAGGTGGAAGAAGAAATTATCTCTTTTTCATTCTTTTCATCTAACCCAAAAACATATTTTTGTTGTTCTGGGCATGGAGGACTTTTTGGATAACTGTCAAATACTTGTAAGAAAATAAGACACGAAGATATGCCTTAACCTAATACAAATAGGGGTATAAAATATAATATAGCTCCACTTTTGAAAATAATTACAAAATATAACTAATAAGAATGTAAAATAATTTTATTGATCTTAATTATATAAATTTAATTAAGTTTTGAAGTATCTCATATAAATTTATGTATTTTCAAAACGTTATTTTTTTAACCATTATTTTTATATGTTAATTTCCAACTCCCTTATGAACTTATTTTTCCTGCTCTAATTTCTTTTAATTCGCCAATCAATTTATTTTTTTCTTTTCAAACATGAATTAAAATAACTGTCATGTCATTAACGATTAAATCAAATGATAGATACTTATGTAAAAAAATAAAAAAAATAATTTGAATATTTAATAAGATAATAGAAATTTAATTAAAAATATCTAAATGTATAATATACTTAAAATTTAACTAAGTTTATTAAATATGCAAACTCTAGTTAAAAAAAGGATGAGCAGTGAATTTAGTTTACTTAATGGATTAGTCCCTTGGTTTCTTCACAAGACATTCTTATAATTTTTCACATATAATGGGATTACATGAATACAGTGTTTAGCTTCAAATCAATAATATAAAACTCCCATCCTTATAATGTCCATTCATTAAGGAGATTGATTACTTGAAGGGGAATCTTGATTGATGAAGAAGCATCCAACTAAAATATGGTGTAAACATTTGATGCTCAAAAACTTTATTAAATTCCTGTTTTTATTCTTTTCCCCAAAAAGAGAAACGTTAAACAGATGCTGTTCGCACCTACCAAACCTTTTTACAGCTAAAGTCCCACATCCATGATGTTATGTTCCTGTCTTTCTCCTATTCTCCTTCAACTCCTGTGTGCGTCTAGATTCAATGAACCAACTCATTTTTTTACACCTTTTTTTTCTTCTTTTTTTCAACTCGTTTCTATTCTTGGACTCTATATAATTGTTTTTGGTTTAAGGTGGAAGCTCTTTTTCGAGAGGAGTGGCCACACACTAAACTTGGCTGCTCCTCCTTCACCCTCTTCTTCATCTTTACAACCTGAGGCTTAATCTATGGTATCTTCATAATTCATGGCTTTATTTTTCATATAACCTATGCTTTTCATCACCTTATTATATATAAAACCCTTTTCGTTTCTTAGTTGTTCGATGGTTGTTTCTGCTTAGCACAACAGAAAAGGAAAAAAAAACATCCAGATGTTATTACAGTTTGATGAAATATCAGACATTGTGCATAGAATGATGGAAGTGTTTTTATGAGCAGCTCTTATCTGTTGTTTGTTCTTACAATTTGCTGGGTGTTGTGGTCCATTGAATGAATCAGGAGCCCCGGAATCAGTGAAAGGTGTCTTTTGAAAGCAACATTAGCTTCTTGTTCTTCATCTATTGGTTCAAAGTTCAGTTTACCTCAAATTTTGGGATGCAAAGCTATGTCTCGTATAGAACCAAATAACAGTTGCTTTCAGGTACGTACTTTTATGTTCTTTTTATATGATGGTTTGAATATTCTTCTTCACATCCCAAGTTAGGTCCAGATTAGGTTACATTAAACAAATCTTGGGGTGTTTTTTCTTCTCTTCTTTCTTCTTTGTTATTTTATAAAAACTGTGCTACTGATTAATAAGTAGTCTTTGCTAATAATGTAATCCATTATTTATAGAGTAATGATAGGTTAAGAACTCCGGTATAATAATTAGTAAGAGAAATAATTTTTTGGTCTAAGGAAGAATTTTGAAATTATATTTATTAGAATTGAATAATTTTAAAATTGTATTTGTGAAATTAAAGTTGTAAATTGGTGTTTTTAATGTACAATTGTGTTTTGATCGATGAAATTTTAAGATTGTTCACTAAATAAATTTTGAAATTGTTTTATTTCAGTAAAATATTATTTTTTTTACCAATCATAATGTGATATAGGATTTTCAACTTGTTAAATTCCTTTTTGTTTTTAATGAGTTTTTTCTTTTATTCTAACTTTTAGATTATTTTATTAAGGTTTTGTAGGATAATATGTTATTTTGAAAAATGATAAGTTTTTCCCTTTTTATTTTTGTTAATAAAGTTAATGGGGGATCTAAAACAATTGTGATTGTGGGGCTTTGTAATCTATGTTGGAAATTAAGTAATAATGAAGCAAACAAACAGAAGGATCGATCATTTCGATGCTTGATGAGTTCTATAATACTTCAAAAACCAAAATCACATAACAAAAGATGCGAGCATCACTGGCTTTTTGTGTAAGGAAAGGTAATTATTGGTAGTGTTGTTTTCAAGTTTTGAAGTCTTAATAAAGAGGTTGATAATAATAGAATTAGCGAATAGAAATACATACTTTGATTTGGGGCAGCAGTTAGATCTAGTAACATATTCTCTTGGAACATTTTTTTTATGTATCATAACATAAGACTTTTAAAATATTAAGATCTTAATTTTATATAAGATTCTAAAGCTTTTGAACAATTTTTTTAATATTAATAATACGTACTATTTAGAATACTATCATTAAATTAAAATTTAATTCTAATAATTAAATTTTAAATTATAAAAGAATTATATTTTTAATAAACAAGTATAGAAATGCGAGGCTTATAAAACATTATTATTGAAACAAAATTTATAAAGATGGTTAAAATTAACGGTGAAGTGATAAAATTTATTTAAAATCAAATTAGATATAGTAAAAGTTTCTTAAAGATTCTAAGATTTGAAATGTATTAATCAAACTACAAATATTATACATTTTAATTTTTTTAATTTTGATTTTTTTTCCCTATTTGCATATTGCTATATATAAATAAATTGCTACAAATATATATAGATTATATATAATAAAAGAATATTGAAAAAAATTTGGAAGTTTCAATTTTAATATGAAGTAATGTTAGAATACCTCTTTTTTTTTCATTAATAAGTGGTATTCATGATTTAATAAATTTTAATCAATAATAAAAAATGAAATAAAGGCAAAAATAGATCGTTTTCAACCTTAAGAATCAAATTACAATAAGTAAACAAGAGAGAGTATGATTGTTCCTAACCCACTAAAATCCTTGTCTTATTATAACATTTTTTTTCTTCATAAAAGTCAATAACGAGATTACACAACTCTTGTACATTCTTCAATCAACTCAAGACTTCTTTAGTTCTTATTATAATGTTTTAAGACCTAAAGTTATTCTTGATATAAAATTTCATTATTGCTAAGAAAGGAATTTGGAGAAAGCAGTGGTATATTTCTAAAGCTGTTTGTGAATAATTTGCAGAAGGAAAACCCAAATATGGGTTTATTTAAGATGAAGGTGAAACTCTAATTAGAAGGCATGAGTTGGATCGATAGGGGTGGTGGTGATAGCCTGATAAAATGGGACAAAGATTCATGCGAAGCTTCTTCAATTTTCTGACTCATACATATGTTTCAATTGCATGCTATCCATGCACTAGACACATCCTTCAACTCGAAGAACAACTAAGCAATGGCTTCCCTAGAGAACCTAATGTTCATGATGCACCCTCTTGTAAGGGCTATGATCTCATGTCTTCAATGTAACTTATCTTTTACTCCATGACAGCTTTCTACAAGTGTGCTTCACTTACAATCTGTGTTCTTGTACCTGCTGAAGAGAGTTCCCCTTGGAAACTTCAATATCGTCTCTCTGTTTTAATATCAAATAGCTTTGTTGCTGTAATTTTATCAAATTTGTGTAATTTTACAAAAATTATAGAAATGGGTAGATTTTAAATTATTTACCTAGGAATAAATTGTCTTAATACCACACACTTTATTATGAAGAAGTTGTATATGTATGACATGAGTTTAAATTTATCAAAGTGACATTGTGTTAACTTAGCACAACTTTAATATGAGAGGAAAACATGTTTGACTCATATAACTTTGATTAATGTTAATCAAGATTTATTTGTATTTATTTTAAATGAAGTCATGTCAATATAACAAGACTTATGCTCCACTCCCCTTTATGTTAGTGTGTTTTTATTTATTATTTAATAATATATTAAATTTGATTGTCTATATATAGAACGTATTTATTTTGAGTTTGAAGGTGTTCAACCTTCGACAATTTTGATTTAGTTTTTAATGATTAGATATTTTTTTTTATATATTGAACGCATTGATGTTGAGTCTGGGAGTATCCGACCTTCATCAATTTTGATTTAGTTTTTAAATATTAAATATTGTTTTAATATATTGAACACACTGATTCTGAGTTCAGGGGTGTCCGACCTTCGGCAATTTTGATTTAGTTTTTAATGATTAGATATTGTTTTTACATATTAAACGTACTGATTCTGAGTTTGGAGGTGTCTGACCTTCAACAATTTTGATTTAGTTTTATAATGAATTAGATAGTACATTTGATTATATAGAACGCGTTGATACTGAGTCCTGGGATGTCCGACTTTCGGCAATTTTAATTTAGATTTTCTTAATTTACTAGTTCTATGGATCGAAGTTGGATTAATACACCACAGATAAGTGATTCTTACGAAAGAGGGGTGGAAGAATTCATACAGTCTGCAAAACATATTGTCGTTATAGTAGTCATAATGGTGTAAGTATAAGGTTTCCTTGTGTCAATTGTTTGAATGAAAGGATTTTAAGTATTTCCGAAATTAGAGAACATCTTTTGTGAGATGGATTTTTTGAAAAATTATACAACATGGACGTGGCATGGTGAAATATTATATACTAGTCAATTGTGCGTGAAGAGTCAAAGTTTGTTGATTTCTCAATGGACGATAGATTAGAGGACATGATTCGTTATGTGGGAGCATAACTTTTTGCTAATGCATTCGAAAATATGTCTAATGATGCAGAGACTCCTTTGTATCCTACTTCAACTAACTTGACACGATTATCAGCAATGTTAAGGTTGATGAATTGAAGGTAATGAATGGATGGACCGATAAAAACTTTACAGAATTGCTTCAATTGTTCAAGGACATGTTGTTAGAATATACGGCTTTAAACAAGAGAGGGGAGTGAATTGTTTATGAAAGATTTCCGCAAACTTTGAAGTTACAATGAAGGCCAATGAAGAATCACAGACAAGGAAACTATGGAAAAGAATGCACAAAGCTGTTTTAGTTGATTTTCAGAAAATCAACTGGTTGGTTTTGCGATTCAACCGATTGTTTTTATTAGCAGTTAATAAAAACAACTTAAAATAGATATATGTGAGATCAGGGAAAGAGAGAATCACACAAACAGATTTAAACTGGTTCACTCTTACACCAAGAGCTACATCCAGTCCCCAGAAAACCACTGGGTATCTACTATGCAATCGAAATCCATATTACAAACACACCACCAAACAAGTGACATTGAACACCTCAAGTCACACTTCCTTTGGCAAACACACCACAAAATTCAGAACTACCTCTAATTCTGCTTACACCTCCAATATTCAGAAATACAAGAGATACAGAAAGGATTACACCTGATGAAGATCAAATCAAAAGATTACAACAATCCTATTCCACTTCTTTGAGAAAACCCAAAAGCTTAAATGCAAATCTTAAAAACTCAAATCTGTTTTCACACTTTCACAAATGTCTCAAAACTGTATCAATCTTTATGAGAGTATAACAACCTCTTTAAATACTCCAAAAATTGTTAAAAACATTTATAGCAGGAGCATATTCAGTTAGAAAACATTTAAAGCTGATTTGCAAACATAACATAAATTTTGTTATGGATTTTAAACAAACAATCGGTTGAATTCTCGAAACAACCAACTGAATTGGCTTGACAGCAAAGTCATCCAAGTCAAACAGTTTCAAACCCTTTTCGAAAACTTCTAAGTGATAAACAAGCGATTGAAACGACAAAACAACAGGTTGTTTTTCCGCTTCTTTATAAAACAATCTTTTTCAAAAAGGTTTTGATTCCAAATTGTTTTAGATTCAAACAAAGAGTGGATTACAAAATATTCTACCCAAACCCACACACTCACACAACAACTCTAGCCTTTCATCAAACACCATGGATTTGGAGACATCAAAACTTCAAGATCAACCTTGATCAACCTTGATCAACACATGCTTCCAGAAGGAAATACATTACCCAATCTAAATTATGAGACAAAAAAAAAACTTGTCCGATGGGTATGGTATACAAAAAAATACATTCATGTCCTTCCTAATGATTGTATTTTATATAGAAATGAGTATGAAGATTTAAGAAGATGTCCCAGGTGTGGTTTGTCACGTTATAAGGTTAAAGTTGGTAAGAATGATGAAAATGTTAAATTCGCAAAGGAAGGTCCTCCTACTATGGTTGTTTGGTATCTTTCAGTAATTGCAAGGCTTAAGCGTTTGTTTGCAAATACAAATGACAGTAAAAACCTTTGGTGGCATGCAGATAATAGAAAATGTGATGGACTACTTTGTCATCCATCTGATTCTTTGTGGTGGAAGAACATTTATAAAGAATTTCCTGAATTTGGAAAAGAACCAAGAAACTTAAGACTTGGATTGACAACTGATGGAATGATTCCTTTTGAAAATTTAAGTAGTAATCATAGTTCATGACCCATTTTGTTAGTGATTTACAACTTACCTCATGCTTTCTGTATGAAGCGCAAATACATGATGTTATTTGTTATCATATTATTCTTCATAATGATTATTATTATTTATGATGGTGTCAAAAATATTTAATTGTAATTGGTGAGATATGATCTAAATAATAAGGTTAAACAAATTTTATGAGATATCACTCATAAATTTATGAGATGTTTTTATTTCTTTATCTTTTTATCTCCCTTTCTAAGTTATAAAAAATCACTTGGGAGTTATTGATGTGAGTTGATTTTAGGATTGTTCCTTTTTGGTGTGACACTTTACATGTAGGATTGAGATTTTAGGAATTTAAGTGGGAGCCTGTCACTTGAGAGCTTCATTCTCATCAAGATAAGACCAAAAAAGAGGAGATAACACTCACTCAAGCTCACACAATATTTGTGCAGAGAAACTCTTCTTTTATTAATTTCAACTTGTCAAATACACTATAGGCCTCCTATTTATAGGTGAAGGAGCCTTGGAGAACAAGTTAAAAGGGTAGGATGGGAAAAGGGAAAAATGTACAGCCTTAGGGTTTGATTAAGTCAAACCCGTATCCTAGGCTTGTCCTTCTAGAAATTAGGTCAAAATGTCTTCCAAAAGGGCTAGAAACAAGCTAAAATGCTACCCACACCCCCTATTATGCTAATGGTAGCTTATTCTAGCCTATATTTGCTATTTGGACCCCTAAAGTGAGCCCAATTTATTTACATAACTTTTCTCTTGTGGAAAAGACTAGAAGAAAGAACTTCTGATATTCTGGTTTATAACTTCTTCTTCCGCTGATGCTTTCTCGAGGTTTGGTGGGGCCCGACTTTGTATATTAAGATGACTGACCTTTTTGTGGGGTGCTTGATGTGTCCTTAGTCATTTGTTGGTTGCTTTGGTTTGTATCAGTTATCATGGTATAATATTTCTTCTATTATTTCACTTTTCTCGAACCATAATTTTTATGGTACTCAATAGAAACTGAGATGTCGCTTCATCATCATCATTATCATGATCTCTCACATGAGAGAAATTATTCTTGTTACAGGATATAGAGCGTAGTAGTGTAAAAGTACTTGTCTAGGAAAGTTCTGACAAGAAAAGACTTGGTATTTAAGCGCGTCAATTGGTGACCCACCTCTCTTTCCTGGGAACTTACCTAGTGTACTAGTTCACGGTCTACAATCATTGTTCTAGTAGATATTGAGATGTTGCTTCATTATTACCATGATCTCTCACATGAGAGAAAATATTCTTGTAACTGGATATAGAGCGTAGTAGTGTAAAAGTACATGTATAGGAAAGTTCTGGCAAGGAAAGACTTGGTATTTAAGCGCGTTTATTGTTGACCCACCTCTCTTTCCTGGGAACTTACCTAGTGTACTAGTTAATGGTCTACAATCATTGTTCCAGCAAACATTATTATTCATAGTGTATAATTCGATTTTAAATCTATGACAAAAGAAAAAAAAAGGAGATATATACAACAAAGATCAAACACTTTGACAAATTTGTCATAACTCATGCGTCGAGAATGACGAATGATTATGTCGATGTCCTATCATAGCTCGCTAGTAAAAGGCAGTACAATACCAAACTTTTATACTTTACAGGATCATAGAAGTTTTGGGCAACGAAGCATATCGACTGAAAATTCTCGACAAAGGAGTAATCTCGCAAACGTGGAATGCGGCAAACCTCAAGTTCTACTCTTAAAGAATTTATAACCTTTGTTAAGTCAGACATTTTACTTTCCCTTTTTTCTGGCGATACTCTTTTTTCCCTAAGGCTCTGTTTGGATCCGAGTGAACACTATTCACTCGTATTGAAATGCAATGAATGTTTTGGTGTGTTTCTAATGATTTAAGAAGATGGAAAAGCGTTGATTTGGGGGAGAGGGATAAAATGAATCCCCTGTGCCATGCAAAGAATAGGAACGAAAGTTTACAAAAATTCACATAGTAACGATAAAAAATCAAAATTACCCTTAATTACTTTTTTGTATACATATAAAATAACACTATATATATATATATATATATATATATATATATATATATATTATAATAAAAAAATACTATATATTTATAACATAAATAAAAATAAAAATAGTTAATTATAATAATATAATATAATAGTAATAAAATAAATATATTCATATAACAATCATATAAATGTATATAAATAGTAATAATAAAAGAAAATAAATTAGTAATATAATAGTAAAAACTATCAAATAATAGTAATATATTTCAAATTTAAAATAGGAATAATATATAAATAATAATAAAATTATAAATAATACTAGTAACTAAAATAAATTTTTAAAATAATAATAATAATAATAAATTATAAAAAAAATAAATAAAAAATAACATATTTAATAATAATTAAAATAAATTTATTAAATAATAATACTAACAAGAATAAAAGTTAATTTTAATTTTGATTTAATTTTATGAAAATATTTTTTATATGTATTTATAAAATTTTAATTAACTAAAATTTACACAAACATATCTCATATTTTAAATCTCTTACAATCATCATATCACTCACAAACTTCAATAAACTTTCCTCACAAATCCACTCTAACATACCTTAATCCAAACAACCTCACTTTCTTTACACTTTCCTCTTAAATCACTCTAAATTCACTCCCTCAATCCTCTCCTCAATCCAAACATAACCTAAAGGGGATTTTTTAATGAGGTCGCCCTTGAATAAATGTTTTTCGGAAAATATACTATACACATCGTTTAGCCGAACCCTAAGGTCGTACTAACTCGGTGACGTCGTCTCCAACATATCGTTTTAGCGGAACCATAAGGTAGGGCTAATCCGGTAATGTATCTACTATACACATCGTTTAGCCGAACGCTAAGGTTAGTCTAACTCGATGGCGTTGTCTCCAACATATTATTTTAGCATAACCATAAGGTACGACTAATTCGGTAACATATCTACTATACACATCATTTAGCCGAACCCTAAGGTCAGCCTAACTCAATGACGTCGTCTCCAACATATCATTTTAGTGGAACCATAAGGTAGGACTAATCTGATAATGTATCTACTATACACATCCTTTAGCCAAACCCTAAAGTTGGACTAACTCGATGACGTTATCTCCAACATATTGTTTTAGCGGAACCATAAGGTAGGGCTAATCAAGTAACGTATCTACTATACACATCGTTTAGCCGAACCCTAAGGTCAGACTAAGTCAGTGACGTGGTCTTCAACGTATCATTTTAGTGAAACCTTAAGGTAGGGTTAATCCGGTAACGTATCTACTATACACATCATTTAGTTGAACCCTAAGGTCAGACTAAATCAGTGACATAGTCTTCAACATATCATGTTAGTGGAACCTTGAGGTCAGGCTAATTCGATAATATTATTATCTACACATCAAATTGGCTAATAGTGAAAGACAAGCAACGCTGAAACACCAAGCAACTTGGTTGACCCTAGAGGGGTAACCCAACGATGACTTAACTTGTTACTAAGAGACATCCCCATTATCTTGGGCACTCCATCCAAATTCAGATCAACAATTTATAATTTTCTTAGTCGTGCTATGCTTAGTGCTTAAGCAAATTTACTTTGTAAGTTTTTAGAACATCACATTCATTTATATGTTTATAGGCGAAATTGACGACATATTAAAGGGCATAACTAAAGGAAGTCATAAGCTTAAAATACACCAAATGGTTAAGACCTCAAGTATTGTCCAGGTCCAAATGTCAAATATACACATTGTTCATAAAATTGGGAATTAATGAAAATAACTAAGATTCCCCAACAAGCTCCCTGTTGAGTACCGATTTGTAGAGCTCAACTCAAAAAAATCTACTGAGGGATGAACGAAGGTAGCTTGTTCCATGGCGGCCTCGAAGCCGACGATGTAAAAATGGGTCACATTATCTTTTAGGGTGTTACTCGAGAACTCAGTTTCTTTACAAGCCATCTCATTTTCCCAATGTCCCATTTTCTTCCCCAAAATATGAACTTTATTAGCCAAATCGATTTTTCTCCTTGGCCAGAACAAGTTCTTATTGGGTTTTGAAGGCCAACTCTGAGTGCAAATGATCGACATCAATGATCTCGGCTTTGAGGCGCTCATTCTCTTTCTGGAGTTCAACAATTTGTTGAGCCTTCTTGCTTTCAGTTTTCTTTCACTCCTCTGCCTTGACGTTGGTCAGGCACACTAGTGCAGTAGCTTGACCAAGAACGTTTTCAGCATTGCGTTGAAGTCGGTCTTTATCATAAATCTTCAGCCTTGCCATATCGTCTTCCAACAAGAAATATGATCTATTGTGGGCCAAGACGTCAAAGCTCGGACCCTACAGACTCTTTCCTTTTGAACTTCCTACGACTTCACACTATTGGATTGTCAAAGCATCCTGGGTAAGATCTCTACTATTCAAGTGTGTGTGTGTGTTCGGAAAGGATTGGAGCTTTCGATCTCTTTGTCTTGAAATCTAGCCCAGAAGTAGTGTGTTCCTTTTGTTCGGATTGAACATGAACAACACTAGTTGGGGCAACCTCCTTCGATACTAAGGTATCCTTGGTCGCTCTCATCCGTCTTGCACATTCGGCTAGCTCGATCTTACTTATTGAGGAAAGCATGTTTCTCTACAAAACAAACAAAAAAGATAGTGTCAAAACTTAAAATTCTAAACATTATTCAAAAGTTGAAGGTATAAAGAGTGTATACCAATATAAGCCTTGAGATAACCCGATAGGTATTCTCTCGTCAAAATCATTGTTGTGTCAAAAATAACCTTAAGGTTCTCCAGGAATTTGCAAATACCCTACTCCCTTGGGGACAAGTCTTCGAGATGTCGAACACTCTGGAAGTGAGGGTTGGGCGACCAATATAGGGGAAAACCATCTAGCAGATACATGTTTTCGAACAAGGCATGAACCTTTATAAATCGGCATTTAAAATTCTTGTAGGATGATTGAAGAGGGTGAGCAAACCTCTATCGGGAACACCATTGAAAGAGGCCTATAGCTACCGACCAGAGTGTTTAAACTAGAAAAAATAAAAGAATACTTCCAGAGTCGATGAAATGCCGAGCTAGGAACACAACATGACAAAACCTTGGATAAACTCCTAGTTTTTTTGGATGCAGCTGGACGGGAGCCACCTTAAGCTTGTTCAATAACTCTTTTTCAAAAATTGAGAGAGGGAGACGCAACAGGACTTTGGTAAAAAATGTGGTATAGAAGAAATAGAAAGGCCCATCGGAGTCCGATGACTCATCACAACATATTGGTTCGCCCTCTCTACATATTACTACTTTCACTAAGTTTTCATCCTTTTTGCTTGACTCATCACAACATATCAGTTTGCCCTCTCTACATGCTATTACTTTCACTAAGTTTTCATCTTTTTTTCCTAGATCCCCCTAATTCCCTCAACTCTCTAATTTTTAAATGAGTTGTATAAACAGAGGTTTCCTTAAGCAATTCTCTTTTGGCCCAAGGGTAAGCAGAGGCGTAACCCATCTCTAAAAAGGCTAAAATAGAGAAAAAAAATACAAATACGAAAGAAACAGTTTAGCATTGGCACCCATACGAGGCAAACCAAACAACACATAAGGTAGCCTGATACAAAAAGCCAAAATATAAGTGCTACTATTTAAAGAGTAGGAACGGAAGAGTGTACCTGGTTCACGGTGGTTCGCAGAGAAGCACGATGCCGTAAAGGAAAGGTTTTTTTTCTTCCTTTTCTCTCCGACTCTTAGTGAAAAAAGAACAATAGGGAAATAAGAGGGTTTTTTGGGGTTTTTAAGAAATATGAGAAAAGAGCTTGAAACGAAACCTTTTCTTAACCATTGATCATAGGACATGTATACACATCACTATTCTCGACTCAAGGCTGGGAAGTTGTGTACTAGTCGAACGTGCTCGAGGCTCGACCCGAGCACTTATGTACATTGTTCTGGCCCAACTGGTGTAAGAGGGTAAATACTTAACTCAACCTAAAATAATAAAAAGCCCAATGATTTGTTAAGTAGTCGGCTCAAATGGCTAGCGAAATATATTAAAACAACTTATTAAATAACTGAATCAGTTTAGGAACAACTATTTACTCTAAATTCGATGAAAATAAATAGATAGAGATAATGCTCTGCCAACACCCTTAAAATAAAAAGGATATATAACAGAATATCTTTATGGTTTAATTCCTAAAGGGAGAATCTACGAGTGCTATAAAAAGGCCTCAAAACCCTGAACAAAGGTAAGTGTCATTCCATGCACTACTCACTATACTCATAATTATATGCTCTCACTGACTTGATCGTCGGAGTCTTGTCAACAGGTGGAGCTCCCCTCACTGCGGATTTCAAGCATCTCAAAGCAGGAACAATAGAAAAGAAAAGTTGGCTTAGAATCCACCACCAAGACCTGATCCAGGTCAGCAAGCGTGAACATTATCTATGATGATCTCTGGTCCAAAACCACTTGGAAATGACATAGATGTTTATCTTAATCCATTGATTGAAGATTTCAATTATTGTGGAAATGAAGGGGTTGATGTGTTTGACGTGTTTAAGAATGAATCTTTTCAATTGCATCCAATGTTATTTAAGAATGGGAACTTGTCAGGTTATAGTGCCAAAGGTCATAAAGCATGTCCAATATGTGAAGACAAGACATCATATGAGTAGTAAACATGGAAGAAATATCATGTATCTTGGGCATCATAGATTTCTAACGAAATACCACTCGTATCGTAGATTGTAAAAAGCTTTCAACGAATACGAAGAACATGACATTTGTGACACTCCCTTAAGTGGCCTTCAAATTTATGAAGAGATAAAAAATGTTAATGTGACTTTAGGAAAAAAATGAAGAAGAAGAAAATTGTGACTGAAATATGGAAGAAGAGATAAATCTTTTTTCATCTTCCGTATTGATTTCAAACACTGTATAGATGTAAGACACTGTATAAATGTAATGCACGTAGAAAAGAATGTTTGTGAGAGTTTAATAGGAACATTTCTCAATATTAAAGGCAAAACAAAGGATGGTTTTAATGCATGTCTGGATTTGATTGAGATGAATACACGAGAGGAATTGGCACTGCGAGAAGTTGGTAAACGTACATACTTGCCTGTAGTGTGCTACACTTCGTCGAAGAAAGAGAAAATAAGTTTTTGTGAATGTCTTAAAGGTGTTAAGGTACCACAAGGCTACTCTTCAAATGTTAAGAGTCTTGTATGTTAGAATATATGGCCTTAAACAAGAGGGGGAGTGAATTGTTTAAAAGGGGTTTTTGAAAACTTTTTCAGGTTTAATGAAATTCTTTGTATAAAACCAGAACAGGAATCAAGTTAGCCAAGAACTCAAGCAGTTATGCAGCAATACACAGAAAAAGAATCGGTTGTTTCTTCGAAACAATCGGTTGTTTGTATCAGTTAAGCTTAAAACAGAACTAAAAAGAGTTCAGGGTAAGAGAGAATCACACAAATAGCTTATACTGGTTCACTCTTAAGCCAAGAGCTACATCTAGTCCCCAAAATACCACCGGGTAATCCACTAAGCAATCAAACTAGATTACAAAACACAAACCACCAAAGTAGTGACCTTGAACCCTTAAAGAAACACACTACCTTTGGTAAACCACACCAAGAGTATTGATCTTGAACACCTCAAGAACACACAATACTCCTTGGCAACACAACACCAGAAATACAGTAGGTTTTGAAAGGATTACACCTAATCACAGTACAATCTGAATTGAATACAATTGCAATCCTATTCCACTCTCTCTTGAAAATCCAAAGCTTGAGGTGAATCTTGAAATCTTAGAATCAAATATGTCAAAACTGAATTTCGCAAAACTATTTCTTTCTTTTATTTGAAAACATAAACAAACAATTTATTTTCCAAAGATTGGTCAAAGCATTTAATGAAGGAGTGTATTTAATTAGAAAACATTTAAAACAGATTCTCCATTCAAAAACTGAATTCTGTTAGGATTTTCAAAGAAACAATCAGTTGAAATCACGAAACAACCGATTGTTTTGGCTTGACAGTTAAGTCAACCAAATCAAACACCTTTCAACCTTTTCCAAAAACTCCTAAGAGTAAAACAACCGGTTGATTCGACAAAACAATAGGTTTTTTTTCACTTAGTTGGAAAAACACTTAATTTCAAAAAGGTTTTAATTCACATCAGTTTTAGATTCAACAAAGGAGTGGATCACACTTTATTCTACCCAGATCCCACCCAAACACAACAACAACACCAGTCTTTCATCAAACACCTTGGATTTGGATTCTTCAAAGCACTGGATCACACTTGATCAACATTGTATCTATGAATGATTTGAAAATAATTGGCTTGAAGTGTCATGATTGTCACGTTCTAATGCAACAATTACTATCGGTGGCTATTCGTGGAATCTTACCAAAACATGTTAGCCATACAATCACTCAACTATGTTCATTTTTCAATTCAATATGTAGTAAAGAGATTGACTCTTATAAGTAGGATGAACTTGATGAAGAAATTATTGTTATTTTATGTCAACTAGAGATGTTTTTTCCTCCATCATTTTTTGATATCATGGTACATTTGGTTGTTCATCTTGTAAGAGAAATTAAATTGTGTGTGCTAGTTTATATGCGATGGATGTATCCATTTGAACAATACGTGAAGATTTTGAAGGGATATATGAAGAATCAATGTCGTCCGAAAGCTTCCATTATTGAAAGAAACATTTGAGAAGAATCTATTGAGTTTTGTCCTGAGTACTTGTCAAAAGCCAAATCTATAGGAGTTCCTGAAAAATGTTGGCACTCTCGTAGATTGATAAGTAAATCTTCAAAAGGTGTACATGTCGTAAGAAAATCTAGAGAAAAGGCTCTGCAAGCACATTTGTATATCATGAATAACATTGATGAGGTGTTGCCATACTTAGATACACATAAAGACATTGTCAAATATAAGAATCCAAGGAAATCAGAAAAATGGGTGTTAATTGAGTAACAAAACTTTCATGTTTGGTTTAAGTAACAAATCATGAATGATCCATTCGCATTTGAAACATTAACATAGCTTGCCAACGGTCTAATGTTTTATGTTTTATGTTGTTCTGGCTATGATGTAAATTGTTGTTTGTTTTACACAAAGTCTCGAGATGATAAGAGTACAATGCAAAATAGTATAGTCACTTTGGAGGCAGAGTCCATGAAGTTTTCAACTTCAAAATATTAAAATCCTGTTGTGGGATCAATGCCTTATTATGGTGTCATAGTAGAGATTTGGGAAGTTAATTATACTAAGTTTATTGTACCTGTTTTCAAATGCAAGTGGGTTGACAATAAGACTCGTGTCAAAGTTGATGAATTAGGATTGACTTTGGTTGACTTTCGAAAGATAGGTTATCATGACAAACCATTCATAATGGCATATCAAGCTTCCCAAGTTTCTATATCCAAGATCCTACGTCTAAAAATTGGTTTGTTGTGCTACATGGAAAAAACAACATAATGACCGAGAAGATGAAGAACCAAATAATGACATTTGTGAGATTGAATCACTTACAAGAACGAAGATCAATAAAGAGTACGAGAATGTTGCTAATGTTGTACATGAAACTCAAAATGATCATGACAAAGGAATTTATATTTGTATGTGCATGTGTTTTAAGTTTAATTTACATTATATCATTTTTATTATGTTTCACATTCTTAATGCTTATCACATTTTTTTTATAACAGGAACATGACTAATGATGAAGTTCCTCGTTCAAGAACTAGTAGAGGACCTACTAGATTAAAGACTATGTGTATGAAGATAAATAAAGGTCAAAAAATGCCATTGATTATTGATGTCAACACTTGTGTGGCCAATGGGCCAAATTCACAAAATTTTAGTAGTTATCACGGAGTAGTTGCTCACAAAAGAATTTCTATCTTAATTGATTCTTGGGATAACTTCATCGAGCACGAGAGAAACATGATTTGGCAAGATATTCTGGTATGTAATTGTTTTTACTTTGTTCAATCTAAAGTTTGTTTCTACTTTGTTCAATCTGAAGTTTATTGTGAACTAATTACCCCACATGTGGAATGTAGACACATTACGATATCTCGAATGTGGAAACGTTGAAAGTGAAGATTCTATCTTCATTGGGTGTAAAGTTTCGTCAGTTTAAATCAAAATTGACAACAACTTATATATATGGTGCAAGGAAAGGAGAATATTTTTGTACAAAATATGCATGCCTTGATGAAGAAACTTGGCAGCAGTTTGTAAAGATCCAAGAAACTGAGAAATGACAGGTTAATATCACTTGTTTTATTTATATGTAGTTTATATTAACGTGTTATTAACTTTTGAATGTTGATGATAGGATGTTCGGAAGAAAGCACAATCCAATTAGGCACATAATGAGACCCTACACTTATTGTCCCGTGGTGGTTATAAGAAGTTAGAGTAGAACTTGGTTGAACAAAAGATTAAAGCACATTCTGCTTATATTGAGGAAGGGAATAATGTAAATTCTTTGAAACCTCCATCACCACCATCCCGACATGAGAAATTGAAGAATGCCCGTCTAAAGCAATCAAGGACATGGACTTTTAAGGAATGACAATGAATAATTGAACAAATTGTAAGAAATATCTTCTGTATGTGTCATTTTAAATTCAACATGTGTGTTGAAGTTTGAAAAATTATTTTCATGTGTTGTAGGATTCTCTTGTTGAGCAAACAACGCAAGGAACTTTTAATCCATATGGCCACCAAGATATTATTAATGTTGTTATCGAACAACCTGAACACCCTGGACGTGTTCGTGTTGTTGGATTTGGGGAGGGAATTCACTCATACTTTGGACCCTCATCACATAGCAAGCATTGGTTCACACATGCAAAAAATAAGAAAAAAATTCTCCATTGATGATCTTGTAGCAGCATTGGTGGAAGTTGTTACAATCTTCGTAGAGGTTCCATGGGATGTCAATGTTTGTGGATGGCATAGTGATGTATGGTTGTACTTTCACATGTCTGATTTGTTGGACCTTGCATCCGGAAATCAGGAGATTAACATAACAGCTCTGCAATTATGGATCATATAAGTTTAATTATTAAAATATTTATATTTTTTTATTTATTATATATATTAGTAATAACTTTTGAAATTTAGGTATATTTGTGGATTATGCTTCAATGAGGGGAAACAAGATACATATGGGCTTTTAGACCCTCAACTCCTTCAATCACTTGGTAACAAAAAGACAGAAACACAAACATATATCACCACTGCCTTAAAGAATGGAGGAAAACGAATTTATATTGCTCCGTATATCCATGAGTAATTCCATATTCATTAAAAAAGTTATATTAAATTATTGAAATAAGAGAAACTAACTGATTTGTTATATAGGCATCATTGACAACTATTAAACATATCTAATCAAGATCATACCGTTGCATGGTTTTGCTCCTTGCATAAGAAACCTCCTAACTATTTTAAACACATTATAGATAAGTACGACAACTTCATTTAACATTTATTATTAATTATACATTACATAATGTTATGTGTTCTAACATGAAATCTTATTATTTTAGTGCTTATTCTGAATATAACATGTTGAGTGGGAGGGGAAGTACAAACGCAAAAAAAAAAAAAACTCACTTGGATGCACCTTAAGGTATTTAAGGCATATTTGTTCACTCACTTTAATGTGTCTCATTCATTCATTTAATAACATTTATTTTGACTTGCAGTGCAATAAGCAATCTGGAAATTATGAGTGTGGTTACTATGTTATGCAGTGAATGTTGACTAATGCGAGCTGAAATGGATAGAGGTTGAGATCAAGTAATACCTCAATACAAAAACACTTTAAAATTTGGAGTTTATTATTCATGCATTGATTAAAAAAAATTTAAATGTCACAGTTTTTCAATGATCCACAACCGCTAGATTCGAAATCAATGGAGCATGTCAAGACAACATGGTCAAAATATTTTGTAACCATGTATAACACCTTAGGATAGATGAATGATTAGAATGACATAAAACATTTTCATATATTGCAGAACTTTTTGTAGAATGTTATATGTACTTAATTTATTGTATGTAGTCTTTCATATTTAAATTATGATATTATATGCATTATTGGTCTAGAAATTTAATATTTTATGCAGGGTTAGAGCATATATATAATAATACAAAAATTTCTTTAAAAAAATACATTTTTAACGACGGTTTAAATCCAAACCGTCTTTAAAAAAACAGTCTTTAAAAAATACAATTTATAACGACGATTCTTCTGGAATCGTCTTTGAAATTCAAGTTTTTTTTCGCTGCTTATTTGCTACTATAGTGACAGTTTTGTACAAGTATCGTAAATATGATTTATAACAACGATCATGAATCGTCGTTATAACATGTTGATTTATAACGACGCTCACATTAAAGACGGTTGTAGAATCGTCTTCAAATGTTCTTTTTAACCATCGTTGAAACACTTTTTTGTAGTAGTGAGAGTTAAATCACATAAGGTCAAAGAAACCGTACTGCTAGTTTAGGAAGATCTGAATATTGGTTGCTGATAACACATGAGCCACTGCATTGCTTGTTCATTATCCTCTTGTTCCCATAATGCTCCTCTAGAAAGAATATTGAAGGATTGATGGAAGAATTTAGGCTCTATGGGCAGTTTATGCAGATGAAGGAGAAGTTATTAGGCTTTGTTTTGCAGGATAATAGTATGACAGTATAGTTGTTGGTTGTCTTGGATCTTTAGGAAAGGTATTTGGGTTTGTTCGTGTAAGGTTTTGAAAGGGTATTTAGTGATGAATTTATGTAGAATTTGTTGAATGATTTGCATTAATAGTCATTAGGAAGCCTTGTCTTATTTAATTCTCAACTGGTTTGTAATGATTTATGGATTGTAAGTTAGGCAGTAGATTTATTTTATGTTTGTATAAGGATTGGAACGCCCATGAAATGTTCATTTTAATTTATTTATTCTTTGCTGATAAAAATAAACTTGAAGATTTTTTTCATTCTCACCATTATAGTTCCACCATCACATTCATTAGTTGAATATTTATATGATTGTTATTAACTCACCCAATATATGTGTACATACATAAACTTTATTAATTCCACAATTTAAAGTATATATTATCATAAATGAGACACAAAAATTATTCAAAATAAAATTATATATTTTAGTAAACAACAACTTTAATTTTATTAATGGAACTCCATTCATGGGATTACTATTCATTTGAATTTAGGAATCTATTGTTCTATAACTAGTTGATGGACTTTAGTCTTACTCTTCGGACAACTCAAGTACTTATTGATGTGTTATGATCTCCAATGTTTCTTTCTTACCTAACAAAATAAAGAAAAATAACATTACGAAAAAAATTAAATTTGTAATAGATTTATTTTACACTCTTAAGTGTCTTCTTTTTTCATTAAAATTTTCGCTAGTAACTTTGAAAACTATATGATTGGAAATCACAAAAAAGAGTACCTTCATCAAATTTTTCATATAATTGCTTTGGTGTTTATTTTAAAGCCATTTAAAATATTAACAAGTTGTCATACTTTCTTTTCTTTTACTAGTTCTATAAATCCTTAAGGTTGATTTATTTAAGTTTTCTTCCAACCACCATTTAAAAAAAACGATTTAACATCCATATTAATATTATTATTATTATTATTAACAATAATAATATTGGTATTAATATTATGAAAATTATTATTATTATTATTTCTAATATTAATATTATTATCAATATCATTATTTTTATTATTAACATTATTATTAATATTATGATATTATTATTATTAATATATTAATAAAAAAAATAACATTAATGTTAGTAATAATATTATTATTAATAATAATAGTAATAATAACAATAATAGTAATAATAACAATAATAGTAATATTATTATTGTTACTATTGAAAATAAAAATAATTTTTTAATATTAATAATAATAACATAACCATAAATAATAATCATTGTATTATTAATATCCGTAGACAAAATATGGAATTATATTTTTCATATTAGATAGCGGTAATCTATAGATATTTTTTATTATCTACAAATTTTTGTTGTAAATAAATGTAATTATTTTTTGCAGTGATTAGTTACTATTTTAAAAACTAAATTAATATATAATATTTGTAATTATTTTAAAAATACTTACAATTTTTAAATTATAATAAAATATTTAGGACATAAAAAACTTTTAACAATTGTGTGTAACTATACAACAGATTATTAGTTTATTTCATTCACATGTATGTTTACAAATAAATAAAAAAAATCAGAAACATGCCTAGTTGAATTACCATTTGTCCTATTCATTTTATTTATTTGCCTCATTAAATACACTGATAAAAGTTATTTTTTATTTTGAATTTCTTGGACATGTGAAGTTATTGCAAAGTAAAGAGAGATAAGAAAAACAAGTAAATGTCAAGGAAAAACATTAAGACAATAAATATTAAAATATTAAATATTTCTCTTTTATATGTTACTTTTGGATTCATTCGTACTCAAGCTAGAACCAAACTCACGTTTAGAATCTAACATAGTGGACTCATGACAAATTCACTCGTTCTCTTCAAAAGCTAACTAATAACAGAGGAAATTTGAGGAAAACAATGCGAATTAAAAATATCAATCACATCATCATGTCAAAGACAAAATTAAGCGACATAGTATTTACATAAAAACTAAAGATATTTAAACTCTCAACAATTTTTTTTATAATAAAAACTGAGTTAAAAATAACCAAATTTATAATGTACTTGAATTCAATTCATAGAATATGATATAATACAAGTGACGAAACTTGTAGATAAGTCCTACTTAAAATGAAAATGCATTATTTCAAGCCTTCTTTTGCTTGATTGGTGACATGAAGACAGAACGGTAGATGAAAGCAGCTGAGGAAGCCCCTATGAAAGGGCATATCCAATAGACATAAAACTGCTCCCAAGTGTTGTGCTTGTTGTTGATAAAGGCCCATCCAAAGGCATTGGCAGGGTTCATGGAAGGTCCAGTGAAGCCAGAACCAGGGATAACCAAAGCAGCAGTAGCCACAGAAAGCAAATACACCTTCAAAAAAGGGTTCTTGGGACCCCTCAGCATCACAAAGAGGATAGCCATGTTATGAGTGAAGGTCAACAACCCCTCAGCAATAGCACCAGTGTGCAGGTCCACCTTCAAGAATGGACCTTTCAGCATGTGCTTGTACTCAGATGGCATTACCAGAAGAAGAGCCTTGGCTCCTGCAGCCGCACCAACTGCCTGAGCAGGGAACCTAACAGCCATTGATGCAAGAGATGAGTCAGGTCTCAGACCTGCAGTGTAGAATGAAACAGTGGTTGACGGGTTGAAGCTGGCACCACCTAAGACTCTTCCAATGAAGCTTATGGTGAGGACATAGAGGGTGTTGAGGATGGTAGTGATGAAGAGGCCTGCAATTGAGATGGGTTGGAGGCTAAGGAAAAGTGCTAACTCAGTTGAAGCAATCCTCAAAGTTGAGATTATGAAAACCCACATTGATGTCAAAATTGCATCCCCAATTGCAGCCCTTAACACCCCCATTTTTCTCCCTTTTCTTTTGCACTTGGAGGTGGGAATCTCAGACTACTCTAACTGCTGTTATATGCCAAGGAAAAGAAGAGAGAAAGAGATATGGAGCTTTTGTGGATGCAATTGCAAAAGGAAAATGGTTATTTTACAGCATGTTCCACCTTTCAACTTCACTAAATATTAATATTTTAACATTTTGTATTTTACCTATATTTTCATTAAAGAGATTTTTTTTTCTTTTTTATTTATTATGATCATCCATTCCAAAACTCTATCTTTGTGCAGAGTGGTTGTTGAAAAAAAAACATAAAAAGGAAAACACTCCAATAATTTAGCTGTTGTCTGTCATTGTGGGGACCAAGGAAATCAAATGTATTATTGGTTTAGGTTATTTTCTTAAATTTATATTAATTTTCAAGTTTCATTTTTTCATCAAAATTACTTTTACTGTAATGTGTATATTTTATTAAAAAAATAATTAATTTTTAATAATATTCTTATCTCAAGTCAGATAATATCATCAAGGTCAATATCTTATATAAAATATTGTTTATTTTAGATTCAAAATTTTATAACAGTTTTGTTACTAGACTTTTTTGAATAAAATATTGTTAGAGTATTATTTATTTTGAAAGTCAAAATTTTATTACAGTTTTGTTACTAAAAATAATTTTTCTAAGAGTAAAAAAAGAAAAATATATTTAAATTATTTTTAATTTTAATTTTAAAAGACATTTTGAAAAATTAAAAAAAATATTTAAATTATTTTTAAACTTAAATAATGCGAAACTCTTAATAAATAATTTCATAAATAACCACACATTGTTATTTATATTAATATTAGTTATTAGCTGAGTCCCAAGAACTTTGGTATACTAGAAATTAAATATAGAGCTGGAAACTAAGCTACGTGGTGGATGGAAGACCATTGGAACATACAATAGCTTTTGTGGTGAAGAAAGGAGATATGTGGTGACATGGTGTCCTTTTTGAAGCATCTCTTTGAGAGCAACTCATCAATCACTTCATCTCATGCAAAGAAAACGATGACTATGCCTTCTGTGTACATGGATTTTCTGCATATATTTTAGGGTTTGGTATTTTAATTATATTTATTAAAAATAAACATAACCATTCAATTTTTGTGTGATAATGCGAAATCTTTCAAGAGGATAGAACGAAGTTGTGGATAAAAATTTTATAAGCTTGTTTGATATTAAACCCACTGAAATCGATTTGATCATGATGATGATGAAACTATTGAATAATATGGAATGTCGCAAATCATTGATTGAGGAAGGGGCTTAAACTCTCTTAATTAGTTGCATTTATATTTTGTGAGGTTCTGTTTCATTTTTCTGTCTTTTTATGGGGTTAGAGTTTCTAGGCTTTTGATTATGTGCACTCAATAAATTTGAAGTAACATCTGTCAGTGACATAAAACAATAAAAATGTTTTTTTAATTTTTAAATAGGAGTACAGGTTAAAATGTATTTCAGATTTGATATTCTGGAATATATTTCCAGATTTCAGTTTCCGATATGGAATAATTTTTTGAAATATAATTTAAATTTTTGTTTTTTATAATTCTTTTTAAAAATATATTTTTAGATTTTAGTTTTCAGAAACCTTTTTCCATAATGTATTTTGTATTCTGAATTTATACAATGAAGACTTTTGATTTTCCAATTTTATTTTAAAATTTCATTTTATTTTTGTAGCATCGGGTTCGTACGATCACGGTTCGAAGTTCATCATCCGGTTAAAATTGACTGAAACCATTACATCCAAGTAGAGAGCTAATGACATTAATCAAAGATTAAGCATTAAATAGTGTATTCTTAATTATAGATTAAATCTTTAATCAGGTCCAACAACAAATGACCCACAATAATTATATAAATAAACACAAAATCCAAGAATCAAGTGCGTCATCATCTAGTATTAAATACACTGAGTGTCAAGTGCCGAAATTTTACTTGAGCGTTGGAGTGTCTTTTGCAGGTACCTTTCGAGCCCGGAGTTCACGGAGACGAGGAGTGGAGGAGTGAGAGGTGCAGAAGGAGTTTATTCGAGAGGAAGGAGGGAAGAGTAGACCCCTATCGAGGAGGAGTTGAATCTTTCTCTTGGCTTGAACCTCGTTCGAGAACAATTGGCACCCACCGCAGGGCCAGAGAATTTGAAAGGAGGAAGAAGGTAGTGGCGTCGACAAGAAGCATGGTGAACGAGAGGATGTCAGATGTTGAGCATATAATGTTGTTGATGTCTCTGCAGAGAGAGATGACTGAGATGAAGCGAAAGAATGGGGAGGAGATTCTGGCTCTTTGGAGGGAGAATGACGAGATGAAGAGGAAGTTGGCAGAGGGCGGTCCATTTGGCGGACTGGGCAACCCAGTCGGGAAGTCCCTCACCACCCCCACCGGCACTAAGACTGTTGAGGAGCCGAAGCCAACTCATACCCAAGAGGGCGAGGGTGAGTCATATTTGAACAGGTCGAACCCCACGACCAACACCCTGGACATACCCCGTAGACACCCATTCACTGACTACATGATGGGAGCACAATTGTTGATTATGTGGAAAGGCTTGAACATAGACCGCTACGAAGGGCGATAATTCGGATGAACACGTGGACGCGTACACCACGCACAGGAGTTTATACACCTCGAACAACGCAATCCTATGCCGAGTTTTCCCTAGCTCGTTGAAGGGACCTTGAGCTGGTTTACGAGGCTTCCTCCAAACTCCATTGACTGCTTCGAGACCCTAATGACCAAGAGTGGGACACAGTTTGCCACTAGTTGATCGCACCATCTGACTTCTATCATCCTGGTCAACATTCGCCAGGAGAAGGGAGAATCTCTTAGGCTGCTCATGGAACGGTTTAGTAAGGTGACCCTAAACATCCGGAATCTGAGTTCGAACATGGCCATGCATCATAAGGTCATGGCCCTACGGCCAAGGGCGTTTTCTGATAGCTTCTTTTCAATTTGTATATGTAAAATACAATTTAAATTTACACTATCACAACACTCGGTGCAACCAAGGATGCTTACCTTAATCGACAATCCCTCTCGATACCTAAAGACTCGGTTCGACCAAGGACGCTTACCTTAACCGATAATTCCTCCCGAGACTCAAAGAATCATCTCGACAAGGACGCTTACCTTGACCGGTAATCCCTCCCGAGACTTAACTAAAGCAACAAAGAAATCATATATACTAGTAATCCAGCTGAACGATTGTATTGTATACTCAGTAAAATTCAATTATTATTACTTGTTCCTTTTTAGAAACATGAATGAAGAGGAATGATCGATATATTGAATTAAAAGGAAAAGAAAGAGGCCACACGCTAGTCCCATGGGAACAAAATACATCAAAGAATAAAACCTAATGGTCTTCGTCTTCAGCATCAGTCCTCGACGCCGAACTCCGAAGGGCAGCCAACTCAGCAAAGGTTACCATTTGGCCTTCAAAAACGTCTTTGTCGACGTCGAAGGCACCTTCCGAAGGTGGACCCTTGTAAAGCAGGTGGGCCTACCGAATGACCTAGTAGAAGGTTTCACCCAACATCAGCAAAATGTTATCTTGTTGTTTATCGAGTTCACTCTCCACCGATACCTTCTCGATCTCCAATGTCGACTATTTACCCTTCAGCTCCTCCATGGCCTTTTCCAGCTCAGCCACCCTCCTCTTTTCTTTCTTCTCCCGCTCCGTGACCTCGACGCACCTTATATTGGCCAGCTCGAGATCAACCTCAACCTTGGCCATTCGCGACTTAAAAGCTGACACTGCTTCCAGCGACGACTTAAAAGAACTCAAGGCCTCGGCTAGCTCATGCTCTAACCAGGATATTTCTTCAACCTTCTGATTGCGGGTATCGGCGGCCAGCCTACATCTCAATGGCAATCAAGAGTAGCACGTCTTCAGGTACCAAAGAGAAGAGATTCTCCTCGTTCGGCGTTAGCCCCACTTGGACACCCCTGGAGAACTTGGAGTCTTCTCCAAGGAGTACCAAGGGATGGGCAGCGGCAGCGATAGAAGGGGTCCCGGTCGGTGATGGAGTCTTGAGCCGGATAAAAGATAGTGGAGGGGGTCGTCTCGACGTACTATGGGGAGACCGAGTGGTGAAGGCGGTATCTCTCTTCTTCCTCTTCTTCTCCTTGGGAACGGTTGAAGGATCGGTCGTAGGGGTTGCCAGCTACAACTATCTCCAAACTCCCTTTGTCTTTACCGGTGGCCTTGTTACAGAAGGCAGTCAACACGTCGACTGCCTGAGGAGCTTCTCTAGTCATGATGCCTACATAAAAAAAGATACATAAGTTAACAATTTAGGTCGATCGAGGAGAGGGAAAATAAAAAGGCATACCATGAAAATCAGTCCACCGCTGGAACAACTTATATATAGATAAGAGCTTCTAAGTAGGGAGCTGCCTCCTTGGGAGGTTATCAAATAAAGCATAAACCTCCAGTTCCTCGGCACTAAAGGTCGGGCGAGGCTACTGTTTGAATCAAGTGGAAGTCTTAGTCCAATACAAAGGAAATTTGGCCGGTTGTACCTTCAAAGAAAAGCTCCCTAACCTCGGGCTTGATGAAGATTTTTAAAAAATTCCCTTGAAGTTTTTTTACGAGGACGTGAAGGACAAAGAGCATGTGACCTAGCTGCCTGATAAGAGACAACCAGCTAACAGCGTCGCCCGGGTGGGATGTGTAATAATGAAGGAAAGTAGGAGTCAGACAGAGACAAAACATGTCGCATATGAGCCAAAAGGTTTGAACCAGGTGTTGGGGTGAAACTGAGAAGGAACAACGTTGAGTGCTCGAAGGACACCCATTGTAAAGTCATTGAAATGCAAGGCCACATGTAAATCATAAAAAAGGCAAGAATAAACAAAGAAAAAAGGACCCTTTGAGGTAGCCCGACCCATGCAAATGGTATCGGTTGGTCGACAATAATCAATTGCCAAGATGTCATCAGCAGCATCCAGCTTCAATAAATTATGGCTATCCACAAATGAACCAATAGAGGACGAATCCTTATACACAGATATGAACTCAGTCACCTTGGGATCAACCCAGCCAAATCACGAACGATGGGATGACTCTTCGGCAGGGTCTGTCCGGTCGACAACGTCCTCTAAATCATTGACCCTCGCAACAGTTTCCATGGCGGACAACATTTGAATTGCTCTGAGCGCAAAGGCTCAGTCGTGGAGGAATTAGGAGAGGAAGAAGACAAAGCAGAAGACGAAGGAGAAGACAAAGATCTAGGAGAAGACATGACTAACCTCTCGATATGAATGGGAAACACTTTGCCAGAATGATTGGGGTTTGGAAGTCGGAGCAAAGGAGCAATGAGATGGAACAACGGGGGACCACTATTTATAGCCTTCGAGGAGAGAGGAAGAGCAAATGTCCATTTCATTTCAACCGTTAGATCTCCCTTTATCCAAAGGTCCACATCAAATGGCGCCAAAAAGGCCTAGGTAATCATTACGCGTCACGTCACGTCACATCACGTCACGCGTTTGCCACCGCTAACGTCACATCTCGCCTCAGAAAGCTCAATTGTCATAAAGACTCTTCAGATTCAACATCCTCGAGCCTGGGGTAAGTGTACCAATCAAGTTCGTACGATCACTGTTCGAAGCTCAGCACTCGATCAAGACCGACTGAAACCATTACACCCAAGAGAAGAGCTAACGACACTAATCAAAGACAATTATTAAATAATGTATCCTTAATTACAGATTAAATCCTTAATTAAACCTAATAACAAATTATCCACAATAATTATATAAATAAGCACAAAATCAAAAAATAGGTACGCCATCATCTAATACTAAATGTCAAGTGCTGAAGTCTTATTTGAATGTCGAAGTGTCGTTTGCAAGCACTATCCAAGTCTAGAGTTCACGAAGACAAGGGGTGGAAGAGTGAGAGGTGCAAAAGGAGTTCATTCGAAAGGAAGGAGGGAATAACAGACTGACCGACCAAAGAAGAGTTGATATTTAATATTTAATATTTATTTTATACAATAAATTACTTTAATATTTAATAATTAATTTTATAAATAATTAAATTTAATCAATTAAAATATAAATTAATTTTATTACATTTTATTTTTTTAAATTAATAGGTAGAAAATAAATAATATATGTCTATTTAAACAAATTAATTATAACTTTTTATATTATTTTAATTCCATAAAGTAATTATCTTTTAATTTTAATTTATACTTATTTTTATTAATTTCAATTAACAATAATTTAATATATTTCTCAATTAATTTAATTTTTTATTTTGTCACATAAAAAATAAACTTTTAATTTATCTCTCTTCAGCTTCTATTATTTTTCTCTCTATTTAAACAACTTTAATTTCTAATATATTTTTTTCTCCATTTCTTTCCTTTTCCGAACAGAAGGAATTGAGACCATATAAAAACAACAACATAGATTACTTTGATCGTCTAATGACAAAAGTGAGTGATGGAAACTATATAATAAAATTTCAAACTTATTTATTCACTACAAAATTCAATCATATCCAAATCTCATCACAAGATTAAGGGGTTACACTCTATGTCCTAATGCAAGAACCAGAAACAACAATGAATACATCAACTTGATATTCTTGCGAGTACAGAAGTAGAACCATCCTTCTACATGTAGCAAACATTCACGTCAGTGATATGGGAAAACGAAGAAACTCATTCCATTATCTTTTACCTTTAAGAAGGTGCTATATGTTATCTAGAATAAGCAAAGTCGATATAGTAAGTATATCAAAAGATTGATGAAAATGCTGCCATGGCTATATTCTCCTCCAAGGACTCCCTGTACCGATTTCATCAACCTACTTTATATAGCTTGTCCTCACATGACAGCCAGCAGTAGACGCCAAGAACTATTCCCTGGCAGAGAACAAATTAATAAAATCAGAAATTAAAAAGGAAAAACAGGAAACAAGAGGGAAGTACTCGGGCAAGCCAAATTGTACTTTGGCAGACAGTTTTGAAACAACTCAAACATGAAACAACTTTAGGGATTCGAGCCGTGTGATTTACCCATAGACTGAGAAATTCAAAGAGAAAAAGCAAGTTTTATACAATTTGAGAAGCTTGTGACATCAAGGAAAAGGATTATAAAATATTGGTTTGATGCTGAGCAACCAACACAGCTCTGATATTAAAATTCTGGCGTCAACACATATAAAACATCAGAACATAATATGCTCACATTCAAGGAAGGCCAGCACATAATCATATGAAATTAATTTGAAGCATGATAACTCTTGCATCAATTCACTAAAGGACTCAACACAATAGATATTTTATGGAACAACTACTGCTTTGGAAACTCTTTATCAGAAAATTCAGAATTCAATACAAAGTGCAAGCAGATGATCTCATGCAAAAACAAGCAATCATGTCTCACAAATAATGTTTTGCAAACTAACATCCTTGCCTGGTAAAGCACTTAATGTGAAACTAAGTATTTGCTCAATAATATGGGTGCAACTACAACTTAATTACATTAAATAGGAAAGTATCTCACCAAATATTTCTCATTCTTAGATATTGATATTTTTTCCTTATTATTGTATTTCTTCTTTATTATAAATAAGAATACTCATATGTACACCCAACACACAAAATTCATCATATTCATTCTCAGTTTCTCTATTCTCAACATGGTACCAAAATGGAACCATCCTCCGTGACCTGCTTTGCCACCAATCCTTTCAATAACAACAACAAACACATTCAAATGCATAAGGAGAACCAGATCAAAGCAATACAAGAAAAACAGCATCTTATATACAACTTAATAATCGATCCAAAGAGAAAATGTTGCATGATGGGGACCTTCTCAAGGAACTCGGCCTTGTAGATCTTGAGCAACCCACTGGTCAACTTGTTCCAGTTGGGCCCCCCACTGATATCATCTAACATGGGGGAGTGTTCAGCAAACACCCCCATCTTCACTTTCTTCACAAAGGCAATGCAAGCAAGGTAAAAATACTCATTGGAGAAATTCTCCAAGATATTCTCATTACGAATGATACAAGTTTTAAATTCTGGACAATTTTTGTTAGTTCCAAATAATGTAGCTGTGAATTCGTCCAAATGTTGTTAGTTCCATAAATATATATTTACTTTATCTCCTTTTGTGAATGTCATTTTACTTTCTAAAGAATCCCAATTGTACTGAAAATCATAAACAGAAAAATATAAAGCCAAGGAAACTGATTTTCTATGTCAGGGGGCAAGTACGTTGGTCAGTATTTTTGGCTATAAAATGGACGAATCACATACCATAAAATTAGTCACTGTTTCCGCATCCAGCTTCTATTCTGGACCCTTTCAGTGTATCACGGGGTTTGCCAAAATTTTAAGTTATTCCACCCTCCTTTTCATTGGATATACTTTGGTGAATGGATCCACCCGGAAGGTAAGGAGCATATTCACTTGGACTTAATGCATGCATGCTGTCTACTGAGTTGCATGCATATACAACCTCAGCTACAATACTAGAAGCTCTTGACTAGTATAGAACTAAACTAGCTTTTGTATTTGCATTGATGCAGCATTATATAGTTTATACGAGAGATCATTCAAGCCCTACTCCAGAATCCATTATCAGAGCAAACTATAAGATACTAGTTTCAGTTACCGGAAGGCGTGTGACTCGATTTGAGATTAAATTGGTGGAACTAATTATAACAATACAACTGGTTCTTCTAAGCTTGATTTATTCAGAAATGGAATAACTTAGGCTAACATACTCTTCCTGTGTAAACTTTTCCATTTCTCAGCCTCAATGGAGCAAAGGCAGCAGCCCTCCATCATTACAACAAAAGCTTTCAAGGCTACTCAGCTATGATTACACCAGAGCAAGCTAGCCAACTTGCAGGTATTGTATTCCAGTGCTATATGCTTCTGTTTTTATCTTTCCACTATATTGTACAAGGAAACAATTCAAAAATACGAGATGGAAGACTAATTCAATATTTTGAGAATGGCTTCTAGATTTAAATTGGGTGCCTCCAATTTGTAGTAGTATATGCTCAAGTTTCACTGTGATGAAACATATTCTATATGGAATCCATCAACCATCTATGAGTGACGCTTTGAATTGTGTTTCAGAACATAAATCAGTAGTCTCCATTTTTTAGAGCAAAATGAATAAACTCCACAAAATACATTATGGGGATTTTCTTGTATTGGATACTATCTACACAGGCAATCCTAAGGCGCATCTGAAGTCATTGTTGGTGTCATTGACTCTGGTAACTACCTTTTTATACTTTTTTTTTCTGTCATTTGGCTTAAAAGTGAAAGACTCAACATTGATTTTCAGGAATCTGGCTGGAGTGGGAAAGCTTCACTTGTTATGGATTAGGTCCCATGCCCAAAAAATTCAAGGGAAAGTGTGTTACTGGTGATAAGTTTACATTAGCCAATTGCAATAAATAAGAATTCAAAATCTATCATAAAGTGGTTTTTCAGATTGATGTAAAAAGTCTATATTTATATTGAAGTAAATAAATTAAGCAATTGAAGAAGTTAAAGTGTAATATAAAATCAATCACATGCTTTCACCTCATGTTTAAAATTTAGGGATAGTGTTAATCTATGACACAGTATTAGGATGTCTATGACAGTGGTCTAGATTTCTACTTCTATCTTTGCCAACCTAATTCTTCTAATAAAAAAAATAAATTTCGGCACACACTAGATGGACTTGTGTTCTATCCTCGCTTCAAAGTTCATAGCACTCTCTTACATGAATAAATCTATTTAGATTCATCATACGACTATTTCATGTTTCCTCAACAAACAGGCAAAACTTTTTGGATAGTTGGCTTATGGTATGCTCTAGATATATACAGACTACCATTTGCTAACTATGTCGTCGCTCACCTGGAGTGCGGATTTTTCAGGAAAATTATTGGTGATGGGTTTCTATTCAAAAAGGGTTTGAAGCAGAAAATGGTCCTCTAGACGGTGTTGTCAACAAGATATTTTTCCAGTCAGCTCAAGATAATGATGGACATGGAATACAACAGCCTCCATAATAGTAGGGTCCACAACAGCTAATGCCAGCTTATTTGGCATTGGCAAAGGAACATCTAGAGGTGGTGCCCCGAGTGCTAGACTTTCAATCTACATGGCCTGTTGGTTTGGGTTGTGCAATGATGATGTTCTTTCAGCAATGGAAGATGCTATCCATGATAGCATCCACTCCGAATTTGGATGCCCGTTTTCCCCAGCAAACGGGTGTCCTTCGTGAGAGCATAAATACACAAGCATTAGAGATGATATGCCAAACACACTCTTAATCTATATTATACCTGATTCCCACACTCCGTACAACTAACCAAACTACAGCGCAACTATGGCAAACACATTTAAGTGCATAGAGAGAACCAAATCAAAGCAATACAATCAAAACAGCATCGCACATACCACTTAATTATCGAGCCAAAGAGAAAATGCTGCATGATGGGGACCTTCTCAAGAACCTCGGCCTTGTACATCTTGAGCAACCCACTGTTCACCTTATTCCAGTTGGGCACCCCACTGATATCATCCAACATGGGTGAGTGCTCGGCAAACACCCCCTTCTTCACCTTCTTCACAAAGGCTATGCAAGCAAGATAAAGATACTCATTGGAGAAATTCTCCAAGATATCCTCATTATGAATGGACTTAGGCTTCATATACTTGTGATCAATCAACTGGGAAGACCCAAATATGAAGGGTAAAAAGTGGTAATCATCAAGCCCCCACACACCATGAGACCCTGCAGGCTCCAAGCAATACAGCAACTGCAATTTCCTCATGAGCTCCAAATACTTCACAAACACCCTCGCCACCAGCGCCGGATAATCCTCCTCTCCGACCACTCCCAGACGCGCCAGACAGTACAGCCACGCCGCAAAATTCGTCTCGTGGCCGGTGCCATAGTCGATGCGGCTCGCGTTTCCGAAAGAGTCAGCGAAGTAGGGCGCGAGTTCGACAGTCGCCGGGTGGAGATTCTCCGGGAGGAGCTTTAGGATCAGTGATTCTGCGGAATTGGACATTTTCTCGTGCCAGGTGCGATACGCGACGTTGCCGTAACGCGCAGATTGCGCGACAGGGGGGGTTTCGTCGGCGAATAGGGTTAGGGTTTCGATGATAGAGAGAACGGCGAGAGTGGTCGGGGATTGGTGGCATTGATCGGATATTTTGCGGCCGCGGAAGGATTCGGAGAGGGCGACAACGAAGCCAAGAAAGTTTTTGCCGGAGAAGGAGTCGTGGAAGTGGCGAATATCATCGGGGGAGTGAATGCGCTTGGTGGGGATGTGGAAGTCGTGGGGTGGGGGCAAAATGGGAACCTTTTGAGCTTGTGGAACCGGGGAGAGCATGATGGCGCGGGTGGAGTTGGGGTCTGGGGGGATTGCGGGGGCGCGGATGGGGCGGTAGGTTGGGGGAAGGGAGAAGGTGGGGGTTGGCTGAGGGGGGGCGAAGGTGGTAGGGCCTCCGCACTTGCAGCAGGTGCCAGTGGTGGGAGGGGAGGAGGAGGGTGGGTGGTCGTCGGTGTCGTTGGGGTGGTGGTGGTGATGGTGGTGAGAATCTTCCATTATTGCGATGGCGATGGTGGTGATGCAGCGAAGTGAAGGAGGGAAGGGAAAACCTGAATGAAGGAGTTTGCGGGCCGGGCCCAGTTATACGTATATGAGTTGAGTTTTCTTTAAGCCCTTTTGTTGGGAATTTCTTTCTGCACCTCATAATTTCTCCCTACACCCCCACTTTCGAAAATACCAAAATTTTCTCTTTTGAATTTTACGATCCAAGTTCTACGACCCCAAATACAATTTAGAATAAAATATATATAATTTAGAATAAAACAAATTTTATATTCTAAATTTTGTATTCTAAAGTAAAAAAATACAAATTTTTATTTTTGAATTCTATAATCTAAATAATATCTAAATATCACATTTTGTTTTAATATTCAATAATATTTTCAATGATTAATTTGGATATTTTTCGAATTAGAGGAACATAGATGTAGGAAGAATTTCCCCTTGTTTTTATTGTAGTTATCCGCTTTCTCTAATTCATATCATGATCTACTAGTGAAAACATCGACATGACAATAAAAAATAAAATAAAATAATTTTATCCATAACTATTAAATTAATTAATATAATTTTTTATAAAAAAATTGTTTTAAAAAATTATGAAATAAAAATAATTTTACTATAAAAAGTTAATTGAGTTTAAAAATAATAATTATAAAATATGAAAAATAAAATAACTTATATTAATAAAAATATAATTGATAATAAAATGTATACGAAAAATAGTTATGTAGGAGGCTCAGACACTTTTCTTAAATGATATATCCGGACACACGTATCGGTCTCGACACTCGTAAGACACTTATAAGGGAAGTGTTCAATTCAAAAAAATATTTGTTAGATTTTTTAAAATTCTATCACGGTTCTAACATAATTTTAAAAGGTATAAATATAATAATTTTCTAAAAACTCAAATTTATTGTATAATTTTTTTTTATGATTATAGAAATAAGGAACAAATTCTTTTGAACCAGTCATGAAAAATATCTTCCTACTCCCAACAGAATCTGAAACATACTTTTGTATATAAATATTTATTTTCAATTTATATAATTCAAAATTATATAATGTATAGATCCGTGTCCCCGTATCCTACATTTTAGAGATCATACGTATCTCTGGTACATTGGAATCGTTAAAAAAAAAATCTTCTTTAATATTAGATATAGATAAATATAAATAATATTTCTTACTTTTTATTTCTCAGGGAAAATACATAACGACTTACATATTCTCTTATGTTTCGTTTGGGGCTTCTTTTATCATATTCTCTTATTTTAATAAATTTTCTTTTAAAAAAAAGTTCAAGTGCAAAGCAATTGTTTTTAAAATACAAGATTGAAGCAGGAAGTATTGCATTGTTTGAATGGTCATTTTAAATAAAGAGTTGAAGTGTAAAAATATTATCTGATTTTAATGAAATTTTTTAATCACTTAAATGACAATCAAAGATCAACATTTTACTAGTCTAAAATAAGTCAACCACAACACCTTACAACAACTTCTTAATGGGACTATTAAAATATCAACCATGATTGTTTTGTAAATAATGATACTTGAATTCTATATTTTAAATATCATTTATATTAACGATGTTTTTAAAATCATTATTTAAAAGGTTATTTTAATATTATTAAAATTTGTATTTGCTTGGGAATAGTAAGTCGTCGTGTATAATAAAGATTGTTTCAGTTTCATAAATTTTTCCGTGGAAAGCCCTTGATATCTGAGAAAGAAATCCATAAAAACGCGTATAATTACTTTTTTATAAACATTTAAGTTTTCAACTGTTTATTTTGTTTTTTTTAATAAAGTAATCAGAAGCCGAAAAAAAGTATAGAAAATAATTCTTACGAATATAAGCAAATTCAAATCATATTATCTTCTGTTTCTCAAGTCTCTATAAAATAATCATTACATTGTTTCTATTCAAAAAATAATTTTTAACATTTATTTTGTTCTTCAAATCGATCTTTGTTTATTTTTTAAAACAAAAAGTTAAAATCATTTAAACTAGTTTTCTTCATGTATCATATGCAAGATTAATTAAAAAAAATATTGAATTTATATATATATATATATATATTATTTTCATTTAAATTGAATGGCATTGATAGATAGCCTTTTATAAATCAAGAATGTATTTCTGTTTAAGGATTATATAACAATTAGAAAAAAAATATTTTATTCACAAAACATATATGTTCTTAAATGGACGAATTTATCTGTAAGTGTTTTTTTCTTTTATTATTTTTGGTCTTTCGATTCTCGACTCTTTATAATAAAGGGAATTTATAATAAAGAGATTTAAAAAATATTAAGCTATACTTTTTGTTTGAACCTTTGTTAGTGTGAACTTATATGGGTTAAGAAGTAGTTCAATAACATCTTAATCATATTTTATAAATAATTTAATATATTAATTATTACTGATGTTTTAAAATATTTTGTGAGAGACATGTGAAGATGTTGAGAGGTGCTGACCATGCAGTAGTTTAGTAGTACAATAATTTCATAAACAAAATAAAAACACAATAAATAGGCAAAAACAGCAACAAGAAAAAAAATTATTTTCTCGCTAATTTTAGTACAAATAAAATAACATGATTATGAATGCTGTTAATAAAAGTATTGCCAAATTAAATATCAGTATAGTTAAATATTTGAGAAAAACCGAAAAGTTAGTCTTAATAATAAAGATAAAGTGATTGTAGAATATTTAAATAAGCAACTAATTAGATGTTTCAGACAAAAACAGGAAAGTTTGTCATAATCAAGATATTTTAAATAACTAAATTTAAATATTTCAGTCAAAATTGAAAAGTTTGTCTAAATAAATATATAAACTATTGTCATTTCTGTCAAAATTTAAAATGATATTCTTTTAAACTAATAAAAACAAATCGTTAAATTTATTGTCATTTTACTTTTGCAATATTTGAGATAGTTAGTTTAAAATTATCAATTTTATACATATTTTTTCTTACGTTGTGTGAAATATTAATCACATCATATTAGATTCAAGTTCTGTGATTTTTTTTTATTGATTTGCTTTTTCTTTTTGTTCAGAAGAAACCGAATCCAATCATAAAACAACAAGAACTTCTATTTTTCTTTTCTAAAATGAGAGCATTAAGGAAAGGATTAGAATTTGGATGAGGCATGAAATGAACGTGTAGAATGAAAATCTAGTAAGTGTCACATAAAGTAGTTAGCGGCTTTCAATGCACAAGAACAGGATTTTCAAACACCTGCAGACAAAGTAGACCCTAATGCACTGTTTCTGGATCATATCAGTATTCATCCCTTCACAACAAAACACAACATAGAACAAAAAGACACATTCATCCCTCATATGTCGTACTTCTTTATGTTACCACAACTTAAATCATGTTAACTTTTTCTTTTCATCCATTATCCCAGTTACAGTAAATTAAGTTAAACCTTCTATTTGTACCAGAGCTATGGTAATGTGTAATTTTATAGTTTGAAGTTCTGTTCTATCATTAAGGCATTATTGGTTTACAAAGTAAAATGTTATTCCACTGCATCTTTATATTTATATGGTGAGTAAATTTTTAGTTCTGGGAATTTGGAAAATATTTATTTATTTGGTTTGTTTTATGTCTATTTTTAACATCAATGACTTAATTATGGTCAATTTGAAGGGACGTGGTCTGAAGAGGTTACTGACACTCATTATAAAGGTACTGCATTGTTGGGTACAGCTCAATTATGCCTCTGGCTACCATTTCACACATCCACATGCAAATGCAAGGGGTGGTTCCCTAATGATCCATTGCTTCTGTTGAAGAATCCTTTGGTTTTCTCTCTCTTTCTACCGACATTATCTCTCTTTATATCAGCCGTCTAGGCTGAGTGAGTTCTAAAGCAAAAGGCAAAAAGCAAAGGGTTGGCTGTGAACCCTTTGCACAAAGGAAAAGAGGGTGCTGTGTTAAAAAAATACAGAACTTGGTTGGTTCAAAGTTGAAGAAAGTTTGTCATTTTCCCATATACACATTTTGGGTTAGGGAGGGAAGGAGAAACACCAAGAATTAAGAAATGGGGTGCTCCATGAGAGTGTGTAGTGTCTTACTTTTGGTAGTGTTGTTAGTGGCATCTGCTAGAGGGGAGGACCCTTATAGGTTTTATACTTGGAATGTCACATATGGAGACATTTATCCTCTTGGTGTTAAACAACAGGTACTTTTTGTTGTTGTTTTAGTTTCCTTTATCACCTTAATTTGTTGTTTGTTCTTATGAATGAAATTAATATATGGTGTGAAAATCCTTATTGCAGGGGATTCTGATAAACTGGCAATTTCCAGGGCCACAAATTGAGGCCGTGACCAATGATAACTTGATTATCAATGTTTTCAATAGCTTGGATGAACCTTTCCTCTTATCCTGGTTAGTCTCTCTCTCTCTCTCTGGTTTCCTTCTTGTTTACTCCACTCTTAAAAGTATCCGCCGCAAAAAAAAAAGAAAAACGTTTCCTCTTCCTTCTGTTTTTTCACTATTTATGAGAGCCTAATTTGGATGCTACGGCGTCGTTTAAAAGGGATAATACAGAATTACGATCATGGTTTGTGTTGTTTATTGGAATATGTTGTATGCTAAATGCCAGATCTGGGTGATTTTAAAATAATTGGACTGTAGCTGTCACTGATTTTCTGTTATGTGGTTCAATAGATCATAAGATGTTTCTGTTGTCACCCTCATATGTTTACTGTAAATCGTATTTAAAACACCCTCTCTTAATCAAATAATTATTCAGAGAAATTTTGTAAAATTTGATTAATTAAAAGTGGCTACTTTTAAAATATCAAAATCAGTCTATATGGCAGAATAGAGGGACACCAAATACCTCCTGATTGAAATATAAATACTTGTCTGATCTACAAAATATTAAATTGCTGATTTAATATGCTAATGATACACTATAATACAAGAATGGAATCTTGCCTTTGTCCCCAAAATAGCAGGTAATGTTTGATGTGCAAATTAGTGAGAACCAAATAAGTAGGTAGATAGCAATCTCAAGGCCATGTCTGCAATTTCAACGCACATGTAAATTCTATAATTCATTTGGAGAGAATTCAGTGTTGTACTACTTGATTCTTTGTATAGGAATGGAGTGCTGCAGAGGAGAAACTCATGGCAGGATGGAGTGTATGGCACCAATTGTCCAATTCAACCAGGGCACAACTTCACTTATGTTCTTCAAGTAAAGGATCAAATTGGTAGCTACTTCTACTACCCTTCCCTTGCATTCCACAAGGCAGCAGGAGGTTATGGTGGATTCAAAATTGCTAGCCGCCCCGGGATTCCGGTGCCTTTCCCTCCTCCGGCAGGAGATTTCACTATATTGGCAGGAGATTGGTACAAGAGAAATCACACAGTAAGTTGCTTTCTTTGGATGATTGTTGTTGGATTTGGCTTAGTTTGCTGGCATTTTAATTCAAATTAAGGGTACATATGTTTTCACTTTTCCACTATTTGCATTCCCAATGTTATTAGTAGTCCTTGTATTCTATGCAATATAACTAAGAAACAATCTACACTTTCCAAGAAATCCTACCCAAGTGTCTTCCTGAGTCAGGAAAAATTATTACGGTTTATTGGTGCAGACTAATTTTCATCTGACATGTAATTGAATGCCATTAATTCTCTCGTAAATTGAAAATCTCAATTCTATATTGGGTGAAGGTTGATGAGAACAATAAACACTTGGTGGTTTGGGACCATCTAATAATTTCTCTGGATGTGATTTTCAAGATAGAGGCTACTAGTTGTAGCTTTTGTGTCCTTAACCAATTGACTTGATTTGCTCACTAGCAAATGTGTTTCAAAAGAGACTAATAATCAGCAAAATTGTGTTTATTCTTGCAGGATTTGAGGGCAATTTTGGATGGTGGAAATGACCTTCCCTTCCCTGATGGACTTATCATCAATGGACGTGGTTCCAATGCCTACACATTCACAGTTGATCAAGGTATACAAGAACTTTAAGCAACTTGTTTACTTGAAAGCTGATGCCATAGCAGATGTATCTATAATTGGATGAATAATTTCATGTTAAATTATGAGGCATTTGATTTTTGGCAGGCAAGACATACAGATTCAGGATTTCAAATGTGGGTCTCACAACTTCAATCAATTTCAGAATCCAAGGTCATAAAATGACAATTGTTGAGGTGGAAGGGACCCACACTCTCCAAAACATTTATGACTCACTTGATGTTCATCTGGGGCAGACTTACTCTGTGTTGGTTACAGCTGATCAACCACCCCAAGACTACCTTATTGTTGTCACAACAAGATTTACCTCTCAAGTGTTGAATGCTACCTCCATTTTTCGTTACAGTAACTCTGGAGGAAGTGTTACTGGCCTTTTTCCTTGGGGGCCAACTATTCAAGTTGATTGGTCTTTAAACCAAGCTCGTTCTCTTAGGTATTTATTTTATATTCAAAAGCTAAATGATACATGTGACTTTCCAGAATATTTTTTTACTCAGTTAAGTACTTAGATTCACATTTTCATCTTCTCCATTAACTAGATATTGATATTTGCTGATAATTTTTAATAAGACAATTTTGATGCTATGTGTTTTTAGTGCTGTTATTCAATCAGAATTGAAGTTTCCTTTCAAAAATCTACATAATGAAAGGTTTGCATCATAAAAAGTAGTTGAAAAAACTCCAATTCTAATCAAATAACCATTCCAAAGTACCTCTAAACTCTTTCTTTATCATTTACAATTATGAAAACTGAGACATGCCATGAATTAGTTCCACCACTTAATTATATTAGTACTGTATTTGAGATCTAATTATTCCATAGTGAAGAGCTAAAGTGATATATAACAAGGTTATGTGATTTTATGCTGCCAAGTTTTTACATTATCTGGTCTCTGAACTATATTGTATAACACAGTACTACATATATATAATTACATCAGGAGGAATTTGACAGCAAGTGGGCCAAGACCTAATCCACAAGGATCATACCATTATGGTATGATAAACACAACTCGTACAATTAGACTTCAAAATTCTGCTCCAGTTATCAATGGCAAACAGAGATATGCTGTCAATAGTGTGTCCTTCATACCTGCTGATACACCACTTAAACTGGCTGATTACTACAAGATCCAAGGGGTGTTCTCACTTGGAAGTATCCCTGACAACCCCACTGGTGGTGGTGGTTACCTTCAAACTTCTGTCATGGAAGCCGATTTCCGTGCCTTTCTGGAGGTTGTGTTTGAGAATACTGAAGACACAGTGGAATCTTGGCACATTGACGGCCACAGCTTCTTTGTAGTAGGGTAAGATCACCGAATCATTCGTTTCAGCTGCAAAAATTTGATACTAAACTTCATAGTGTTACCCCTCTCGATTCTACTTGCTTTCTGATCAGTTTCTGTTATAGTTCAATAAGCTTTATATATGATGCATGTAGCACACTCATTTACATCTCTCTTTTTTTTTCATTCAATTAATACAATGAGTTACTTCAATGAAACAACTCGCTTGTTCTTTGAGATCAATGGTTTTTGCCTTCACCAACTTGTAGTAAAGTGTATCTCTTGAAATTCTGACTACTGAGTTCTTTGTTATCTTCCATTGAACTTACAAAAATGTACACATATCTAAACATTTTTGTCATACTAATTAGACATTATAATAATGTATCTTTTCATTGGAACGAGCAGAATGGATGGAGGACTATGGTCACAAGCAAGCAGGCTTAGTTACAATTTAAGAGACACAATTTCTCGTTCCACAGTTCAGGTAATCATGTTTGTTATCCCTTCTGATATAACACTTAATGTGATTTTCTTTATATCAGAATTCATATTAGAATCTACTTTTAAGATAAAATTATCATGAAGATTTGTCTTTAAAACTTCTTGTGGAGAAGTTTTTCAAATGAACTATTAAGCAGCCTTTGTGAAATGTCAATGAAATTGACATTATTGAAAAGTATTATTTGGTTTGACAGGTTTATCCCAAGTCATGGACTGCACTTTACGTACCTTTGGACAATGTGGGAATGTGGAATGTGAGATCTGAGAATTGGGTTCATCAGTATTTGGGCCAGCAATTTTACCTTAGGGTGTATTCTCCTGCAAATTCATGGAGAGATGAGTACCCAATTCCAAGTAATGCTCCGAGGTGTGGCAAGGCTGTGGGTCACTACTAATGCTATCGAGATTTTTTGTTGAACCGTGTCATTCATTTCCATTCAAGGCTTAACTCAAGCCAATATTCTCTTGTACCATTCATGTTGTGATGCCATAGATTATAGAATCATCATCTATTCATGTTATGTCCAAATTCAGCTATAAGATCATCTGTATTTGGATTATGATATTCTTATTCATACTATTTATTTAAATAGGTTCAAGGGACCCAATTTTAATGTGCCATGGAAATGAGATTGTTATTATTGTTATTGTAGTAGTTACTTGTTTTTGTTAATATAGGATTTGTTTGCTGGTGTGTTTTCTAAAAAGAAAAGGTAACTTTTGGTTAAAATTATCTTTCATTAACAAACAGATTCAAACAAACCGAAGATAATAAAAGCAATAAATAAAATATAATTAGTAATAACACAAAATAAAATAATAAAAATTGAAAGAAAGACATTTAATAGACAGTAAATTATAGATATTTGAGAGAGATTATAAAAACAACTTATGAAATAATGATGATTTGTTTCTAATTTATATTATTAACTTTTAAAGATTATATGAAAACAATTTAATATTATTTAACTACTTTTTTATTTTTATTTTGAACAAACATTATGCACAGATAACTATATTTATAAATAAATGATTGTATCTTGTAACAAAAACTTAACATCGAATTTTTAAAATTATGTTATCGATTCACAATCATCCATTTCTTTTGTCAAGGAGTGACTTGCAAATGCATACAAGTCTTCAATTTTACAATTTAGATCTAAATATAATAATGTACAAACCCAATTTTTGGCGTCAAAAAGTTATCCTCAATTTATATATTATTTTGTTAAGTTTAAGATTGATTAAATTTAAAATAAGTGTTTCTGAGAGAAATATTTTTTAAAATTTCTTATAAAAGAAATAAATAGGACTTCTTTCTTGACAGATTAAAAATATTTACTTTTCAAGCACATAAAAAGTAAAAGAAATTATTTAGTAAAATTCAGTAGTTATTTATTTTAAAAATGTAAACTTTTTAATTTCTCAATTCAAACTATTGTTATAGTTTTTTACAATAGTAATGTTGAAATAGCATCATATAATGAAACAGGATTACTTCAATTTTTAATATTTTTTTTAATTTAAACTACATAAAAAAAATAAAAAAATCTAACAAATACTAAAAATAGTGCAATAATTGTCTCAATACAATTTAATAAGTAATAATGTGAAGAAAGAAATTAAAAATAATAAGAAAATACATTAAAATCTAAAGAATAGTAATAGAAAAAAATTAAAATAAGTTATAAGTTGCATATTACTTGAAGTATTGAAATTTATAAATTATAAGTTATTAAAATAAGCTACATTGAAGTATTACCAAATTCTTCTTTATCAAACTAGCTTATAAGATGGCTAAATAAGCTAGTAGTTGGCTTATTGATATTAACAAATACATTCTAAATCTTAATATACTAGTTTGTAAAATAAAAGATTATTTTTTATCTCTTTCCAACATATAATACCAGTTTGTAAAATAAAGGTGTTTTTTTTTCAACACATTTTTTTGTTTTGTTTTTTGTTTTCCTTTCATTCCATGTCATTTATGCATATATGGAGCAATCTTGTAAGTGGAAGAGTTTATATTATCTTATGATGACTATATGGAGTGTGTTTGATAAAGCTACTAAGTTATTACTTATTTAACAAGCTAATTCGACCAACACAAAAGAATTTGAATTATTAAGTTATTTTTACTATAAAAAACATTAAATTAAAATTATTTTTTTTAAAAGTAATTAGTTATTATATTAATTAAGTTAAATATTATTTTAAAAATTAAAATTATTAAATTTGGATACTAATAATTTTTTAATCTTTAAAATTTAACTTAGTTGATATAGTAATTAATTATTATTTTTTGAAATTATTTTTTATTTAATGATTTTTTTATAGTGTTTATAAACTTCTAACTTATAAAATATAAATTATTTGAGCTATTTTTAATTTGTAACTTATTTAATTTTTATTTTTCATTATAGTATGCATTGTTATTTAAGGGGAAAGATACCATACATTAAAGGGGGAAAATAACTTTATTTATTATTTATACCCAATAGTATTATTGTTGAGACACTTTAAAGGTTCATGCTGGTAATTGATATTTAGATTTGGTCATCAATAAGACATGGTTATGTCCTCTTAAATCTTGTAATAAGTTTAGAATTAACTTGAACTTAGAAAGAAATCAAAACATAGTTTTTTTATTTTATTTAGTTTTACAAAATCATATATAAGTTTTAAAACATATTGGTTTGTACTGTTCAGGGTTAAAGTATTAGTTATACTAAGTATTAGTCATACTGATAACAAGAGAGTAACACAACTATCAAATTAATCATATTTATTCATAAGTGTTTTGATATGTTTAATAGGTTCATATTACTTGAGATCAACAGTAATTTAAACACATTTTTTTTCCTTAACATTTAGATACGCCTTTTAAGAAAAAAAACCATGATGAAACTTTGAATTTCAAAGCAGATAATACCTTGAATACAGTGATTGCCCCTAACGATGTTATCTCAACGGACTTAAGATCAAACTATTGGCATCATTTGTGGGAATGGAAATGCAGTTCCAAAGATGAATCCTTATTCCTTTAGTCTTAGATTGGAAGGAACGGAAAGGTGGTCCAAAAAATAAACCCTCGTTCTCCTTGGACCTCAACTTGGGAGCTTGTTCTGGTATGTCCAATAGTCTCACATCATCTAGGAAGTGCAATTTAAATACATCTTTTTCCCTTAACTCTCTAAGGAACCTTTTAAGGACAAAACAGTGATGAAGCTCTGATCGTGGACAATACATTGATCCCAAAGATGTTATCTCAATGGATTTTGGATAAGAACATTATCGTCATCTGTGGGAATACAAAAGTTGCTTAAAAGAAAAACCATCGTTCCCTCAACCCTTGACTGGGAAGAATGGAAAAGTGGTTCAAAAGATAAACTTGAGCACCTCATGCTTAGTCTCGATAAGGACATTTGGCGTCCACTATGAAACATGAGTAAAAATATTCTCAGACCATAGGTCTTAAGGTACTTTACTAGAAGCGGGACTATCACCTCAACATCATCGTATCATGAGATGGATCCATCAACCCTCAATACACTCAAAGCCTACATGGAGACTATCCTAAAAAAATGAAGAAAATGTCCAAAATGTTATAACTAGCATGCAAGACAATTCAATAAGGATCTGAAACTATTATCGAATCAACATTGTGTCAAGTTAGACCCAACACCAACAACTTGCCATATTGCACTAAGATTGAACCACACACAAATTGAGTAGAATTTGCAAGCACGAACTCAACATACTAAGAAGGTCGCTAAGTCTCACTACAAAAAAAAAATCACTTTTAGCGACTACCAAATTCGGTCACTAAAAACACTATAATTGGTCACTAAACATATTCGCAACCGAAACGGTCACCGAATAAAGATGGAAACGAAAAACCCTAGTCGCAAAGCATTTAGAGACCGAATTATAAATTAGTCGCAAATTTGTGATCGAAATTTTGGTTGTTATTCCGTCGTAGAAAAAATTAGTGACCAAATTTTTATAAAAAATTGGTAGCTGAAATAAAAGGTGATACCGACCATCATTTTTGGTCGCTAATGGATTAAATTAATTAATTAAAAAAAATTGTGGTGGCTAATTCGGTGACTAAATGGAGACTCCTATAATTTCGGTGGCTAAATATTTTTTTTTAATTGCAGCAACCAATTATGTTTCGTTCTCTAAACAACAACTTTGTAAATATAGTCACCAAATCAATTTCGATGCCTATTTTTATATGTTTTATTAATACCTATTTAAAACAGTATTTTGACCTGTTTATAAAAAAAATTCAAACCTGCTTATAGATGCTCAAAATTCATTCAAGCTAAATAGGAATGAACTTCAAATACATAGTTTGAGAAAAAGTTGTACACAAATTAAAAGTAAATCATATTACACAACGAAAACTATTGAAAACAAGTTAAAAAAGTCAAATTTATTATATAAATCAACATAGAACTAATTTATTCATTTGAATGTGTTGTTTGCGGATCAACTTATCTTGTTTGTGCATGCGTTCACTTTGCTTTTCATTACTTTTCATCAATACCTCCATCTTTTATTCAAGTGTTTGCTCCTTGACATCTTTTGCCATAAGTTCATCATTTAGCTTTTGAATAATCTCACAAATTTTTTCTATTTGATGGACTACTGGAGCTTGACTAATAGCAAAGTGAATAAAACAGTGCCTACTAAATAACATTCTTCAGCTATGATTATTGATGTTGATCATTTGTAAGCAGTATCTTCAGGATCTTATTTAAAGATAAAAAATAACCTTTCGTTTATTAAATATTTTATTAATGCATCTCGATATAATTTCTAATACAATTTTAATCAATGATAAAGAAATTTGGTTTCATTAACTCCATGGATTATTTTTTGACAAAATATAATTGTTTAGTAATTATATTGTTTAAGTTAGTTGAAGATATAAAAGTGGTTTAATTTGTCTTAATAATAATTAATTGTATGCTATGTAGTACAAATATTGACACATACACTGATGCGATAGAGATGCGTGTCTACAAGTATGTTTCAAATTTGTTTTGGAGTAGAAAAATGTTTTTCATAGCTGGTTCAAAATGATTTATTCTTTATTTTTATAATCATAATAACAAATATGTTCTAGATTATTTTTTTGGAGCATAAAGATATTTTTTATTACTGATTCACAATGATTTGTTTCTTAGTTTTATAATCATAATAACAATTTATACAATAAAGTTTGAATTTAGAGAAAATTAATGTATTTTTCCTTTTCAAAATTGTGTTAGAACCGTCCTAGAATTGTCAGAAATTTAACAAATACTTTTTGAATTAGACACTTCACGGATATGTGTCCTACAGGTGTCATATGAGTGTCGGTATCCAACGCGAATATTGAACACCGATAAACCATTTAAGATGAGTGTATGAGTTTCATAGCATGTATCTGATCCGGACATACCACGTCTAATAGAAGTGTCAGAGCCTACTATGTGGTTTCAGATACCAACTTTCTCAGCAGAGTTTGATTTTTCGTTTATCTTCAATTTTCTCCAACTGCAAAAATCTCGGAAAATACAAATGAAATTTACCTGCCAAATTCCAGGGACTATTAAAGTTACGCTATTCCATTGTGCCTTTATCCAACATACGAGGCTGCTATTAAGAGACTATGAAACCGGGCCCCACCAGGTAATTGATAGATATCGCTTCTAGATCTCGGGAGGATTCAATTTAAAGGATCAAAAGCCTTGATATTTTCTCTGATCATAATTTTTTATATGATAATTTAAAAATAAATATATATAATAAAAATTAAATTTATAATTAAATAATATAAAAATATTAAAATAATAATATTGAGAGTTGTAATATGATTTTATAAAAATTTTGGATTTTCGATATATCATTACCCAAATTTCACAATGACATTATCTTACTTGATAGCCATGCAATTCATTCTCACCACTGGACATGGATCTAATGTAGTATACAAGTCTCCTAGTACAGATACTAACTTCAATTTGAAAGTGGAACGAACTTAATCTGAAGCATAACTATTAAGTTAGAATGCCACAAAGACACCTTCCAAACCATGATTAGTCGCGTAGTTCTTTAGTGGCTATAGCCTATAAGCAAATGGGGGAAAAATGTATTACAAAGTGAACTTTAAACTTAACTCAACCTCATAAAACCGGTTCATGCGATTGTTAATTCATGCGTGGAACTATATATTATGGGTGGTCCGATAGCGACCCGTTAGCGGTAACACGATAGGCCCAACACAAACATTCGCTAGGATAAACTCGAAATGGCTCTGATACCATATTACAAAGTGGACTTTAAGTCTAACTCAACCTCATAAAACTGGCTCATGCGGTTGAGATTTGCACTCACTTATATACAATGAAAGGCTTTAATCTCTAATTGAGATCTCCAACAGGATAATACAGGAGATGGAAAAACATAGTCAATACAAGTATATCTATCAAGGAAGTCGAAAATTGTGGCATATTCATATTTTGTGCGTGGTAATGTAACTCGGCAACTGGATGAAATTAAAGATCAAGATGAACATATACACAGTCCTATAGGCTATATGACTTTAACATCTTCAAAATTTTAAGATTTGCATGATTTCTTACCTCATAACCAATGTGTTCACGCAGTAATATTGCAATTGTAATTGATAGTAATCACTTTACCTAGTACTATGTTGATAATTTGTGAAGGAGACACCTTGTTGATAAAAGCATAACACACATTACTCTTATTCTGCAAGAAAAAACAGACATTAAGAAGAATTAAGTCATCCTGGGATGAAAAATCCCCCAATCTTAATAAAAAAAATGTAGGATGTGTATACCTTAAATTCAATTGACAAGTAAAGAAAGTCATATGTACCCTGTGATTCTCATCAGTTGCAGCAAGCAACATGTTTGAGGTATACCTTTAAACCAATAAGAATAACACAAAATCATCAAGAAATTCACCAATATCATCCTTGTTAAATGAGTAGTCAATAACATTTTTGGAACCCCATCTGTCTAGACATTATACTGCACCTAATTGGCTATGTTTCCAACTCCATATTTCAACACCTAACTGGAACAACATTTTGACGTTCTGCATGGGTACTGTTCTTGAGTGCAGAGGCAAAGGTAGAAGAAGATGAATAGTAGGAAGGAGAGAGAAACTGAATATTTTATCTTTTATTGAGTAGAATGCTTTTTACAAGTTTTCTTATTTTACATCTTTCATGGGTATATACACGAAGAGTGCTGCAACTCCATCCCTTCTTCAGCCACCTCCATACACTTTTAAGATTTCAAAATTGTCCTTCACTAAAAAAAGATAAAAATAGAAAAATTGTTTTACCTTTCTTCGCACAGTGAAAACGAAGGTGTTTGGTCCTTAGTGCTTGATGCTTGTTGTTGCAATAGTCGTGGTGATAGTGGTGCTTGTGGTGGTAGTGGCAATGGTAATCATGGTGGTGGTGCCAGTAGTGTTGCTGTGGTGGTGGTCTTCATGACTCGTATTCTCAGGTCGTCATTCTTTGGTCTTCATTCTTAGGTAAGTCTTCGATGCTTTAAACACTTATTTTTTCGGATTGGGTTAATCCGCTAGATCACCGGATTGTATAATCCGTAACAATTTATGCAAAGCAATGAACTTCATGTTCTCCACCCCTATAATCTGGAATGTTTTTACAATCCATAAGACAACATTAAAGTGATCCGGATTAGTTAAACCGGAGGTATATCGGATCCAGAACAAACATACTCACTTTTCCGAATTGTGTAATATGGTACAAAATGAACTATGGATTACATAATCCGGAAGTCATTTTAGAACTTCAAATATGACTTATGGATTATGTAATCCAGAATGCAATTTGCTGTTTTAATTTGATTTATAGATTACACAATCCGAAAGTCACTTTGAAGTTGTGAAATTCATTACGGATTATCTAATCCGGAAGGTACTATTTGACTTAAGGATTACACAATCCAGAAGGGTAATTGAATGTTGTTTTTATTTTGCATACTTGTGTGAATTTATGAAAATTAGAATAAAATAGAAATTTATGTTTTATGAATGAAGGTGTAAGTATGGACATGGAGGTTGGATTGATT
>Ga0123342_1000485_pt1 | contig 62851 bp, 30 predicted proteins | sample Turbeawhitnodule_FD_89960 | JGI IMG/M metagenome (GOLD analysis project Ga0123342, IMG submission 89960) | Root nodule microbial communities of legume samples collected from Mexico - Turtle bean Mexico white nodule | ecosystem: Host-associated > Plants > Roots > Nodule | place: Mexico: Nepantla... | reverse complement strand
TCGGACCACCCAAAATATATAGTCCCACGCACGAGTTGGCAGTCTCGGCGTGAGGGGGGTGTGTTGGAGATCCCACATCGACTAGAGATTAGAGCCTTTCATTGTATATAAGTGGGTGCAAACATCAACCCTATGAGCCGGTTTTATGGGGTTGAGTTAGGCTTAAAGTCCACTTCGTAACACAAATATGCATGAAGCAAAACCCATCTTACACGATCACATCTCTATGCCTAACTCAGGATGGCTCCATGACTTTTCAAGATCTGACTCTTTCTACACATCACGAGCTCTCATATTCTATTAACAAGATACTAGTACATGCATGCACCACAAGAACACCATTAAAAAGTTGTTAAACATTTTCTCAATTATCTTATTGGTATTATTCATCATCATCGCCTTCTTAAACTTTCATCCATATCTTCCATTATTGAATTCGGAAATGCTAACTAGGGATATGACCTATATATGATCATAAATCAACATGTTATTGTGTATATGTTTGATCAAATATGATTTCTTGGTGTTCACATAAACAACAAGTTGTTTCTTAAAATAACATATAAGTTAAGTATCAAAATATAGCAATTGTACTTTAAAAAATAGCATGAATATCATCTCTACTTCAAGAGCTTTGTGTTCAAACTAACACTCTAATCTTATACTTCGACAATCTTAATATTATTCTTGTTGTCAATCCGGTTATACAATCTCAATTTAAACATGTTAAACTTAATCTTCATTTTATTTGTGATCATGTACAACAACTAACAAAATTAATTCATATATCAAAAGTTTTCAAGTTGTCCACAATTTTCTCTTTCTTGTTTCCTTATTCAATAAATAATAAATTGATATAACAATTTTTCTTTTTATATTCTCTTATTTTTCTTTCTATAATAACACTCAATTTTTATTCACTAATAATCAATATCACAAATTTATGATTTTTTTTATTTATTAGCCTCCACAATGTATCCAATTTTTAATCATTGCATCAAACAGAATTTAAAAAGTTTTAAAATGGTAGGTACACTAATAGAAAAGCATTAACCATTATAACAAAAATTTAAAAAGTATTTAATATTTGAAGTAAAAGTCGGGACACAAAAGGGAAAAAAAGTGTTGTTTATTAATAAATTTAAACAAATCCCACTTTGGTTAGTATTTAAACGTGTAACTTTAGTTCTTATAACAATTAATAGCCTTTTTTCATAATTAGAAAATTTAGGATGTATTATTAATCATCAAAACTTTGGTTAGTATTAATGTCATTAGTGTCCAAATAAGAAGTAACTAAGTTTGTTTATTATTTATATAGCCAATTTTATAAATAAAAATTTAATTTTAAATAATTAATAAATATGCAAATTAAATTCTGAGAGAAAGTAAAACAACAAATGTACATGGTTTTAAGCCATAAATTTATTATAGTTTTAGATTTAATTTGTCATTATTATGTGGGTAGGAAAAACTCTTTCGTTAGTTTGATGATCCCAAGCTCTACAAAATAATAATAATAATAATGAACAATAATAATAATAAGAAGAAGAACCTGATTTGATGAATGATGGTCGTGGTTACCGAAAATAAAGGCGAAAAACCTCAAAAATGTGTATTGAAAAAAGAAAAAAAAAGAGTCACTCTCACTATATAAGACGTTATTTGGACACTTTCACAAGTCATTCAGAATTTGGATTTGTATGTGGCAAAACAGAGTTTCATGTCACTCATCTCACTCACCCACAAACCAATCACACCAAATCTAGATTCAAAGATCGCTTCTTTTGCGAAAGAAAACTCCTTTTTCTACTGATTCTTTCAGTTTTCCGATGAACTATCACCACTGACACTCAAAAACAGGAAACCACTTCCGTCCTGTCATTGGGTTTAGGCCATCTCTTCAAGAGCCATGAAAGATCAAGAAGGTTCAGGAACTGACAGCACCCCTCTGTTGGAGACTCAGTATGCAGACTGTCATCATGTTGAAAGAACAGGTTTCTCCTTTTCTTCTTCTCTCATCTTAATCATCATTTTTCTTCTCAAAGACAACTTTTTTTATTTGAATCATACTTCTGCATTGTTATTGATTATCATTAGTAATCATATCACCTATTTTTATTAGAGAATCTGAATCTGTTACAAGAGGGTGATTGTTAACCATCTTGTATTGTATAAAGATAGTCATTCATCCATTAGAAATTGACAAATTTACTGATTTTTATATTGAGATTAGTATCTAGAAATAATGACTTCTGATTGCTTGATTGATTGTTTGTGTAAACTATGATGGGAAATTGAATTGAATTGTGGATGATGAATGTGAGAGTGATGTGATGCTGTGAATGATGATGGAACAGGAACCGTTTGGACTGCAGTGGCACACATAGTGACAGGAGTGATAGGGTCAGGAGTGTTGTCATTGGCATGGAGCATTGCACAACTTGGATGGGTTGGAGGGCCTGTCACAATCATTTTCTTTGCCTGCATCACTCTCCTCTCCTCTTTCCTTCTCAGCAACACCTACCGTTCTCCAGACCCTGAACATGGCCCTCAAAGGAGCTCCTCATACCTTGATGCTGTTAACCTCCATAAGGGTAATCTTCAAGACTTTGTTTTTACCATTTTTTTCTTTTCAGTGTTGTTTGTGCTGGTGTTTGTTGTTATCTATTTATGATGACACGTGATGGGAGTAAAACCTGGAGGCAATCACGGGGTCAAAAGATTTGTTCTGTTGTTACTTTGCAACAGATGGAAATTGGTATTTGATGTGTGTGTGAAGTAGTTGAGTTGTGTCACGGAAACTACATCTTTTCATTTTGTTGTGTGCAGATTCAGATCACAACTTCCTTCTGAATGCTTCTACATCTTTCTCATTACACTTTCTTCACAAGCCACACTGAACCACATAAATAACAAGAGAGAGTGAGAATCTTTAAATAAATAATTGAGTCTGATGAATAATTTGTCCAGACTTCTCTCAGCTGTGTTTCAACCGAGAAATTTAATAAATTTGGAATGTTTGAGATTTAAATTGCTTTTTTTTTATCTAATTTCAATAAAAATGTTTTTATGTGATTTTTTTAAAATGATTTGTTTGAGTAAATTCATTTAAGTTTAATACGAGAATTTAATTTTTATTAAGTATAAAAACAAATTTAAATATATGTCAAGCACAAAAAGAGAGAAGTCACATGTAAAAGTAGATATGATTTTTTAATAATAAAAAAAGTATGAAAATTTTAAATTCTTTTTTTTTCGAATTTTTTAAAATTTTAGTTTATTTTTTATTTTTACCATATATTTTACTTCATAATATAGGCAAGTCCATGTTGGTAGGGTGATTTGTTAAGGTTATACTTTATTATATTTATTTTTCTATAAAAAAAATTACCTTTTCAACCGTCAATTGTAAATACTAAGTTTTTTGTTGGAGCACTTGTTTATGCCAGTTAAAAAGTATGTGAATTATATACAATTAACCTTCGCTAATTTTATATTGAGAAAGATCACCACTTTTACTATTTAGTGTTAACATGGTGTTTATGATAAACAAGAAGTCTGGTGTGAAAGACATCATGATGGTGATGATGAAAGAAGTGGCAGATGGGCCATGGTGAATATTGGTACTGGAGCTATTGTAGGTTATATACTCTATAATTAGTGAAATTTCTCCTCTTGGCTTCTTTTCTTTCATAGCATTAAGGCTTAACATGCATTTGTCTCATATTATCAAGTGGTAATGAGTAATCTAGTTGGTTTGATATCAATTTTGATCAAATATGGTAGCAAGTGTAGAACATTCTCTTGACCTGTTTCTTTACATTGGATGGTTACATTACAGGAGAAGGGAATAGTCGTTTCTGTGGTGTTTTTGTGAACATAAGCTTGTATGGTTTTGGAATTGCTTATGTCATTACTGCTGCTATCAGCATGAGGTGTGTTCACTAACTTATCAATGATTTTCTCTCGTTTTGTATTTCCTTTTCCTTGATTTCTGCTACTTGTTGCAACCAACATTTCTCATATGCACTCCACCATGAAAACATGAGGGTGTTCCCAGAATATCAGTATACCAATATTGATAAATAGCAACTTCATTAATTTGGACTGTTCTGTGTGACTGCAGAGCAATCCAAATATCAAACTGTTACTATGACAAAGACGATGAAACAAAATGTGGATTTGCGGGTCCATATTTCATGCTTATTTTTGGGGCTATCCAAGTTGTTCTGTCACAGACACCCAACTTCCACAATATTCAGTGGTTGTCAATTGTAGCAGCAATTACGTCCTTTTTTTATGCTTTCATAGGAATGTGGCTTTCTGCTGGACAAATCAGGGGTATGTTCATCAGTATCTGATTATTGGTGTCTCTCCTTAGACACAGCATGAAGTTGTTTGAAAGTGTATAATTCTATTTTGTTTTGACTTTCTGGCAATCATTTGATCAGAAAATGGATATGCTGAGGGTTCCATTCATGGAATCCCTACTTCCAGTGGAATGGATAAAGTATGGCTGGTTGCTCAAGCGCTTGGTGACATAGCATTCTCCTATCCATTCTCAGTGATTCTCATAGAAATACAGGTATCTATCTCTAAGATAATCAGAAAATGTAACTTTACCACAGCTTTTTGGGAAAGCTTTAACAATTATAAGGTTAATATAACTTGTTACAATTCTTGAAGGATACTTTGAAGTCGCCTCCACCAGAAAACCAAACCATGAAGAAGGCCTCAACAATATCTGTCATTGTCACAACATTTTTCTACCTCTCTTGTGGGTGTTTAGGATATGCAGCCTTTGGTAATGATACACCAGGAAACCTTTTAACAGGGTTTACATCTAATGCACAGCATTGGCTTGTAGACTTTGCCAATGCTTGTATAGTGATTCACCTGGTTGGTGCATATCAGGTATATATGCAATGTTATAGATATCTTGATCAAATTTTATTATAGTGTATATGCTATCCTTGCACTCTCCACCATTTCTCTTGCTGATCAATGTGCCATGTGTTGTTTTATCTTGTTCTGGTGCAGGTGTATAGCCAGCCACTTTTTGCCAATGTTGAGAATTGGCTCCGTTTCAAGTTCCCGGACAGTGAATTTGTGAATCACGTATACTTCTTGAAGCTCCCTTTGCTGCCAGCTTTCCAACTAAATTTTCTCAGACTTTCTTTCAGAACTGCATATGTTGCATCAACAACTGTGATTGCAATGCTCTTTCCCTACTTCAATCAGATTTTGGGAGTTTTGGCTGGAATAATCTATTATCCATTATCTATATATTTTCCCGTGGAAATGTACTTGAGTCAGAGCAATATTGAACCATGGTCAGCTAAGTGGGTCATGCTTAGGGGTTTTAGCATCGGTGGCTTTGTACTGGGACTCTTCACTCTCGTTGGATCCATTGAAGGGATAGTATCTGCAAAACTAAGCTGAAGAGCTTTAAGATCTCTCTTCCGGAATTGGAAGTTGAACGAGAAATTAGATTGTGGTTGCATATTTTTGTGTTGAAAATCAACATTAATCATGGGCACTAGGCGCCCTCCCCCCAGCATAAAGAATTCAGCATGGAAGATTGATGAATTCAAGGTTCTGCTGTTCTTCCTGTTAAGACGTAGTGATAAAAAAGTGTAATTGAGTGGCAGAAGTTTAAAATTGCATTTGTTTCTTGAGACACTAGTTAGTTACATCTGTAATATTTAGTTAAGACGCAATTTTTTTGTCATGGAATAAGAAAGTTGAGCAGGTCCGGTTTTTGAAGCAGATTTTGTCACGCCTTCATTTCACTGCATGCTTCAGGCTCTGTACCTGGAACTGCGTTTTACTTTTCAGTCTTGAAATTAATTTACACAAGTTTTTTTTAAATGAAATAATATATATATATATGAAAAGATTATTTCAAACTAATTTATACATAATTTAAGTTACATAAAAGAATTTTATTTTATTTTGTAAAATTCTTTGGAAGAAGTTCCTTTTAAGATCCTAATGATCCATGCTCTTATGCTGTCAAGGGTTTTCACCAAAAAATAGTAGCAGAATATATGTGCATACAAACTGGTTCTTGCTTTAAAAATTGTTAATACGTGTAATGTATAAGGGACAAGTAATATACTATAGAAATTTTAGTAAGTCCACGTATACACAAAAATAGTAAAATTAACGTCTCAGTTATCCAAACTACGTCTGTGGTTATCGCAGAAGTATTGTGAAAAGGAAGAAAAATATTTATGGAGTGTGGGATCCATGGAGGGTCTGTTTTGGTAAGCATAGTAACAAGGAAGATTAATGAAGAAGAATTTGATGGAAGAGTGAAACGCCGCACGTGGAGCTTGACATAAGTAACGTTGGATAGGATCTATGCGTGCCACTCTTCCTCTGAAGAAAGATGAGGAGGTTTTGTGTGATCAAAGCATAAACCTACCCAACATATGCATTAAGCACACAAACTATGAGCAAAGCAGTCAACAGGGAAAGAGAAAGAGAAAGAGAGAGATGTTGACCAAGCATCTTGTGGGTGAGCTACCTACCTTCCCCTCACACGCTCAATGGCGTTGAAATTCTTTAACAAAATCATGCGCCTTTGATGCCTTTATGCCATGCAATTCCAATTGGCACCCCCTTATATATTAAGAATAAGAAGCCTACCAGAAAAACAGAAAAAAAAAAGATACAAACAAAAACCAACTCAAAGAAATATTCCACGTCTTCCCTTTTGGCCTCAAAGAATTGAAAGACGGGTAGAGAGAATTCACAAGTTGTGGCGAAAGAAAGAAAAGATAATTCTTATACTCGAGAGTGACCTCAATTATTCTAGTTCTGACAAACCTCAAAATAGGAATTTGTTTCCTAAGAAATTGAAAAGGAAAAATAATAGAGACATGGGGCGTATTCCATGCTGTGAGAAGGACAACGTGAAAAGAGGACAGTGGACACCTGAGGAAGATCACAAACTCTCCTCCTACATTGCACAACATGGCACTCGCAACTGGCGTCTCATTCCCAAGAATGCCGGTTAGTCCCTCTTCACTCTGTTTATATTCATATCACTGTCAGCAACAACAAATACAAAGCATTTATCTTTCATTTTGGTCACGAAATAGGCCTCCAGAGATGTGGAAAGAGCTGCAGGCTAAGGTGGACTAACTACCTTCGTCCTGATCTCAAACACGGCCAGTTCTCGGATTCGGAAGAGCAAACGATTGTTAAGCTTCATTCAGTTTTTGGTAACAGGTGCATTGAGCGTTATCCTACATTTAAGTTACTGTCGATAGCGTACTTGATTGATTATCTTTATCTAATTGTTCCATAAATGCTTCTTAAATGGATGTTCAGATGGTCACTGATAGCTGCCCAGCTGCCAGGACGCACAGACAATGACGTCAAAAACCACTGGAACACCAAGCTGAAGAAGAAACTGTCAGGCATGGGTATAGACCCTGTAACCCACAAGCCATTTTCCCATCTCATGGCTGAAATTGCTACGACATTGGCACCCCCACAGGCAGCTCACTTAGCTGAAGCAGCCCTTGGCTGTTTCAAAGACGAGGTGCTCCACCTTCTTACCAAGAAGCCAATTAACTTCCAGGGCCACCATTCCGCTGCATCACTGGGGAATAGCTTCACTGATTACATTAATTGTAAGCCAGATGAAAAGGACGCAACTGTTGAGAAGATCAAGTTTGACCTATCCAAGGCCATGCAACAAGAACCTGAAATGATGCCCTCAAATAAACCTTGGGACACCACTGCAACTACATCTGCGAGTTTTGCGATGCCATATAGTGTTTTCCCTACAATATCTGGTTATGAATTCTCTCCAGCATCTTTCAGCAATAAAGGGGATGCATCTCCATGGAGCCAAAGTGTATGCACTGGAAGCACATGCACAGCCATGGATCAGCAGAGCCAATTGCATGAAAAACTCGAAGAGGAAAATGGTGATGATTCTGAGGCTACGAAGGAAATTAGAAATCTATCCAATATATTCAACTCAGATTGTGTCGTGTGGGATCTACCGGCTGATGACTTAATTAACCCCATGGTTTAAAAAAAATTACAGAGCAGAAGAAAGTTAGAAGCTCAACTTGAGACTAGATTAAGGAATAAATTTCTTAAAAAGAATATCAATGGTACAAAATGTAGATAAGAACTATTTTTACAACTATGAATACAGTCAATACACCAAAAATAAAAAAACATACTTTCCTAACTATTATTTTCAGTACTCTCTCCCAATAGCATCTTTGTATTTTTAATCAAGCAAAATACGATGACGAAGACGATGTGTCAGCCAGTATCTGTGAATATGGAGAGAAAATTAGCAAAAAAAATAAAGAAACAAAAAAACAAAAGTAATAATCAAAAATTTTAAACCACATAATTTCTAGAGATAACTACCTCAAGTTGCTCTTCAGTAAATAATTCTTTCTGAACATTCCATGTATCAGCATGGGTCCGCCGGAACTCTGCAACTGCTTTAGTAACAGTAGATTTGATAGGGGATGGCTCCCCGCTAAAGCGGGCCAGTAGTGTAACATGATCAGGCAACCAACTGAAAGAAAGTAGTTAATGCTGTCAGATACAAGTAGAGGAATCAATAGACGCCTTCCTTTGTCCCCAAAACAAAAATAAATTCATGTCTGTTACCCTTACAAATCTAGAGTGTAGAGCTGAACACAAGTGCTTATAGCTCAAAATATACAAGTAAAATTTGTTTCTCATTTCGCAAAAATATTTTGGAAACGTCTCTTGTTCACTGAACTTCAGATAAATTCAATTTTACCATCAATTGGAAAAAGTAAGATTTTATATTAGATTATGACCGTAAGACTACCACTTAAGTCATTTATACTTGTAACAGTATAGGAGCATCATATATTTTTGAGGTTTGATATTGCTCCTTTTTATATACTCACAAATGAACTCAAATTTCCTTGTCACGCAGAAATTGAAGACAACAGTACCAAAATATTGCATAAGCCAGGGATTTCACAATATGAACAAATAAACTTTTGTTTTAAGAAAAAATCAACCAAAAAAATATTAACCTACAACTGCATCAAAAGTATTATCCCAGTAGTATTGACGTAATGTTAATTTTTTACAGTATCTCGTTAAGTTTACTTCACTGAATCATTAGAAGCATTCGAAATTACCAATACAAATCATATGCCATGGATGACTGGACAAACCTGGGCATGTCATATGGAGCGGATAATACAGAAGCAACCAAAGCTAGTACAGCACCATGAACAGAGGCTATTGTTGAACCACCAGAACGTGCATTTCTGTATTAGAAAAAATGTCCCCACTTTAACAAACTTGGCATGTTAGAGCTAATAAAAAAAAAAGAATTTGCTAGATGACAAACAACAAAAGTGTTCGTAAGTCTATCTTGTAATAACTGTGCCCTTCGTGCCTACATGTTAGATAAGGAAACTGATAGGAACTTAATTTATTAAGGAATTAATAAGGAAAATTCCATAGAAGAGAGCTTTGATTAAAAAGGAAAAATGCAGTACATAGAAAACTACGACTAAAATAATAGATATCCGATCAGAAAACCTTCTCTTCCCAAAGGCAAGAGCCACTCAAAACTACCCAACTGCAAAGCCAACCTCTCATTTCCCTGCACGTCCCTAGTATCCCCCATACAGCCTTTAAATTAAACACAGTGCTTCCCAGACTTATTGTTATCAAGTTTGTCATAGCAGCCTAAAATTAAACTACAAATACGACATCCACAAGACCATGCACAATTGATGATGATGTTATTAAATTCAAAGAAATGAAACAGAATGTAGGCTTGCTTTGAGATCCATTTCTGTACAAAAGTAACTAAATTTCCGAGGAACAAGAGGCAAAGAATAACCTTGACTTTCTTCTTTTATATACAACATTTGCTTCCCTATATGCGCTATCACGGAAATCTGTAGCCAGGTCTTCATCTCCGCCCTTCATTAAGCCTGCTAAAACGGCCGCAGCATGCTCTCTTACCTGGTGAAAAGATTAACACGGAATGTAAATGACCTCCCTAAAATATACATTGATATGGATTGTCTGCACAAGGAAAACTGTTATTGGGAACTACAAAATAATCATTTTAAAGTATAACATGCTTTCCTCTACAGCCAAATCACAAGCTTCCATGTAGTGCAATCTGGGTCCTATACACAACCCTGTTTTTAAAGGCACGAGAGGTACCTTACTACTAAAAAATGTAGTGTCGACTAAGGTGAAAAGAGTACAATGATGGGCATGTTCTATAAAGTACAAACATCCCAAGCCAAATTACCCAAATTTCTTATTTTTAAATTTAAAAGAGAAAAAAAAGTATTTTGCATTTCTATTCAAATAACTTCTAAGAAAGAACTTGCCTCAATTTGATTGTCTACTAGTAACTTCTCAACAGTTCCCCAAATTTCTTGCTTTTTTGAACTTGAGAGAATGAAAGTGTGCCTGTTAAAAAGGGAAAAAAACTTTTTTTGCTTCAGAACAGACAAAAGTGTGAAATCACCTTAAATAAACGAGAATATATATATATATATATATATATATATCAGTGAGAATCTCTGTGAAGTACAAGTTGCAGATATTTAAGAACATGGATACCAATACAATAACTGCTAAGCAAATATTATCTCATGAAGCTAGATACATGTAATGAATAAGGCATTTGAAGTATGGTATGCCAAAGCAAACCTGACAAAATATCATTATACCTGTACATGAATGTACGCAGATATGTCAACGTAGCAGATCTAGTCCGCCAGTTGGAGTCATTGGCAGCAGAGAGAATCACAGATACAGCTTTCTGAAGGTGAGGTTCCCAAACGATCATCCATTTAAGCAATTCAAATGCTGCCTTGGCTAATGTCGACAAATCCTTATTTGATGTTTCCTTCAAAAGAAAATAAAATTATTCAGAAGCATGATAACTAATACCTACCCTACTTGAACAATCATAGAACCAAATAGAACAGAATATGAAAAAGATACTTTTTACACTTTTATTTAATACAGATGCTCTACAGGTAAAAGAATGTGAAAAGTATCGCCTTCATTAAGTCTTCCAATAATAAGTTATGAGAAATTGACACTTCTATGTCTGTTTTAATGATCACTAAACTTAAGTAATCAATTGAAATACACCTCAATTGAAATGTCCTCAGACGAAAGGAATCACAAGTATTCATTCGTAGCCTCAAATATTAAGAGTTTGAGAGATTTCAGGAACATATATTCTAGATTTAACTATAAGCTTTATGGGCAATCTTGTTACTGTTTAAAACATCGGCAGAACCAGAACATTGGAAAACCAGGTCAATATATCAACCTAAAATTAATTCCTGGACAATGATAGATGCCCAAAAATTTGAGTTACTAAAGAATCAAGTGCAAAAAACTCGAGAAGATTAAAAGCATGCGCAATAAACCAAACAAATTGTGAAAAAGAAGAATAAATCAATGAAAATCACATGATAAGAAATCGGATAAGTTGCAGTCAAACAAGTAAAAGTTCAAACAATTAAAGTCAATATATAGATTGAACCTGCAAGCAAATCACAGGATACAGAAGCCCCACAAGCACGTCAAGTAGATATGATGATCTCCCGGACTTCAATGATGAGATGATGAAGTAGAGTAGCTACAGATATTTGGAATAGTAAATAATTAGCAAATAATCTGAAGTAAAAACAAAATATAAACTGTCATTATTGGTACCGTTTCCATCCATTTCATATCATCTTGTGAATCACCATCTACATGCCCATTTTGAGAACTTCCGTCTACAGGATTCACTACTTTATCTGACTGTGTAGCAATCTGAATGTTCACAACTGCTTCAGCTGCTCGCTCTGTAAGAAACTGAACCCAGCTTTCATCTTTCATCAAACTATCAACATTGTCACTTCTCTCATCCTGATGACTCGAATGGTATAGCCTAATGTTAGAGCACAATACAGAAAGGGTAACCCCTAGAGCCTCCCTCACCTGTTGTATAGACAAATTGAAATAGGTCAGAATCACAAACAAATAATAAACTTGTTTCAACTTGTATATTCATATTACTTAACCCAAAAAAACTTCCACCATCCATCATTTATTTACACCACTACGACATTATCCCAATGTAAACGATGGATGTGTTGAGAAGAAATGGAGATCATATGTGTTCATATACAACCAAACCACACATAAGTTAAGAAATTGAGTATTTTGACAAATTTCTTCCAAAGATTTTCCCTTTTTTGTCTAAAAGACCTTACACACACACACACACACACACACACACATATATATATATATATATTAGAGATAAACAAAAAACACAATTTATACTAGTAAACTCTTAAGGATACTTGCTAGTATATGCCTAAACAATCAACCAATTCAAGTGATTAAATACGCCTGCAAAATCACTTATCCCTTAGTCCCCTTTCTTCACATAAATTCTAAAGAATGTAATCCATTAGCTAATAACAAAATGTGGAAAAAAAAAATCGAAGGAAACAAAGAAAAGGTTGCAAAAAGTTAAAACACTACATCCAAACAGCAGAGCTCCAAGGTAAGATGAAGACAAAAATTGTAAGGATAACCAAGAAGGATAATGTGCTTCACTAAAGCATATAAATGAATCTACAAAAGGAAATGAAATTAATTTGATACAATTGCATAATAAAAACATTGGTTCAGTTCAATAATATTGAGCGGTTATACCCAATTAATTAGAAACGAGAGCTTTGACTTTTAATACAACACAATCTTTCGAAAACATGCTTATTGAAAACAGTGTATTTTCAAACTTAAACATCATTACATTAATTTGTCCATGGAATTGATCACATCAATCAGTCATAATGGTACAAGTGCAGCCTAAGGTGCAGTAGTATTTTAACCATTTGAATGACTATCTAATATGAATTTTAAACCTAATTTTTTTTCTTGATTAGGAAAATTCATTCAGATAGTTTGTTAGTATATCAATCAAACCATACCAAATTATTATCCTGAATCTAGGTCAACTATCCAGTTTGTCAAATCCTATAAGATCTGGACACAAGGCATACAAATAAGTTCAGTATGAATTAACTCTTAACAATCAAGGTAATATATCAATTGACAAGTGCGCCACTTTGAACAAAGCATGGAGGGCAAGAATTCGGTTTACAGTTTTATACCTCTGACAACAAATTGCAAATATAGTCAGTGTTGAGGCTAGTTGTATTTGAAATGGATAATGTTTAAAGTGACACTGTATATTATAGATAAAAATATTTTAATCATTATGAATTTCAAGCATAATCAGTCCATGGTTTTGTAGTTTCATTTCCTGACACTAATTGGAGCATAGGAAGGAAAATATTCAATTCATGACTGATTGAACATATGATATCAGAGGGAACACTTACTTGGGCTGATGAGTGACACATATTTCCAAGAACTTCCTTCAGAAGTGTATTGTGGAGCTGGATTTCAGATACCGGCATTTTCTGTGGGGATATTTCTATAAGTGCAGCTGCCAGAAAAGTATATCGCTTGGCTGTTACAGTGGTAGCTACTGTTGGGGGTAAAGATGTCATCAAAGAATCCAGAATTTTCTGTCTCAAAAGAGGAACCCTTGTTCCATACTTTCCTTTACCAGTAACTGCATACCGTATGCAAGATGCCCACTCTGAAACTGATTCAACAGATTGGGTTAAAATGATATTCTTCAACTGAGGCATCAGCCAACTCTCCCATGTTCCTGATAAACCATCAATATCAGAATGTAGCACACCCGCCAATGCTTCAGCAGCTACACATTGCTTAGACCTCTCCTTAGCAGTTGTAAAGTCATCTACTGCACCTCTAAGAGCCATTACAACAGGCATGCCACATTCTTGTACTAGTCGTTTAAAAATACGTGCAAAACTTGAGTAGAATGTATCACTTCCTAAAAATGAAATCCAACTTGGTGTACGTGGCCATGAAGCCGAAAATTCAAAATAAAAACGTGTTATGGATTTGTCTGCTAAGCTTTGGAAACTTGAATCTCCCTGACTTCCTCTGGAAGCAGTTTCAGTATCAGATATTATATGAACATGAGAAAGACTAGTCAGTGTCTCGGTGGAGAAACCCTCTTCCTGGAAAGTTTGAGTTAAAGTTCCTTCAAGCGATGATTTTACATGCTCTTGCAAATCCTCAAGTTCATCTGATTTCACATCAAGAGACGACTTATATGGTGATTCCTTTAATAGTGTATTCAAAGCTGAAATTGCAAGTATCCTTGTCTGAGGAAGTTGACTTTTCAAATTCTTCAGAAAGTGTCCTATATGAGTAACAGCATGATTAAAATAAGCACATTGAACAAAATCAGAGCAGTAATACTGACTTGAGAGTGTGCAAAAGGAAAGTTCAATAAAATAAAATACACAAAGATCTAAAAGCAAACAAGAAGCTATACAAACCAGCAGTTTCACTCAGAATTTTAGATGATGAATTTGGATGGTTTTGAGATGCCAAAGCCAGAAGAAGCAGAACTCTGTTAGCCATCAAATTATACCTGAAAAAGGAAACTATTAAATCAATGTTTTAAATATGAAAGAATCTACAAACACAAAGTTTAAACTTGTTAAAAAATTGTTAGGCATCATGTAAACTAAAATAAATAAGAAATAGCAGAGACAGAATCCAAATATGCATGAGCAACTCATCTATCATCATTGGAGTCAAATGATTTTCAAGCTAAATGATTCAACACTCACCTCCAATGCAAGCCAGTAGAATCAAAACTCATTGAACAAATCTGAGAAACCAAATCTGAAAACCCCAGTCTACCAGTATGATTTTCTTTGTCTGAGATCCTGAAGAAGCTTCTAGATATTCCAGAAAATTGAATGTTGTACTTCACAAAAAGCTGTTGAAACCAGGGAAACGTTGAATCATATATAGCACATAATGAAACTGTAATAATTCAATGTGGGATATGTTTTACCTCATTAATTGCTTTCTGAGCTTTCAAGGATTCATGATGAGAACTTCAAAAAGGAAACCAGGAAAGTATTATTCTGTAAAGCTACACAAAACAACAAAATTCACCCAAAGCATTAAACAGAGAAAATGGGATTACCTTGAAAGAATTGCCAAGATAAATGAAGAAAATGACTTTGGATCCTGAAATCAAAGAAAATAATGAGACATAAAAGAATTAAATATCCAGAAAAACAATTTTAAGACATCATCCTTGAAAATCACCGTTGTCAGATGCTTGAGAACTGTTTGTGAGGCAAGGACTGAACAAGAACCCAACACTGCATATTCCTTGGCATTGAGATCCTGCAAGTTATTCGTAAGAGTGATAACACATTTTGAAATCAAAGATGGCCATCTCTTAATCAGCTTCACTAAAGATTTTCCTGCAAGCCTGGATCATATCAGAAATTTCAATCAGCCGTAGAAAAGTACTGTGGCAGCATTAAGAAAGCATGTAAGATAATTGAATGAGATACTGTTTAAGTTATAGAATTTTACTATTGCACTTTGTTTGGTATAGGTAAAATATGTGAGATATTGAGAGGAGAACGAAAATATAGGGCAGGTTAAAATTCAAGCTGTTTTGTTGAGATAGATTAGTAAGGAGAGAAATTAGAAGTGGCAGGTCCCACTTGAAAACATTCGGAAACAAGTCATGACAATAAGTCGGGAAACTAATCTTAGAGAATTTTCTAAGATAAGATAAAACATTTTCATGTATTCCCATCAGCTAATATCCACAAGAAAGAGAATCAATATAAACATTTACAAACCAATTTGAAGAAATAGAAGCATATTGAAAGACAGTTTGAATTTTACATTGATACCATCACCCATATTTTTTCTGTGTTCTACTTCTGAAAGATAACTAGTTTCATTAGAGAAAATGAATAGATATCCACCTAAGAAATCACTAGATAGATGATTCTCATTAGTGGTTTTCAGCTATATAAATTAGTTCGTTTGCCAGGCTGAATAAATCAAGGATCGACATTACAGGCAAAGCAAAAGTCTTGGTTAAACATGAATGAAGCATCATGCTTTTGAGTATAATTTGAGGAATAAAACATAGTTGTCAGTTCTGGTTAGTGGCAGGTACCAGACAAGAAAATGCCATGGCAGGAGAAAGGAAAGCAGGCTGGCTGCTATTTTAAATATTATAAACAATTTATGCCACATATAAATACTCAAATTAAAAAATGTATATAAAACATTAAATAAACTCATGAAAATAATAATCCAAGTTTTACATATTCAATCACTATCAATCTAGGAGAAATAACTAATAAAGAACATAGGAATGAAGCCAAACAATGAGAGATGAAGGCAAATTAATTGGAGTTATAAAAAAATACATTAGACAAAACTTAAGATAAAACATAAGGCGGTTGAACATAACCCGAGGAATAATAGACCTGTAATATGTAAGTGAAGAAAAACAAAACACCAGAAAAAGCAGAGTGAAGTGTAAACACAGACTGATAAGAGTGAGATCTAACAAAACAAAGAGGAGCATATTCCCATGAATGGCTGGTCGGGTTGGCAAGACACAAACAACAGTGAGCAGCAGGTCAGACAACAGAGATCAAAACTAAGGCAAAAAAATTTCAACGAATGACTGAGGAAGAAGAGTTTTGAAACATAACCTTTCTTAAGGAAAAATACATTAGAAAATTGGGAAAAGCCCATCTCAGTGTTCACTCCAAAAAAAAGACTAAACAACATTTCAAGGGTAAAAATATGGGTTTCAAAAGCCCATCATTACGGTGACACTGTAGTGTGAGAAAAGCTGTTAGTTGAGCTAGGGTTGCGACCATGATAACTGCTACTGAATTCTATGAAAGGAAATTTGACATTAGAATCAATACATGGCGTGAAGATTAAACTTCGGCAGTGACAGGTGATCCTCTTAATTTCCTTTGTCTTTTCCTTCCTACTTATTATAAACAATTGTACACAATTTTAAAGTATTTTCCATGTTAGATCATTAATGATGCAAAACTCCAAATGGACTCAAAGGCCTGTCTTTTTGAACTAATTTCATTCTGTTATTCTTTCCTCCTTCAAAAGAACTCAGGATTCTTTGTTTGTTCATTTAATATGGCTAATCTAACAACTGAGATTAAGCATGAGGATTGATATGCATACATGCATACATACTTGTGTGTATATATATATACATATATACACACACATATATATATAGATACATATATAAAATCAAGTGCTAATGCAAAAAAATAGAACATATAAAACATTTATGTTTCAGTTAGCCAAGGGTTTCTCACTTACAGGCGAACAGTTTCATAGCTATGCAGCGAGAGATTCAGCAAATCATCCATCAAAATAGTCACATGTTCAGATGGGAAAAAATTCCCACCTGTACGGTAAAGATGATAGGATGCTTGTGAAGACCTCCAGGTACTGTGCATAAATGCCTTATCGATAAGTGCCCACCTTGGTCTGGATAGACAACAAGCATCAGAAATTTATTAAAAATTGGTCTTGGGAAACTGTTCCTGCAATCAAGAAATATGAGTTGTCTACCAATACCTTTTTTTTCCTCTAGAATGGGATGATACAATGAAATTAATGGGGGGTTCTATTATGGCAGCAGATTCTAATTTCCAAGCCTGCCTATGACTAGACCACTCATCAAACTCCAAACTTCCTGTGTAAAAATGGGAATAAAACAAAATTAGCCAGTGCATATACAAACAATACAGTGTAATATTTGAAAATTTATGCAGACATAGAAGTGGATACCATAGTTTCCTAAAGCATCAATGATGCGAATAATCAGTATCAACAGGATGCTGTCATCTGATTTTTTCTCCAGGACATATCTATTAAGCAAAAAAAAATTATCAGGATTTGTGAACAGCAACATAAGTTTAAGAAACAATGCACAGCAGCATAGAATGATCCTTACTTGCAGGCTACATGTATAATATCAGCAGCTTTTTCCCTCAGAGCAGTACTACCAACAGTACAACCTGTTGCCCCAGCAATTAAAAACAGATGGTTTGAATCTTCCTTCAATCCATTTCTAGAGTCTGGAACAAAGTCAGGCAAACATGAAAAAAGTCCTTGCAACGCTGATTCAATACGTAGAAGAGTCACTTTCAAATGCTCTTTCTCATCCCCTGCATGACAAATTACATTCAATATTTAACAGTTAAAAATTTGCATTAGCCTAGTAAGAACTTCCTTCATGGAACACTACCATCCAAATATGTCTGCATCATGATCAACAAATTGTTATACCAGAAAGCAGTGGGAGAAACTTCATTTCAAGAAATAAAAATTCATAATCAATACTAGATTTTAACCATCTCAAAAGGGAACTCAAATAATTTATCTAGCTAAGGATGACAGGGTAAACCATAAACTTCTTGAGACAAACCTTGATCTGCATGGATTTTAGTCTGGCATATTTTCAACAGATCATCCAAAGCTGACTGGAAGTGAATGTCTATAAGCTCATTTGCAAATTGAATTTCTTCATCACAAGGAATATGCCACTTTGGAATAAAATTTTCCTCAGTGGAAAAACCTTTTGTGCTAATCCATTCCTCAAGAGCAACAGCATCAGGGTGACTAAGAACACACCTACAAAATAAAAAATTTAATGTTTGAATTTCCATAGAAATATATAAAACCACAGAATCAGGGCAGAAAAAACTAAATAAACATAGTCAAACACTTATATATGCATACCTATACTGATCAATTGGATAGTAATGAATCTGACTTCCAAGAAGAGACCGAAGAAGATGATCAGCAGCCCCATTAACCTGTCATCAGAAGTAAAAATCAAATTTAGATTTGGAACCAACGGAAACTCCACTATTAACCACAAAAATTCATATTTATCTGTAACATAATCAACCTATTTGAAGAAAAAATATAAACATGGAAAGAAAAAGACCTTCCAAGATGGTGAGTCAAAAGCCAAGAAGACAGCTTCTTTGAATTGATCCTTGTAACGAAGGAGTGCTGGACCTCCATATGTGATGCAAACTGACAATATCTTAAGTTGATAGTCAATTGCAGCCTCAAGAGCTGGTGAAATTGTTGACCTAACCTGAAAAAAAGTCTCAGCTTTCAAGAAAATCCAGAAGCAACATAGCAGTAGAAGATAATCACAGGACCAAGAAAGGTACCTTTGATGAAGCAGAAGCATCAAAAACTCCTCCTCCTCCAAATCCAGTGCGTGGTGTTCCTTTCAAAGAAGATATCACAGACAGTAATATTGGCTCAACAAGTTGACTAACTGCTTCTTCTGGGTTTGAGTGAACACAGGCACAACAGAGCAGTCCAACCTCTGCAGCGGCACCAGGAAGAATATTTGTCCTCACAAACTTAGAAATTTTCTTCAGAGCCTATTGACATATCAGTCAAGTGCAAGACGATATATTAGCCGAGAAATTGAAGTAACTATTAAGTATTTTAAACTCATAAAGTAATACCTGATTATACAGTGAATTGGAAAGCCTCCCAAACAGAATTTCAAGCACACAGAAGTAGTATGGACCATCATCAACTAGGAAAGTTCCTGCTGCTGCTGATGACTGCAGACCTTCATTTCTAATGTACCAGAAACCAGTTACCCAATTATAAAGCATAATAACATAAATCCAGTTAAAAAGTATGTTTTCAAACAAAGTAGCATGCAACAGAGGGGACCTTAGCACTGTTACTCACATAACACTGCTGGGTTCCAAGTGTTGAAGTAAGGAAAACAGACGGCATAAGAACTCATCTAGCCACTCTGAAAAGCGGACCATAGGCATAAATGATAGGTCATCAATTTTATCATCCAATAAAGCCAACTGCATTTACAAGGTATATATGGTTAAGACTCACCAATATAAGAAGCTATTTATTCAATATGTCAAAAAGCTGAAAGCTTACATTTGAAAATATGGAACCAATTAATTGCATGGTAGCCAAGGTTTTCGGAGGGTCATTAGCATCCATGCCAAGTAATGCATTAGATAATGAAACCCCCACAAGATCAACGAATGTTTCATCACCACCACCAAGATCAACTGGTTTCGTGGAGCAAGCTGATACAGATGTATAAAATAGTGAACGCCCAACAAATGCCACTGACATAACTGCAATTTTCAACTGGTGGGTGGCAGTCATCTGACTAGGCAAAATGAATTTGGTCAGAAAAACAAAGTAATCTTATCATATATAGCAATTATAGATTGACATGAACATATCATACCATGTGGACAGGCTAAAAGAATTTGATCAAGAAGAGAAACTAATCTAATCAAATATATCATTTATACATTGACAAGAATATATCATGACCTTGAGAGACATTCTATCAAGAAAAAATATTATGCTTTCAATATGCTATTGATTCCACATAGCTAGTAAAATTTAACAAAAACATTCATGAAGCAGTACTAACCGTCTCAAGGGCCATACGGAACCGAGATGCCACAAATGGCAGAACTAATGAGGGTTCTACGTAGGACAGTATAGAAGTTGCTGCAGCAACTGTCTCAGAGAGATGCTCATTCTTGCTGTATTGACCACGGTCGATTAACTTAAGCACTGAATTAACAAAGAAAACCCTCTCTGATTCCCCAAGATGCTGTTCAGTGGGTCTTCTATTATTTGTGTCCCTGTCATACCAAACCACTTCAGTTGCAGAAAACAGACACTAGATGACAAATTATAATTGATTCTTACAACTGTTCATTCTGTAGACGCTTTTGAAATTGAAACACCAAATGAAACAAAAGTCGCTCCAGTGAGTAGGTCCATCGACCTCCGTTTGAGGGATGATAATATCTACAGGAATAAATGGCAGCAAAAAAATTAAGTAAATAACTGAATTGAAGAGAAAGCAAGCTTAGTTAAGCAAAGTATTTGGAGCAATAAGTGAGTAAACAAACTGTTCCAAAATGTTGATCAATTTTTCAAAGTGCTGTTGTGATGGACTACCAGGCTTTAGTAAATATACCTGCAGTTGCAATTAAAAAAAATTACTAAACTAAAATTAAAAAATCAGAACATGCTTCCAATCTTAGAATATCACAGAAGTAATAAAGCATTTTTGCTTACTATTGATTTGGAGATAGCCTTTGCAGGTGTAGAAGTTTTATTAGAGAACAAGAACCTAGTGTTTCTTGGGACATCTAGTGAAAAGGGGTATGAACCACTTCCATTTGCAACAGGTACCTATGATTTACAAGAATGGAATGAGGGATAGATCCAAATGACTAAACAAAGTGTGAATCTCATAAGGAAACGTGTGCAGATATAGATCAGTTAGGAATAGGTAATAAAATTTACACAAAAACACAGCAGGGAAAAACAAGGGTGTATGAATAGATCAACTAATCACAATGGTGTAACCAAAGGATGCACTATTTGCTTCATACAAGAATTTGAAAATGCATCAGCTAGCTTCGTTAGCACAGTAAGTACTTCACAACAAGAGCTAAAAGTTACACTTCAATGAGCGTGTGTGCCTTCTGTGATGCTGCTTGGGCATTTGATGTGGATGATAGACGGCCAAACCTAGAAGCCTGTCTCTTTCTAGGACAGAATCTAATCTCCTGGTGCTCTAAGAAGTAGACTCATGTTGCTTGCTCAAGTGCTAAAGCATAATACAGAACCTTAGCCTTGGAAGCTACTAAAGTCATTTTGGTTCTTCGTGATTTCTAGGTTCCTACCAGAACCCGTATTATCTACTGAGACAATCCGAGTAGTGTGGCTCCAAGTCACAGTTATGTGCTTCACTCTTGGACTGAGCACACATAGTCAGATATTTTCTTTGCCCAGGAGAAGGTACTGATAAATCTCTCATTCTTGACCATGTTCCTGCTTAAGAACAAGTTGCTGACATTCTCACCTGGCCTCTTCCCAAGAGGCTCAGTTCTAGAATCTAAGAGACAAACTCAATAGTTCTCGGCTGCTCATAGCTTTCACCCTAAGTTTGTAGAGGGGGAGACAATATATGTGATTGTATATTAGCTTATGTATTTTAGTTTCTGTTGCAAGCAATACCAGATGTAGTTAGTTATGCCAGCAGCAGTTTATTATCCTAGCTATCAATTATGTTAGGGTCTGTTTGGTCAAACTTCTCCATAAAGACTACTAGAAGAGAAAAATAAGAAGAAAAAAATTAAATAAATTTCCCATAAGTTAAAATTAGTTAATGCACAGGTAAAAAAAATATACATTTAGAGAAGTCATACGAGAGAGTTTCTAAAAATTATGCATTAGGTGGGGGAACCTCAAGGCTTTAAGTACCATATCAAGTAGTTTATTCTACTCGACGTGGAACTCCTAACAAAATCTAAGTAGCAATAACAAACAAGGTTATCGATATTAATTTAAAAAAAGAAAGAGGACAGGAATAAAAACAAGATTTAAGCTTCAGAGAGATAAACTGTATCTATTTCCTAATCATTTTCAATTAATACACGCCTGGAGCTAAAATATTTAATAGAAGTGTAAATAAAACCAACCTTGCCAGAAGAATGCAAAAATATCTTATCAAACATTCCCAGAAGAATTTACACACTCACCTCAAACATATTCAAGTATCTAGCAAAAAGCAAAGGCAAGAAGCAGTCCCAGTCAACATTGTGGTAATTTTTTACAACACGAGCTATAACATCTGCCCATTGATTGTTCCAGAATTGGCAATTTGGTATAGATTCCCACAAGTCTATACACTCTGTTATCCAATCACTGCCAACACAATTATAAAATTTTATTCAATAGGAAGTCATGTCATATATCATCAAAAAAAATCTAAGAATTTTATGCTTCTTACTGGGTAAAAAAGGCCTGATTATCAAGATTTGTTGGGAGAAAGAGTCTTGCAAAGCCTGAACCTTCAAAGGATGAATTATGCCATGGGTTTTGCAATAAAGATCTACAAATTACCCAATGACCCAAAGAGAAAGGAATTAAGAAGAAGACAAATTAAATAAACTCAAATTGGGAAAAGAGTATAATTCCTAAAGCAGGTTCAGCATGATTCCACTCAATGGAAGTATTGATCCACAGGAAATTCACGTTAATTCAGCTCATCCTCAATACCAATAAAAAGTTCAAAACGAAATAAAAGACAAGCTCTCAGTAATAATTCAAGATTATGAGGAAACATCACCAAAGCACTCACTTAAACTCAGACCATATCTCTAAGGCAGAACCTGATGGGAAGAATCTCCGGCAGGACTGGACAAGGGAAGTTATAGTTTCAAAGTGTCGTTGTCTTATTCTCCAACCTTCTGGACCTGTACTTCTGCAGCGAGAATATAATTCAAAATCCCCTACCAACAATTTTGTAATCTCATATGCAGAAAAAAAATAAACTGTTAAATATGTTCAATTCTGTATTTTGATTCAGTAAGAGACAAGAGATTATTACGTTCAAAAGTAACTGGAAAATAAAATACAACACTGAATACATAGACAAACTTAAGCTTATAGCAAAGTTAACTTGTGGATTTACTGCAATGTCAAGCATTAAATCGTTGGGATTAGTCTTCATTTCTTTTATTTTTCCTTTGTTTTCATTGAGCTACCGAAGAATCACAAATTAAGTACAGAATAATTTTAAACCAGTTAAGGCTGAAGCAGAAACAGTACCGATATAAAACTCACCTAGAAAAATGTGTGCTAATCAGTGTATCATACAGGGGCCTCCATTCAACTGTCAGTGTAATCTTTTTCCTATATTTGTTGAGTAATCTGACTACTAAATTTCCCCATCTAACCTAATAAAAGAAAAATGACAAAATCATTTGAGAGCAAGCAGAGATACAAAAAAGAAACACTCCGTGTCTCATCCAAGACAAAATGCAGCAGCACCTGAGCATAAAGCTTATTATGGGCCGCATGAAATATCTCAAGGCCCATCTGAGCAAGGTTGCGAACATCCTCCAAAGAAACATCACTTTTTGCCTTTATGAAACTGCACAACAAACATAAAAGTTAGATTCAACCTAGCAACAAGCTCTGTCTGAATACAAGCTGAGAGGGAAATTATAACGCCGTTTTGGAAGCACAACAGAGCCATTACTTATAGCCAAGGTGATTTCACGAACGTGATTTCAAATCAAGCACAACAATTAAGGTTTTTTTTGGAATGACAACAACAGCAATTATGGCTGAAACAACTGCATTTGTCCAAAAATTCCTACAATCTCAAGGTTTGTGATGAAACTATGAATGCTTAGTCCTTTTCAGTGCTAGTAAGGCATAAAATAACTTCACAACAAACAGCGGAAGAAATTACTTAATCTTGTTCGGAATAACTTATTTAGAAGAAGAAAAAAAATCATCATTTCCCAGTAATTAAGCAGAATCAAACATGCAAAACCAATTATAAACTAAGTCAACCCAGCACTTTGCGAAACTATCCTTCCGTTGACATAAATTGCAAAACTGCTCACAAAACTACGAGTCTCACACTCCTAATAAGCCTTTAAGTAACTTCTTCCCAACCTTCTATCACAAATTCAATGTCATTTCCTAGTAATTAAGAAGAATGAAACATGCAAAACCAATTATAAACAAAGTCAACCCATCATTCCCCGAAGCTATTCTTCAATTCACATAATCTGCAAAACCGCTCACAAAACCGTGAATCTCACACTCCTCAGCGTTTAAGTAACTCCTCCGAAGCCTCCGATCACAAATTGAACAGCATTTCCTCACGGCGCAAACACGAAAAAATCTCGCACCACAGCACTAGCTAGAGTAAAAACTATAAAACAGAAAAAATCAATCGAGGCGATATTCCAGAATCTTCTCAATTAAGCCGTACGGCGGAGAAATACAGCGAAAGCGAAAGCAAAAACAGACAAAATGAAAACGGAAACGAAAAATTAAGGATGAATTAGGGAAAAGGAAGAGGCGGAGATTGGAAATGAGAGTTGAAACTGACAGGTCGAGGACGGAGATGAATTTGAGAGTGGAGAAGACGGATTCGGGATCGTCAGGTCGGAAGGAGGACTTGACGGCAGCGATGACGCGAGTGAAGGAGTCGCGCTCGGCGGCAGTCTGAGCGGCGACCGGCGGCGGAAGCCATGCATTGTAGAGATGCATTTTGGTTTCAGTTTTGGTGAAATGCTAAAAACGAAGATACAGAGAGTTTGGTGGTGGTGTTTGTGTGGGAATGCGTGCATATATATAGGATTGAAGATTGAGAGCAACTTTGTGAACAAGAAAAAGGTGAATTGTTGAGTCGAGTCAGAGAGAAGATAGAGAGAGAGTGTGTGTGTGTGTGTGTAAAGAGTTATTATTATTGGAGCAAGAGGAGACTTAATTAGGGGGTTTGCATTTTCAGATTGACTTTACTTCATTTCATTAGTTCAGATTCAAGGTGCGGAATTACTTTAAACCTTTTTTCATTTTTCTTTTCTCTTTTTCTCTGTCACTTCCGTTCTGCTCATGCCAACCTTGTAAGATTCGAACATTAGTAAATTCCAATATGATAAGTTTATGCAACGCTCTGACATATTTGTTTAAATATCCTACTCTTTTTTTATTTCTATCACTTCAATTTATTCAAAAATTATATTATTATTATTTTAAAATAGAAATCCCGTACTTAATTATTTGACCAACTATATCGTAAATTACAGTATGTAATTAAAATAGAAAGTTATTTACTTACCCTTGATTTATAATATGTTTTGTGATTTTAGTGTAATTTTGTCTTAATACGAGAACAAATATGTATAAATAATTTTATTAGATTTATCTTGTATAAATTTAGTTATGCGCATGTAGTGATAAAAATTTGAGATTACTTTTAATTAAATTTTTATTGAGTATTTAAAATATTTTTTATTTTTTTTAGATTTATTTTAACTCGTTCATCAACTTATTCTTAAATATGGAAGGAATAAATTGATTAGGAAGTTAGAAGATATTAGAAAAAAAAATTGCTTAATGAATTGGTAAGATAAGAGTAAAAAAATATTATAACATTTGAAAAAAATCAATTATCAGGGTACCTAAATAAATAAATAAAACAATTTAAATACTTAATAAAATAAAATTTGTTAACAAAATTTCAATTCTACAAATTTGAATTTATGAGGTAGAAAAAAATTATTCATTTATTAGATGTATTTTGTTGTGTTGTAAACAATATTTTGTTATTTCAAGTTCATGTTTTATTCTTTCAACTTTAATCTATTTAGTTTAAATTAAAAATCAAATGGTAGATACTTAGATTAAAAAAAGTAAAAAAAAAATAACATTTTAAATATTCAATACAATAAAATTATTTAAGAAAGACCAAATTTAAAATATTGAAAAATGAATCCTAAGAGATGTCGCTATCATATTTTTAAGAAAATGTAATTTAAAGATGTGAAAACAAATAAATGAAATAGAGAATTTGTATTAAAATGTAAAATTTAATACCATCAATAGACTTCAATCTTGATCTTCAGTAAAGTATTTATTAATATAATTGCTTAATATTTATAGGATAAATACTTTTTATTAAGTTTTTTTATGTTGAAGTATTTATCTTTTTTGTACTACTTAAATTTAAGTATCGTTTGGGATATGTACGTTATTTTTCCAAGATCACGTTGCTGCACTGGTCAAAATCCTTATATCATGCAGATCATAGAATAATATCGATTCAAGATTATTTATCATTTGAATAAAAACATACTAATTTGATTACTCTAGTAAATATTCTATATAATTTGAGTAAAAAATATTCTATGCAATTTATGATAATAATTGTTTGAAGATAACTCTGCAGAACGTATTAAAACTGAAATTAATTTTGCTTCATTTTAACCAGGTGAATTCGTATGTAATTTAAAGATAATTAATCTGTTTTTAAAAGTGTTATTGTACTATTTAACGAGGAAAAGGTAACTGAAGGAAATTTAGGTTGAGACCTAATTGTGATTTGACATTCTACACTTGTGTATATGATTTGAACACTCCAAACTTTATATTTATTTTGGAAGTATGACATAATAAAGGCTTCTTGTTGAAGAAGAAAAGAACTCTTTCACCTAAAATTTGTTAATTAAAAATATTTATATTTATAAAATAGGTAAAAAAAAATTAAGAAATAAGACTTGTAGTTCACTAGTGAATACGATGATTAAAATTGACAACTCGTATTAGTATAATGGGTTAATTTATTTTTATTCTTTATCTATTTATTTAGTTATGACGAATGAATTGTCAGAGTAGAGAAACGAACCAATATAAATTGATAAATTTAAAAAGTTGATTTGTTTCATCTAAATGGATGACAAATTGACTAGAGGTTGCAAAGTGAGGCTAACCAACCTGTGATTCGCTTAAAAAAACATGGAGCAGACGGTCTTTTCCAACCCGCTTATCTGTTTAAGTCCGTAAAGTATAACCAACAGTCCGCGCAGGCCAAGTGCGAGACGGGACAAACTGGCCTGCATGACCGCATAACTTAAAAATGTAGAACTTTTTTCTACACCCCTATATTTTATTAATGCAGACTCATATTTCACATTTCGAAATTTTTAATATCATCTTACTACGTATGTCTTATGAGAATAATATTATGAGACAATTTATCTAATGCATCTAAATAAAAATAATAATTAAATTTATTCACAATTTTTATTTAAAAACTATTTTTATTAATTTTAATATAAAAAAATATTTCTTATGCGGACTGGCCCACAGACCAATTCTTATGCGGGACAAGTTAAAAAAATCAACTCATATTTTACACGAAACGAGTCAACCTAACTGAACCAAATGCGAAACGGAATAACCCGATCATCCCTCCCTAGGTTTAGGTTGACATACCATCAACAATGAGCCCCACTTTGTTATCTTTATGAAAAATATAGGCATTAAAAAGTGGGGCAGTGGGGTCCTGACCTTTATTGGTAGAATAATGAAGAGGGGCAGAAGGAGTTCCTTTCTTTCTCAACATTTTTGATGAATTCACTTTACAGAGGATCTTACGTTGGATACCTGCGTTCCAAGTCTTAACCTAAGTTAGATACTCTCATATGCTCTCCTAAACAGACACATATATTAACAATATTCTCATGCATCTTACTTATAATCATAAACACAAAATTCGAATATACTCCTCCTTCTTCGTCAACCATTTTCATTCAACAGTGTTATTCTCTCTCCGATCTCCACCACCGTTATCCCTTTTTATTTTTTTATTTTTCATCTACGCTTTTAGTTTCTATACTTTTAAGAAACTCTAATTTTAATCTAATTAATAACTCTTATGGATTGCACTATTTAAGATTTGGAGATTAAAATAATAGAAAAAGTAGACCACCAAAATTGCACTATTACACACTTTTTTTTTATTAAAACAAAACAAAACAAAAATTTACCCTGAACTCCTAATAGAGTAAATTACAAATGTTATCTTTTTGGGTTTTCTTAAATTTCACCAAGATTTTAAAAATTGAACATAAATTTTTAAAAATTACATTTAAAAGCACGGGGTTTAAATTTAATTTTGAAAAAATATTGAGGTAGATTATTATTCATACGTGACCTTGTCATGGTACTTTTTCTCATCTACTATATTTGGCTAGGAAAAAGAATTATTATAAGTTATACCAGTGAAAATACATACCTTTAAGATGCATATGTTATTTTTCTTTTTATGAAAATGAAAATATAATTACAAATTATAACAATTATTAAAGTAAAATATTAGAAGAATTTATATTGAAATGATGAAAAAATATAAAGGGTTAGAAAATGTTTATAGAAAAAAAGAGTTTAAAGAAAATATTTATTGTTAATGATTTAGTACTTTTTATTATATTAATTTATCATAATATAATAACAATATATAATAGATTCCCATTTTGATATGCTTTGTTTCTTGAGCAAAGTCAAAGTCTGGGATTGAACTTCGTTGGTGGAAAAAAGAAAAAGTGACTGGAAGGGAAAACTCTACTAAAAGTGGTTAGCAGGTTCCATTAAACGTGCTATGTGCATTTTTTTTCTTTTTGAAAGGCACGTACTTGGTTATTATTAATGTAACTGTCATTATTATTAGAAAAAAAATTATAAAGTAGTCTAATTTTTAAATTTATTATAGAAATGGACAGATATTTTAAAAATTATTTAGATTCAGAATTTTATTGGAAAAGTCGTGTTATTTTATATAATTTTATGTAAAAGTGGAAACTGATATGATTTTAATATTAAAATAAGAATGATATGATTTTGGTACAACTTTAATTAAGTTTTTTTTAATTGAAGTCGTGATACAATTTTAATATAATTTATTTTAATTAAAGTCGTATCTTCCAAGATGAATTGATTATATATTATTTTATTATTTATATTAAATTAATGTATACATATTTTATTTAAAATATTAATATTAATTATTTATATTAATAATATATAATTATTATGTAATTATAAAAAGAAAGATTAATAGATAATTTTGTTAAAATTATTTTGATAATAAAATATATTTAAAAAGTTATTATAAAGATTGTGATTAAGAATAACATAAAAATTATAGAAATTAAGTTGTTAGTTTTATAGATTTATATAATAATATTTGTTGTTCGTTATTTTGGGTGACAGTTGAATAAAATGAAGCTATAAATAGATACAATAAAAATAGAGAAATTAATAATGGGAACTGGAAGTGAATTTATTATTAACCTTTTTCCTATATTTTTCTGCTAGTTGTTTTTACTGTCACATTTGCTTATATGATATGAATATATTTTTGTTTTATATAGAATTGGCTCATTCATTTTATTTTGGATATGTTGAGTATTTGGTCTTTCTAATTGGTGTCATCGCATCAGGGATCAAGTATTAAATTTGATCGTGTAAGTAGATCAATAATTTTCATTTAGAACTAAATGAAAATGGACCTCATAAGTCTGATAAGTATTGTGGAGGACTTTATACTGGACAACAAATGTTATTAGTTGTAAATGACAAAATAAACAAACAACAATTACATGAAGATAAGATAATCGAAGAGCTTCAAACTTTCTACAATCATACCACCGTTAAATTAATTTAACTATTTATAACGTAGATTGATGTCCAAGTTGGGAAGTGTTGTTCATTTGTTCTTAGTAAACACTACAATAAATAATATAAAATATATACGGATATAAAAAATATTAAATTATTCATATTAATCTATAAAATTTGTCGGTAATTGAACGAATCAATAATCGTCTGTGAACACCAAAATACTGATTGATAAAAGAATTTCGATAAATTCAAAAATATTAATATAATTATAGTAATTGAGGTAATAATAATAATAAATATAACTATGAAAATAATAATAATAGTGATATATTTATTTATATGAATATATAAAAAATGAAATATTAATTTAATAAATTAATTTATACTAGTAAAGATAATAAATGATTATTATTATTATTATTATATAATTATAATATTGATATAATATTAATATATACTAAAATAAAAATATTAATATAATATTTTTTAATAATAATTGTAATGATAATAATAATGAAAATAATAATAAAGTACCCATATAGGCAAAGAGGGCTTAGATAGTATCTGAAATTGTTTTACAATTGCTGACATGTCAGTGATCTCTTGTTCTCGAGAGTCCTTCCGCAAATGCTTATGCTCGGTTGGGGGTGAGGAAGTAAAGTCAAGTATCTATGTGTTATGTGTCAGTAGAAGTCTGACATGGTTTGAGAAATTGTATGAGACTTGATGAATTATGTTTATTAATTTGAAATTGAAATTATATAGAAATATTTATATAGCTAGCTTACCATGTCTTTGTTTGTGTTTGTTTCTTTATTTGTAATGATCGTGTTTTACATGGGAACATATGGGATTGCAGGTCATAAAGCTCCTCAATGAACAACGGAAGGATAAGATAGTTTTCATTTGAATGCTTTTTTTTTGTTTTGAAACCTTTTGGTGTATATATTAAAATTCATATGAAAAGGGATATCTTTTTGAGATAGTTGTACATATTCATATGTTAATTACATATTGCTTGTTTTACTTTTATTTTATTATATATGGGTAAAAAATAGGGATGTTACCGGTTGAACATCAGTTATTCACTCGTGATCCCTAATTTGTAGGGAGATATGTTGGTATATAAGTCATTTATTATGTGCCTTGAGGTCTTGTTTGACTCGGTCGATCGATCACCAGGTCTTGAGACTGTCTTGTCTGATACAATAATAATTTTCATAATATAATAATCTTATTTTGTATTAATATTATAAAAACAAAAAATATTATTTAATAAATTGATGTAATAATAATGATAATAATACTAAAAATATAATTGATAATAATGTTAATAATTTCCTTATTATTAATAGTAATTTATTTATAATAAAAATCTTAATAATAATAATAATAATTTTAATATTAGTTATAATTACAACAATAGTAATATTAAAAGAATACTTTGTTTACATATGTATACATACTACTATACAAATTGGTAGCGACAGAATAAAAAAACATTTGAAAAGGAATACTAACGACGTTGGATTCTGTCTTTATTAAATCTGAATATGATCCTTTAAAGTTGAGGGGGTGAATGCGGTGTTGCTGCGTCAGTTTTCGTCTACATAACCTTCTTCTGTTTTTTATTCAATCCAAAAAAGTACCTTTTTTGGTCTAAAATGTAAACTGTGTGGTCATGTCTAAAAAAAAGAGTCAAAATTATAACACTTTTAATAAAAAAAAATTAAAATGGTTCCAAATGCTTTGTGTAATTGATGTGCTGGTTAAGATAACACTGAGTCAATAATGGTATAAAAGTGTGTAGAAGGGATTAATTCACTTTGAATAACAAGACTGAAATAAGTTACTAAAGTTACCAAGTTTGTGCTTGGTTTACTTAAAGAAAAAACACAGGTGTTTGGAAATTTTTATTTAATTCACATTAAATTTAAAGAAAAAATACAGGATTTTTGTCACATGTCTTACATGAACGAACGACCATTGTAGCACCTGTTGTAGTATCTAGAAGTATTTTGATATTAGAGATCTGAGGTCATTATGAAAGGTACTTAATTGTGCAATATTTCAAACTCATGATTTGATTTTAGCATTTTATCAACATTACTTTGAATCTCTCATATTTCACAGAAGACTTCATTTGATCCTTGTCTGTAGGAGGAAGTATCAGACTTTGCTTTTATGTAGTGAGATAGTGAAAAAAATCTTTGTAAAGTGTTTTTCTCTACAACTTTCCAACTAGTGAGACTCTGATTTGGATGTGATATGAGTCATTCCTAAGTTTTTCCTACCAATGAGAAAGGAAACAAATGCATATAACAATTTCAATATCACCTTATTGAAAGTTCATTGTTCCCACCACCCTTTCTTATAATATAGACAAACGTGTATATGGATCCTCATGATCCATTGTTGTAAATTGATGGGTACTAACCAGACTGAGGAGTGCAGGGTTCATCTCCAACCTTAATGGTAATAGGTTTTGCAATACTAGAAAAATACTTTGGTCCCTGCTGCATAGCATAATCTCCAAGTGTTCTTCTAGGTTGTTGTGGTTGATCTCCAGCCATAGTGCTTTCTTGAAAAATTTCAATGGGAAGTGGAGAAGTGGTTGATGATTTTTCTCCTTGTTTTTTTTTTCTTTTCTTAACTTTGTTATTCCTAGTTGCCTTTTAAATCTCTAATTCAAATTGCAATTGGTCTTTGAAAACAAACATGTCATTTTAATATCATATAAGACAATTCACTCAAGGATTAACACAAGGAACAAGGAGTAACTAGCAATAGAAAAAATTGAAAACAAATTTAAAAATAAAATAAAATTAAAATTAAAAACAATAAATAATAAACAATTGAAATATTCACAATATTTAGAAATTCGTACTCTAGAATTAAAATTGTTCCTCAACAACGGCGTAAAAAACTTGATGACTATTTTATGCAAGTGTACCGAGTCATAAGTAATAATTTGTCACTAATGACGAATATCAAATCCATAAGGAACAGTTATACAATCGTCAAGTATAATATTCACTAAATATAAGAAAATGTGTAAAAGTTTGTTGGAAAGGTTGTTTGTATGGTGAATTTGCAAGAAATTAAATAAAGCAAAGTAAAAGATTTGCATGAGCCAATTGGGAAAATTAGAATTGGGGTTCATCTTTCTCACTCATCTTTATTTCTCAAAACAATATAATATTCAACCTTGATTGATATTTATGCACATATAAAAATTATTCATATTGATTTATTGCATACAAAGTTATTAAGAGAGTCTCCTAAGTATCGATTCCTCGCATATTTATAAAAACTTCTTATTATTATGAACAAATGTTAACATTTCAAATCTATTCATAACATTCAAATATGTTAAGCATCAAAATTATGAATAGTTCAAGCTTTGAGAATAAAATAATAATACAAATAATCAATCAAGAATTGAATATTATAGATAAATCTTACCTCAATACATAAGAGTTTGAACAGATTACTCTGAATCTCAAAGGGAAAAATTAGCCACTCATGTTGGCATTACAAGCATGGAAAAAAGGAAAAGAAGATCCATGATGTTTCTCATTGACGACTGCCTCCTCTAGGGTTTTCTATCTATCTATTCTCCCAATGATGTTTAGGGTTAGGTCTCATGCCTTCTATTTAACCTAGTTGGGAATAGGCTAAGTGACATCTCACTTAAGCGAGTTATACTTGCTTAAGCGAGTTTGGCGAGAAAAAAACCCAACTACACTGAGTGAACTTGATTAAGCAAGCCTTGGGCGAGTCTTGAGTGAGTTTTGACGAGTTTTCAATGTTCAAATTTTGTCTTTTCACCTTGTCTTTAATTTGTTCATTCTCTTTTAGTCATTTTATCTCCATTTTCTCCTAAAATGTTGAAATTAACACAAATTTGGGAATAAATCGTTCACATTCATCTTATAATCCAAAAATATGCAAAAAATATTCAAATTCTTAAATTAGGGGTTGAATTATAATTAATTTATCAACTAAAATCTATATGTGTCTATCTTTTTGTATAAAATATTACTAAATTATGACTTATCACTAGATGTAATTTAATTTTTCATTTTTTTCAAAATAGAGTCAACCATGTAGTAAAAAAAGACAATCCAACTCAATATTTGATTCATGCACAAAATTTAAAATCATTCATGTAATGTCTAGTTACGATAAATGAGCTTATCGAATCCCATTCATATAAATTCCAAAATCCCACTCATTTAAATTCCCAAGGTCCAACCTTTTACATTTAATTTAAATTTTCACTCCCTTTGAGAATTTATTTTTGAAGCCAAAGGAATGTCAATCAAACAAAATAATGAGTTTATGGATACCTCTTTTGATATTCGACTCAAGGAAAAAAATGGAAAGTTCCTTATCTAGGTTAATTTATACACCAATAAAAAATAATAATAAAGATAAGGTCAAACAAAATAACTAGGTCAAGGATACCTCACTCATAAAAAAGAACATAATAGTTTACATATAATAATTATCTCCTTCCTTAAAGTATTTATCCACGGCTACTTTTTTCTACTTTGATCTATTGTTTCTCTTGTAATAATGTCTATAGTCATATTACAATCATGTTTTTATTTATAATGTAACTTGTAATTATTACACTTCTCTCAATTTGAATTGTATTTTTTGTATCCTTGTTTCAATTGAATTAAGATTTCAATAGTTAGTTTGTAAAAGATAAATCTTCTAGGTGATTGGTAATAAGACCATTCAGTAAATTACACCTTGCAGGTTTTTAATGGAGTAAGAGAAATTAAGTTTATGAACAATAAATTTTGTTTTTATCCTAATAAATTAATAATGTAAGAAAAAATCTTAATTATATTTAATCAGGTGATTCTTTAATTAGTTTTTATTATATTAATCTATGATAATTAGATATAATAACTTATATGGTTCAAAATGATGACTCTTTACATATTTTTTTGTTAAACAGATCTTCTTTTATTTAATTTACTTGTCAAATGGTATCTTTAATCTACTAAGTTAGACTTAATTTAAAAAAAAAAACTTATCATGTGTTAGCTTATTCTCAAATAAGTATTAAATCATAAAATGTTAAATACTTTATTATAAAATATAAATTTATAACTTTATAAGTTACACCAAGTCTACTTCAAATCATCCTCATCAATTTAATTTAACCTTAGTAAATCAAATTAAATTATTAGATACAAAAGTAATTAGCTCCATGACCTCACATCTTGTACACCTCAAAGCAAGATCCAAAAGTTAGGCAAAGTTAGAAAAGTGCTAGCTTACTCATAAGGAACTTCAAATATATTAGTTTGCATGCACCAAGAATCTCATGTCAATATCATTGAATTTTGAGTTAAAAGCTATGGTGGACTTTTCCTTCAATTTTTACTAAATGTAATTAAAATTTTTGTGGCACTCTCTTTAAACTTGAACCGTGTATATCAGGTACACTCTCTTTACCCTCAAATAGCTGCTTCCATTCCAATTACCGTAAATCGAAACCTCATTCATTCACCCTTCAAATAATCACGTGGTGTAATCGAAAAGCACATAAGAGAATATTTTGTTTACATATGGCACACATACTACTATACAAATTTGTAGCGACAGAATAAAAGAACATTTGAAAACGAATACCAACGTTGGATTCTGTCTTTATTAGATCTGAATATGATCCTTTAAAGTTGAAGGTGGTGAATGCGATGTTGCTGCGTCAGTTTTCGTCTACATAACCTTCTTCTGTTTTTTATTCAATCCAAAAAAGTACCTTTTTTGGTCTGAAATGTAAACTGTGTGGTCATGTCGAAAAAAAGAAGTCAAAATGATTAACCCTTATAATAAAGAAAAATTAAAATGGTTCCAAATGCTTTGCATAATTAATGTGCTGGTTAAGATAACACTGAGTCAATAATGTTGGTATAAAAGGGAATAATTCACTTTGAATAACAAGACTGAAATAGGTTACTAACTTAGTGCTTGGTTTACTTAAAGAAAAAACACAGGTGTTCGGATGTTTTTAGTTTAGTTCATATTAAGTTTAATTACGTTAAACTTATGTTATACATTTATCGAAAAATAAAAACCCACATTCAAAGTGGGTGCTTCTCAAACTTTATTCAAATACTAATTCTAATTGCATGCTTTTTATATATGTTTTGTTAGTTGATAATATGATATATAAAAAGTGAGATTGATTATATATGATCTTGATATACACTTTTATACATATGATCTCGCTGAGAAAAAAAAATTATGATTAATATAGGTATAATATATGTTTTTTTTAGTGATCCTTTCAGAATAATATTATTTAATTATATTATTTTTCATTTATTTATTTATTTATTTATTTATTTTCTTTAACTCTCTTCATACATTTTCTTAGTTTTTCTTAAATTGTATGTTTTAAAGTTTTATTATTTATTATTTATTTATAGTTTACTTATTTTCATTGAATTAATTTTTTTTCTATCCAACAATACATAAAGTAACATTTAGGTAGAGAATTATGTTTTACTTTTATTAATATTGTTTTTTTAAAAAAAACATTTTCAGAATTATATATATATATATATATAAAGTTTTTAAAATTATTTAAAAGTAAAAATACATTAATTTTTTTTATATATACCTTAAAAATAATAAATTCAAATGTTAAAATAAAATAAAAAAAACAAAGTTTTTTTTTAAAAGTAAAAACACGTTTAATTTTGTTATTTTTCTTACCACATGTAAAATGTATTGATTGTTGAATTTTTTTCGTTGATTTTTATAACTAATACTTTAAAAGCCATGTTATTAATTTTTTTTATCAATTAATAATATGGAATTTGAAAAAAACTAATTAATTATTTAAAATAAAAATTAATTTATTAATTAAATTTATTATAAATTATATAAAACTTTGCATATTTTATATCATAATTAATAAATTTTGTTTCAAATTTTTTAACTTTTAACTAATAAAATTTATCTGACTAACCATTTTCAGTGATGTTTTTCATTTACAAAAATTAAACTCAGATTTTACTTAAGAAGACGAAAAGAATTATTGAAATTGAATTACATGTTTAACCTCTCTTATGAAAATTTACATTCTTATTTATGGGAGAAGAAAAAAAAGTTAAATTCATCTTCAATTGTTTCAATGAATTTTCAAACAAACACAAATTATTATTTACTGATTTAATCACATAAGGCATCTAGTTAATAATTTTTTTTTATTAGATCACACTTATGATAAATATTTATTGAGTTTTGTAAATAATGAATATATCTATACTAGAAATAGGACTACTGATGAAATATAATATTTTGTCTCTTTCATAAAACTGAAATATATATAATCTTATTTAAAAAATATGAATTTAATAAAATAGTTAACAATTATTAGGTTTTTCGATTTAGAAAAGATGGAGTAATTCGGTACGAATAAGTAATGAGCATTTTATATCAAACTATTATTTTCAATCCAGTATTTCAAAGAATAAATATATGAGTTTTTTTTATATATTATTTTTTTTACCTATTATCTCACACTTAAATAATCACTAAAAGAAGTTAAATTTACAAATTTTTAACTATAGATTTATATCCACAAATAAGTAAGTATATTTAATGTTACCTAATTCGTTAGGAAATTTAGCATTATTTAGTAACCATACGTGATCTCTTTCTTATAAACTAATAAAAAATTATTTTTATTATATTTTTTCTATCTACAAAATTAAAATATGAGGTGTAATTTTAAAGAGCAGACGCGTAGAACACATAATAAATAACTTTACAGTACTGTATTATGTATTAAATAAATGTTGTGGAATCATGGAATAAAAAATAGAGCTATAAATAAGCACCAACCAAATCAATACAAAAAGGAAAAATATGCCAGGTATCTAATCATTTACAAAAATGTGTATTTAATTATAAATAACCAACACCTCAACATTTTGGCATCCATCTCTAAAAGTTTGATAGCTTAAAAAAATCATGACACCTTTATTTAATTAAAAAAAACACTAACACAGTATCACCTTGACTAATGATAAAAAAGAATATAAAACTTTTTTAGCAAAAGAGAATTGCCTTTCATCAACAAAATTTTAAAACATTGTACAGAATCCAATAACCTTTTTTTTTAAAAAAAAGAGATAAGGTTTACACTATATTATAATTTGAAATATTAAATTATTTTTGTAACGTATTTCATATAAAAAATGATATTAAATATGATATTACGTATTTGGAATAGTAGTCTGATATTAATGCAGTAGACTCAACATTCTTTTGTTAGAATAAGTTATAATATCTTATTATAAATTTAACATACACCATTGCAGGTAACACTAAATATTTGAAAAACACGAATCTAAATACTTATAATATGTTCATGAATAATATAATAAGTAGGATAAATTTTACTATAATAAACTTAGTATTATATTAAAAAATATTTATATCTAATTCAATATTACATAATTAACTTATAATATAATATGATATTTGCATCTCTTAATATATTATTACTTTATTATATTTTTAAATTATATAAAATCGTTTACAAATGTTATAAAGTTTATTGTGATAAAAAAAAATATAGTAAATGGGTATTTGTTATCATTACTGAATTTCTCAAGCCTATTCATGCTTGTTAAGTGGTTTTATGGAGGTATATTGAAAATATTTGGTTAATGGATGTTTTAATTGTGTAGGAATTATCTTGTAGAATAAGGGAGCGTAGCAAACACAATTATGAAATCTGTTAACTCGTATATGAGATTATATATTTATGAGTGGTTTGATAAATAAATGATCTGATAAGTCTAACAAACTCTCACTATGATAAATTCTAAATGACTTTGATATCATATTAAAACATAAACATATTTAAATTTAACTAAACTTTATAAAATCAACTCATTTGAGCTTAAATTATATACTAGTAAATGTTCTTAAACCTAATCAATGTAAGATCAACATTGTATTTTCCTTTCAACCTAAATTATTTTACATTTAAAGTGGTGGAAGGAACCATAATGAAAATGTATATGTCGCGAATCTCTATGAGTTTTGTGTGAGTAAACTAGTTGAAAAGACTTGAAGGTTGGGAGGTAGTGTATGAACTTTTTCTTCTACACATTTGAATATAGGAAGACGGTTGGTGTAGGTATACTATGGGATGCCTCCATTAACAAATTTGCATGACTTTAGTAGGAAAAGTGAAGGCCGATGATGTTCCCTGAATTTACGTAAATTAATGTGCGACATAGATTTAAAGAGGAGGAAGATGTTCCAATGAGCACCCAAAAGAATTATAAAAGAAAAGTGGTGAAGAACCCATGCAGTAGCATTAACATAAACGTATGTGTTTTTTCCTTTTTTATGATGGAACAAAATAAAGGAGCATGAATAGGCATGCAGAGGGAGCACACTCAAATATCTATATTCTTCTGCAATTTCATCTCATGCTAGATAGTGCTTTCATTTCAACGAATGGACAAGGATTAAAGGGCTATTCGATAGGTCAATCAGATGCTTACTTGATAAAACAAATATGTGGTTTTTGTTATCATCAAATAAATTATTATCTGTGTACGTTCTTTTTTATGTTTATGATAATTAATAATTAAATTTTCACTAAGTGCTTCACAAAAACACACAATTATTGTTGCAGTTCCATTATTCTTGTGGCTATAGCTACTATTAACTCATTTTTATGCTTTCCAGCTTTAGCTAACTCAAGTTACTTAGTTTTACACACTCCTAATTGGTAAACACTCGATGTTGGGTTTGGTTGTATTTTTTTGTGCTCTTTTAAGTCTACGAGTAATCTCTCCTTGTCATATAAAATAAAATAAAAATACCTGCTACTAAAATCAATCGTTAAAATTTAAAAATTGGTCATTAAATTGTTTTATGACAAAATAACGATAAAAAATAGATAGAAGCAAAAGCCATAGTCCCATAACACTTAACGAGTATTTTTTTCATTGGTCACAAAACTACGTTTTGAAAAATCGATTTCTAAAGGGTTAAAATTAATAATTAAAATAAAATATTGTTTAATAACTAATTCGAGATTATTATTATTAATATTGTTATTATTATTATTATTATTTATTAATATTAAGTTTATTCATATCAATCAAAACTAAAATGTTATAAATATACATACAATCAATAACCACTCCAATACACCAATTATAATCATAATAATAAAATAACTGTAATTAAAATAATAAAATAATTTATTATTAATAATAAAATAATTATAATTTAATCGTTAATTTGTAAAAATTTAACAATCAAAATAAAATTCGTCACTAATTTATATATCATATATTTGTATTTAACGACTGAAATCAAATTCATCACTAATTTGTAATGATTGAATGATAAAAATAAAAAAGATAATTAATTAGTAGTGTTTTAACGACCAAAACTAAATTGATGATTAATTTATAATAATTTATTTGTATTTAGCAATGAAAACATAATCCATCTTAATTTATAGTAATTTATTTATATTTAACGAATGAAACCAAATTTATCATTAATTTATAAAATTTTAACGATCAAAATCAATTTATACTAATTTAGTGTTCGAACCCAATCAATTACTATTTCAATTATATTTTATAACTAACATTATGTTGGTCCTTAAAATTGATTTTACTCTTTTATAGTCTTTTTATTATAGTGCACTAGTTTTACCTTCATCGTATGATATATTTTAAAAAATGAATTAATAATAATTTAATTTTATAAAATTAATTTATAAGAAAAAATATTTTTATTTATATATTATAATTTTGTTATAGGTATAGTTTTCTAAAAAGACTTCAACTTAAATATTTAACTGTTTAATCGGAATTTTTTCGGTACAATAATTTGTTGGTTGAGTTCTTTAATTAAGATGGAATTGTTAGAAATAAATAAAATAATTATATATACATGAATTCATTTCATTATAATATATACATAAACTAAAACATATCTTCATTTCATTATGCATACATTTATCATATATAATAATATTCAAAATATGTTAGATTTTTACAAAACAATAATAAATAGATAACATTCTTTACGTTCCTCTTTGTTATGTGGTCCTTCAATATTCTTATAAACTTATAATGCCACTTACTCCAACGTTTCATAAAACTATATATAGCATACTAGTTAAAAATTATGCAAACTAAAAATTTGTTTATTATGTAAATAAAATGTACCTGCATGGATATTGGGGGACCGAGTAATGTTGATCCACGTAGATACTGGATACTGGTTTCGCTTCTGGATGTTCTATTCTTCAAGTCTCCTTCTCTCTTCGTGTACCTCGGTCGGCCGATAGGGGTACATGTGATTGCACTCCGACGTTCAAGTCAACGATGGTGCTTAGTGAGAATTCTTTGGGTTATCTAAAAACGTACCTTTTCCCCCTTTCTCAAGTCCCTTTAGTAGGTTGACTTGGGCCTTGGTCCTCTGGGCCAAGTAACTGATGGTTAGAGGTGTGCTTAGTGGTCTCCGGGTCGTGCTTGATAGCCTCCTAAAATCCAGGGAGTGTTCCAGAGAGCGTGTGCTTGGTGGTCTCCTGAAATCCAGGGAGTGTTCCAGAGAGCGTGTTTGACTTATTCAGCGGAAACTATAATTGCTCGTTCCACGTGTAACTCCTTTCTTTATTCAACTAAGTTATTTGTCGTCAACCTTTCGGTCGTATGGTGTCGACCGGTACATAAAAAATATTGGTAAGGATATTTTAATACATTTTCTATTATAAAATATTAAAATATTTTTGTGTAACAAAAAATACATTTAACTCAATTTTTTTTATTGTTCTATATTAAACCCTCTTATCTAAATTTAGAAAAAAATGGTGTACACACTTTTCTAGCAAAAATAGAAAATATTTACTTATAAATATCATTATCCACAACTCATAACATAAAATATCTTAAACTAAATAAGAGAACCATCCAATATTCACACCATTTAAATTCAACAGAACGCAATAATATTTTTTAATGTTATAATTTTAAACAACTAACAACTTATAAATGAATATAATTGATATAATTAACTACTATTTATCATAACGTCGGATAATAATTATCATCACACTATTGAATTTTATTTTAAAATATTTTTTATCAAATTTGTTTGATTATGTGAATTTATGGATTTTACGAATCACGTACATGATGTAATAGCTTTAAAAACAAAAGTTCCACACTTTTCTTTTCTTTTCTCACTCCATATTCTTTTCTCTTTTTTTTTTAAGTTTCTTTTCCAATCTTAATTTATTTTAGAATATAATTGCACCACGCTGTAGATGAGGAGTTAAGAAACATTTATACTGATCAAATTTTCAAATAGGGTAAGTTCATTTTTGTTCTAAAGATTCTTTGTTTTATGTTTTTATTTAGGATTTAGTCATCAATCTTAGTATGGTGAGTTGAGAAGAATAATCCCCTCAATGAATTCTACTATATGCTGAATTTTTGTTTTGTTTGAATAACTTGCATTAGACCCTTAAACCTTGAAGCTTATCCAGACTAAGAGGATAAAGTTCTAGAAGTTGTTTGGAAAGCAAACAATTAAGGTAAGAAAAGTTAACTTTAACTTTCAATAGTATCCTAGGCTAGAAAATCTGAATGTGGTCCCACGTTTTAATTTCTCTTGCAGGAATGTTAATTGATAAAATTGTTTGATTTTATGTTGTGTGAACATGTATAAATATTATATTTTGATAATTTGAAAGTTAAATATTGTTTTTTGATGTTGAAAAAGTTTTTGAACGGTTTGAAATTTTAAATATTATGTGATTGAATGATATGTATTATATATGAATGATGAAAATTGTATGAAATTGATGCATACATTTGGATAATATATGAGTCGTGGTTTAATGACATTAAGTATAAAAAACATATGTTTAACAAAGATCATCTAGTTTCATTGATAATCTAAGTCATATAGGCTAAGATATCAGATGGTGAGAAGCTGAGAAAGAATCCATACACACTGAATTTCGCTGTAGACACTCAATATTGGATGTTATCGTCCATTTTATGTTGATTAAAATTCACACACTAAAAGAATGAAAAAAATGGAAACCAATCATTTAATGTTGACTGTTGTATGGAACACTAACAGCATCGGTCTAACGAATAAAAACAAATAAAAATTATTATTTAGATTAGGTTAGATGGACGCTAACATTCCTAAAAAAATATAAAATAAAAATTTTGCGTAAGTCTAACACACTACACATTAATAGCGATTAAAATAATAAATATGTATACATAAAGTGGGTCTAGTCCACTAAAGAATAAAACTTAAATTTGAAATAATTAAGTGGACGCTAATTTTAGTGGATTTTTTTTTTACAAAAGTCTAACCCACAGGTTAAAAAACAATTATTACATTGAAAGGGTCGCGTGGTAAAAGACTGTTTATAATCAACATTTATATTGACTGTCCAATTCTCCATATTCAACATTCAAACATTTACTTTTTATATAAGTTATGTCTATAATCCATCTCAATTTTTTTTTTTAAAATTTTTTATTATTTTAGTACTAAACCAAAATTTGTAAAAAACAGAATAAATCTAATATAATTTTTTATTGGTATTTATTCTCAATAATTTTATAGTTTATATTAAACTGCTCATGCTTAATAATGCAAAGGGAATTATCGATAAAGTAATGAAATTCGTTGATGTTTTTGGCATTGTCATAACAGTTCCACCCATTTTACCGACGAGATAGTCATATCATTACAAGTTTTGACTAAAGAGAAAAATGAAGTTTTGACAATCACTTTTTCTTTTATAAACAACTATTTGAGAACACTTTTAAATAACAAAATATTAAATTAAGATACATAATTAAAATAAAAAATTAAATTATTCAATAAAAAATTAATAAAAGAGTTGTGGATAGTTACATAAAATAACATGGTTGTCTATATATATAACATTTGTTTAAGTTGTTTATTGTATTGATTGAATTTGATTAAAATGTGTAGGATGATATATTGCTACTAAAATTCATTGCCATCATTTGATGTATTAGTTGCATCTAGTTAAACTGTGTGATAAACTATGTTGTTGATAAAATTCTCCTCTATCATTTGATGTATTAGTTGTATTCTATTATAGTGTGAATGATTTTTTATGGGGTTGATATGATTTGATTTCATTATTGTTGTTATTCGTTATATTTTATTGAATAATGTTTAATGATACATATTAACAGGATTTACTTGTGTTTGATGTATTCCTTGTATTTGCATTGGTTGCATGTCATAAGATTATGAAATTGCAAGATTTGTATTAAAAGAAGTTGAATTCCTCATATTAATATCAGGATGAGTTGTGTCATGAATGTTTTTCCTTTTCTTTTGTTCTTGTGTTTTACTTCTACGCATAAAATATTTTTGTGCATGACTCGCCATTTGAGTTGCATCTCTTGTTTAATTGTACTTTAAAAAAAAATTGAGTTGCTTATTTTGTTTGAATGTCCTTTTACTTGTTTTTCTAATATTCTTTGGTATTTGTCAAGTCCTTCCAAAATAGTTAATATGGTATCTATATGACTAAAGTTACTCTTTCAAAATAATTACTACTAGTTTCAAATGTACATAATTTAAATATTGCAATGTTTGTAAATTTTAAAATATTCAATATGTTTATCATTCTTGCTAATTTTGGACAAAATTCAATTTAGAAGAGCTAGTTGCACTATAGAGAAACTTTAAGTAAAGAATATTAAATAAAACATATTGAATAAGACAATATTTTGGAAAGAATCCCTATAATAAAAAATAGAGGCTTCTCCTTGAGAAGGCTCTTGATGATGTTGATGGAGTTGCAACTATCATTAGTACTTTTTTGTCATCACTAAATTTCATTTACTTAATACACTCCAACTCATACAATAAATCAAGTGCAATAGTGTTGAATATTCATTGTCACCCCTACTTTTATAATCAAAACAAAATTTATCATAAATACCTTACTATGTAACATGTTGATATTTATCCTTGAACATCCAAAGTTTAGTCCTAAGAGATTCAAATGTAATTTTTATTAGAAGGATGGAGAAGATGTTGGAATGAGTTTAATGCTTTGACTTTGGATGTGTTCCCTATCTTCCAAACTCAGTGTACGATGTCGACAACATCAATGTTTCTTTAGTTATGTCGTAAAAACTTTTCTCTTTGGTCTTCCTCTTCAACATGTCGTGAACACTCCTCCAATGTTGTCATTGTCTCAAACACCCAAATGTAGCCACATCCAGGTCCAATCCAATAAACAAAAAATGATTACTTCGACCATGAAAGAGCACATGTACTTTTATAATATTTTGTATGCTTTCATTTTTACAATGACATTATTTTAATATTTTTTATACATTATTTATTGTGTTGGTTGCATTTGATTAAAATGTGTAGGATGCACTATATTGTTAATAGAATTTATCTCCATCTCATGTATTGGTTGCATCTAGTTAAACTATGTAGAATGAACTATGTTGTTGATGAAATTCCCTCCATCATTTGATGTATTGGTTGTATTTCATTAGTGCAGATGATTATTTATGGCGTTGATATGATTTGGCTACATCATTTGTATTTTGTTGAATAATATTTAATGAGACATATTATCCGAATTTAGTTGTGATGGATGTATCATCTTCAGTATTTTTCAAGTCCTTCTAAAGTTAAAAGATCCTAGTTACACTATAGAGAAGGTTTAAGTACATAATATTAGATAAAGCATATTGAATAGGACAATATTTTCACTCCCTATAATAAAAAAAAGGCTTTTCCATGAGAAGGTCTTAATGGTGTTGATGGACTTACAACTATCATTATTAGTTTTCTTTCATGACTAAATTTAATTTACTTAATACACATCAACCCATATAGTAAACCAATGTTACATATTGATTGCCACCTATGGTCTTATTGTCAAAACAAAATATGTCCAAAACATCCAAATTTATTCATTTGGTTAACTAAGGTCCAACAAAGGAGATAATCGTTGTTATACAAGAGATAAACAATTCTAACTCTTTACTCATACAATCAAGTACATACTTACACTAATATCTTCTAAACATAGTCTCAATATCTTTATAGTAATGGATTTTGAAATTACATAGTCTCAGTGCCTTTTTTGTATCTTGACATCTTTTATTATCAGTTTCATGTAGTATCACTATGTGTTGATTATAAAATGCACTATGCGTGAAGTATTAATAATCTGGAAGAAGATTAATGGTTCTTTTATTTCAAATCAGCTAGCACATTAATGGAGGATATGTAAAACATGTTAAAGAGCAACAAGATTTAAAGATATTAACAAACTAGGGTCTCTATTTCAACAAACTCTACAAAGTATATACAAAAATATCAACATTACCTCCATTATTCTTTGCTCCATCTCTTTCCTTTTTGTTGCAACCGACTCCACCTATATGTTCCCGAATACAATATACCTCTCATCAGAAAGGTGAGGAAATTATAAGGGGAAATTATAAGGCAAAACATATAACCTTATCTCCTGTAAGAACAATTTTCCCAAAAACAAAAATAAGCAAGACTATTTTAGGTTGTTTCATATGGTAGATTAGACATGAAAAAATATCATATGAAGCAACCTAAAATAGTCTTGCTTATTTTTGTTTCTGAAAAAATTGTTCTTAAAGGAGATAAGGTGATGTGTTTTGTCTTATAATTTCTCCTTATAATTTCCTCCCTTTTTTTTTGTACTCGATTTTAGCGGTTTTCATTACAATTTTTAGGTGAGACATGAAACTTATACTGCCTCTGAAAATATATATATTGTACTTACTGAGTTCAGGAAAAATCAACAATGATACGAATTTGTCTTCATATATTTAACTTTTTCAAAGTGAGACTCTTGTCTATTCTCAACAACTACCCTCTCTCTTTATAAGGTTCTTTTAGGTTAATTCCCTCTTCCAGCCCATTGATTTTCAACATTTCTTATTCATTTAATACAAAAGAATTTGTCCTTCATAATTCAACCCTCTTACATTTTTTACAAAATACTTTATTAATTGGTTACCTAACACATTTAAAGAAAACAAAATCACAAAGGAAGAAACTTTGAACAAAACAGAGATGAAAAATGTAGCCAAAGGTATAATAATTAAGTTAGCAAAAAATTTCCTTGCATAAACATGAATGTTTCTCCTTTTGTTTTGCATTTACACATAAATATTTTTGTACGGCTACTTCACTTTTGAAAAGTCTTTATGATCTCCTTTTCAATATTCTCAAATTCTTCCAGAAACCACCTATGGTGAAAAAATAAATATGATATTCTGAAACAAATTAAAAATTAATAAAGCATTAATATAATTTCATTTAAAAAATGAAAGTATAAACAAAAATATTAAATCTACAAAAACATGTGTTCTTCTATGGTCCAAACAATCCTTATTTATTTATTGGACTGAACCTGAATGCGACGACATTGGGATGTTTGAGACGGTAGCGACAACATTGGAGAAGCTTCCATGGCGACTTGAAGAGGATGACTAAAGAGGGAGGTTGTTTCTGACATTGTTGGAAAAACATTGACGTTGTTAGTGGTTGCAAACTTAGAAGATGTAAATTTGGGATTATGTTCTAGTACACTGCTAGAAAATGAGAAGATACAAAAAAAATGAAAACTTTACTACGATAGGATAAAAAAAAGAAAGAAATCACTGTTATGTAATGTTTGTAACACAAACTTTGAAATAGAAAATGAATAAGTGGATTTGTTTGATTTTAACAAATTTTAAAATAAGTATTAGCCATCAATAAATTTTATATAAATTGGATAACATAAGGCAAGTTTTCTCTCCAAAGTCAGTTTTAATCTTTTAAAAAAATTTAAATAATCATACATGAAGTATAATTTCACATCTTTAAATAACCTCAATTTTACCCTCGTATTTCATACTTTTCTTTCACCCGCAACACTTTCATTTTTTTTTCATATTGCAGTTCCATCATTTGAGTGTGTCAGAGGGTTAACAAGAAGAAGATTCATTGTATTGACGTTGCACAGTGCAAAGATAACTTTTTTTTTTAGTTTTATACTCCATCTTTGCATCCCGTTGGTATTATTTTTCTAGATTTTGTGACTTTTAAAAAAAATAAAGAAAAAAAACACAACCACCACCAATAAAAATACTACAAAATTTACATCAATTACCAACAATAAAAACATCACAAAATTTATCTTAATCAATAACATTCACCACTATTCACTACTTCGCTACTTAAAAATGAAGAAGACACCAGATTATTCAATATACTTAAAAAAAAATTTGTTATAATAAGAAAATATGAAAGTAAAAGGAAAGGTAAGGTGTAGGAAAATCTGTCATAAGATAACTATTGAAATAACAAACTTTGAAAGAGAATTAAAATTTTAGAGACAAAAAGAGGAGCATGGACCCATGAAACTAGCAATCATTTGTTGGCATTAGCTACTTAACCACCTGGCTAGGGTTCTAGTCCCAATTCTGTGGTCCACATCATGAGCCACATTAAGATGGAGAACACAACAACAAAAATCAGTGTTGGTCCATTTTTTTCATCTTTAATATTTTATTGATATATGTTTTTTAAATATTAGTGCTTTTAAATATGGACAATATAAAAATAACAATTTAAATATAAATCTTTAAAAGGTATTGTCTCATCTTATTATGTTTACTACCTAAACAATTATATGAGAATTGTGGTTTGTTATATCATAAAACCTAATAAAATAACTTGCATAATAAAATCATTAAATAAAAATTAATTTTAATAATAATAAATTAATAATTATTATATTAATTAAATTTAAATATTTTTTGAGAGATTAATTTATAAAATTTATTAATATATAAATTTGACCCAGGTACAAAGTAAACACTACTCTATCATCAGAATATATGAAATGTGTTCTGTAAAACTCTTTTTGAAATACCTGAAATATGTTTTGAAAAATTCATTTCAAATAAACATATTCCAAAAAATATTATACACGTTTTTTAAAGTATATTTTTAAAAAAATTAAAAAAATTATTTTTCACAATGTATTTTATGAATTTCAAAAGTTTGTTCTTTAAAAATTTCTAAAATAGGTAATTTGTTAGTCACTTTAAAACAAAGGATAAAATAGTATTTTTGAAAGGTGTAGGGGTGCAGATTCAAATTGAAGGGGTTCAGGAAAGAATTTCCAAATTTGCTTAGTAAAACTCATAATCCATAACCAACAAAACCATTTTACCTTTCCCTTGAGTGAAATAGGCAATTGCTTTTTGTACCTCTATAATATTTTTTCGCACCTCCATTACAATGGAATAACAACAATGACATTTTAAAATCTTTATAGATTTTTGAAAAATATAATCTAAAATATACTAAACATCTTTTGGATGGTACATTTTTAAAAAATTATAAATAAATATATTTCAAAATAAAGATTATGAAATACATTTTAAAATGTATAATCTAAAATTAATTTATAACTATTTAGAATAATTATTTAAAAAAATATGTTTATAAAACTACCTTTCAAAACACTTCAAAATATATTCTAAAATGTTTATTTTAAAAGGTGTTACAATAAAAGTATGATAAGAGTCAATAATAAGTATTTTTCTGGATGGAGCTTTTCTGATAAATCCCATAACTCAGTGAAGAAATATTATTAAAAAGTTTTATAAATAAAGGGTACAGAGATATTTTAAATTGTTTTAAAAATTTATTCTATAATGTTAAATTTTATTATAAAATATTCTTAAAATATTAATCAAAATAGTTAAAAATCACTTTACATATTTATTTTGAAATAAATTTTCTTAAAATGCAATTGAAGTGAAATATTGACAATGAAGCCTCTTTTCTTAGGGTTGGACCAAAGCTGTTCCTTTTTCCTGTGTTAGTGTGGACATAGGGATGGGTAATAAAAACGAAGAAAAATGTGGCAAAAGTATAATTAAGTATATAATAAATAAGTAGAGGCTATAAAAAATAAATAACTAAATATGTTATAAATTAAAATTAGTTTATATTTAAGTTAACAAAATAGAAAAAATTGTATAATAGAATTTTTTCTAATTAAATTATAAAATACTAATTTTGATTTTTTTTTTTAAATTCTTATGAAAAATCTTGTTTGAATATACATATAATATATATCTATAAATAAAGGAATTCCGCACTACTGCTTTAAATTGTTTTTCTATTTTATCCTTGTTTAATATTTTATTTTATTAATTTATTTTGGTTATTTGGACATTTTATAATTTTAGAAGTTAATAAAACAGTGTTTTAATTTTATTTTTTTGTTCTCACTTAAATGACAGGAGAGTAGAAAGATTGGTACGTTAATTTTATTTTTATTTTTTAGTCTCAACAGAAGAGTGGAAAAATTTGTTACTTTTCTGTTAGATTGATATTTTTCTTTATTAAATAAGCAGTTTATTTTATTTTTGTCACTTGAGTAACAGGAGAACAGGAGAGTAAAGAGATTGATTCTCCTACATAAAAATGAAAACTAAAAAATGCAGATGCTAGGAGCGTCTGTTCCTAGTAGTAATGATAAAATAAATAAATGTTTTATTGAAAAGTAGTTAAACTAAATTTTAATGGTTTTTTTCTTTTTTTTTCTTCTTCTAAATTTTCTCCAATTCTCTGACTCTGATATTAATTCCTTTATAAGAGAATTGAGAATTTATTATATAAGTTTGAGTATATTTTGACTCTAATTTTCTACCTAAAAACCCTTCTTTAATTTCTTAACTTTCATTTATTATTACTAACTAGGGGAAAACATGGGCATGTGTACATTTTTTTATGACCATAACAAATAAAATAAAAAATTAGTTATTATAATAAAATTAATTAAAAACTGTTACTTTTTTATAATAAGGTTATAATTATATAATAGAAACATTTCTAAATTTCTATCAAAATAAAAAATAATAATAAAATATGTATACAAAAATAGTTATAAAACATTGTTTTCTTTTAAATCACGATCATATTTATAAAATAAAACACTTCATGTGCTGTTTTTCTAGATAACGAAAACTTGATTAATAAATATGAGAATAATATATATATATATATATATATATATATATATAAAATAGTTACAAAATTCTATTTCCATTATTAGTGGTTATAAATATAAAACTAAGTGAACAGAAGTATCCGTTGAGATCAACAGTACTAAACTAAAAAAAAAATCAGAGAAAGATCATAAAGAGAAATGTTACCGTTGAAACCTTAATTGTAACGGTTGGTAACCAAAATCATATATAACGTTACAGATATCTTCTCACAATCCACTTCACTTTCATCTCTCTCTCTTTCTCTATCTCTATCTCTCTCTCAAGCAACAATCCACCATCTTTGTTTTATCACATTCTTTTCTTAGTTCAATCTATTATCATAGCAACAATGGGTGAAGCAAAAGATGCCCACATAGTAGAAATCCCCGTTGAGCAAGAACACCATCTTCATCACAAGAATGTCTTGTGTTCCATGACAAGCAACATGATTGAGGCAATAGAGGATCACCCTTTGACTGAAATCTCCGAAAGCCCTGGTCACCTTTTGCTTCTGAAGCTATGGCAAAGAGAGGAAGAACTCTTTGCTAAACGCATTGCTCACAAGGAGACAAGAATGGACTCTATCAAAGCTGAACTCTTTCAACTATCTTCTTTCTTCTTCATCTTTCATGGCTTCTTCCTAACCCTCTTGTTCACTTCCTGGACCAAGTCTCACCAAGAGGACCAGCAGGACCAACACAGTGTTTGTTATAAGTGGTGGCTTCCCTCCATGTTGTCCCTTTGCACTTCCCTTGTGTTTGTGGTTCTTGTTCAGGTGAAGGTGCACAGGTATTGGAAGGTGTGGGCACAGTTGCAAAGGGAGAGGAGTGATGGTAGGGCTGTCACAAGGTGCATTCAGGAGTTGAGGATGAAAGGGGCTAGTTTTGATCTGTCTAAGGAGCCTAATTGTGGGAAGAGGATGAAGAGCTCCAGTGTTGAGATCAAGTGGGGACCACTCACTTGGTGTTCTAAGAACTTACTCACCATTTCCCTTGTTTGCTTTACAGGTTTGCTGTTTCCTGCTTCCAAGTTGGTCCTCTGTGGCTTGTGATCATGGATCTGCCTCTCCTTGGAGCATGAATTTTTTGCTGAGGGACTTGTTGTGGTACAAATTTCCCCCCTCTTTGTCTAATAAATTTACATACAAAATCAGATCTTTAAAAGAGTAAAGTCTAAATATAGCAACTGTAGTCTTCCAATCTTCTTTAATTGGTAAAATTTGTTCCTTAGCAGTAAATTAAATTTTGAGGAAAATACTGTTGTTTTTATATGGTTTGTCTCTTGCACTTGTTTAGCCTTTGATGGGGGAATGAAGCAGATTTGGTCCGATAGATTAGACAACCCTTTTGAAGATAAGAGAAGCCTCATTTGAATGCAAAGTTCAAATTTTGCAAGGAGAGGGGCTTGAGCATGTGATATGTCATGCATACATGCACAAACAGGACCAACTATAGGAGACAGGAGACACATTCAAGTCCCTACTGAGAAGGTTTCACTTGATGGTTGTGTTGCTGATTGCTGGATGCAACACCTCTTGTGTGCTCTTGAGATCTACAATGTTGGGAACTCTATCTACAATGCAGTGCTTGCTGCTCCAATTTTGACTCATTCTATACTACCAAGATGCGAATTCATTTTTTAGAACAATCTAGCCAAGTTGACATTTTTCATTTTTTAGAAAATTCTTTAACATTTCATTTCAATTTAACATTGTATTATTCTTATTTCCCATAAAATTATGAACAAATTCTTTCATTCTTTTTTTGGGCCATGTTCGCTTGTGAGTGTCCCTTGTTCCCAAATATAAAGCTTTTTGGAGGTTGGGAGATAAAAATTCACTGAATAACCTATAAAAGATAAAATAAAACTAGCAATCAAGTGCCACTAGAGACAAATTGACTCTGATCCATAATTACAAATACTTGGAAGCAGATTTACCAAATTGAAACCAATTTAGTGCTGTTTTTATTCACATTATTACAATCAACCAAGCAGATTTAGGGTTTTCTCCAATAAAAAAACATTTTTGTCTGCAATTGACAATTTGCAGCATTTTTACTATTGACAGTTTTGGTCCAACTTGGAAGCAGATTATTATTTGTGTTGCAGTCGTTTAATGCACGCTAATTTGTTAAGTAGTACCAGAGTGATGATATCTCCAATTCTAATAGTAGTAGAATTGTATCAACAATATCTTTAACTATAACATTAATAAGCCTTATCCTGTGGGAAAATTTGGTCACATCACGGGTTTTATAACATAAGTTAAAGCAATGTTAAAAAAATAATGAAAACAAAAAAATCCTTTATCCTATGTGAATGTCCCTTGTTCCAAAAATCCAATAATCCATTCATAATACAAATCAACCTCTATTAGGCACTCAAGTCTTCCATGCATACTCAAATGCTAGTAAAAAGATGCCTGACAGATACTAAGCATTTTCAAAACCAAAAATGCGAAAAACACCTGCAACCAAAATGCACAAAAGTTAGCAGTGTCATTGTGTTTCAATTAAAACTTAACTGGTACACCAAAAATGATACCTTCATCAGCCTGATACTTGTTTTTGTCATCACCAGCATAAGCAAGTAAATTGTATTTAGGATTCCACTCAACACTGTTCATAGCGGCTCTACAAGGAATTTGATGCACTGTTCTTCCAGTTTCAACGTTTGACTGTTGCATAAAGTAGCAATCAAAAAAGAAAGCAAGAAAGAAAAGCAAGCAAGGCAAGAAAGAAAGAAAACAACAAATAAAGCAACACATCAAGCAAGAAAACGACAAATAAAACAAGACATCAAGCAAGAAAGCAACAAATAAAGCAAGAAAGAAAGCAATAAATAAAGCAAGACATCAAGCAAGAAAGTAAGAAAGCAACCAAGAAAGATTAAAAAAGAAAGAAACCAAGGAAGCAACCGAAGGAATAAAGAAAGGAAGAAAGCTAGCAAGCAAGAAAGTAAGAAAGAAAATACTTAAGAAAAAAAAGAAAGCAAGAAGGTAAGAAAACAACAAAAAAACAGAAAAAAGAAGAAAGAAAGGAAGCAAGGAGAAAGAAAGCAAACAAAAGGTTTCACACACAAGTTGACAATCTCAACGTGAAGGAGTGTGTTGGAGATCCCACATCGGCTAGAGATAAGAATATTTTATGATATAAGTGAGTGCAAACCTCATCTTATAAGTCATTTTTATAGAGTTACCTTAGGTTTAAAGTCCACTTATTAATATGGTATCAAAGTCATTTAGAATCTATCCTAGTAAGAAGAGTTTGTTGGACTTATCAGACCACCCGTTATCGGAACACTCATAAATATATAGTCTCACGCACGAGTTGATAGGTCTTAGCGTGAGTGGGGTGTTGTAGATCACACATTGACTAGAGATAATATAGTCAATGACATTTCATAATATATAACTAGGTGTAAACCTCACCTTATAAGCCGATTTTATAAAGTTAGTTAAATTTAAAATTCACTTCTTAATATGGAAATAAGAAAGGAAGCAAGCTAGCAAGCAAAAAAGGAAGCTAACAAGCAAGCGAGAAAGAAAGCAAAAAACAAGAAAGCAACGAAGCAATAAAGAAAGCAAGTAAGCACAATAAAGAAAGCAAGTAAGCACAATAAAGAAAGCAAGTAAGCACAATAAAGAAAGCAAGTAAGCGCAATAAAGAAAGAAAGGGAGAAAAACGAAGAAAGAAAGGAAGCAAGGAACAAGAAAGAAAGAAAGAAAGTCATGTAACTTACTATATCAATGAACAAGTCTTCACTTGCAGAAGCAATTAAATCCCCAGTATAATTGAAGCCAATCGTTCGGACGGGCCACCTAAGAAACAAAGCATTTCATATTTGTCACAGAAACAAGAAAAACAATCAACATAGCCCAAACAATGAAAGCTGAATACACAAACATGAAAACCAATGAAAACTCACTCTAGCTTTGTGAAGGTACGCACACAGAGCATCTCTGAGATGTTCCACAGGCTGACAAGGGAATCAGCACTTCCAACAGCAAAATATCTGCCAGAATAACATGGCATTATTTATTTGTTATGTCCTTTTATAGATACTTTTTCTATGGAAACTAAGGTTACTCAATTGAAGGAAATGAAGACAACAAATTAAAATTTTAGAACCAGATATATGGTTGTACATTTGTATCTAACTTTCTAACAGAAATGCTATCAGTGAGACCAGAAATAGCGAACTCTTGGAAACATACCTTCCTACTGGATCAATTGCAATGCAATAACAACCAGCTGTATGAGCCATGAGAGTGTCAAGAGGTCGAAGAGATGGGTAAGACAGTACTTCCACAGTCCCTAAGAGGGCAAGATGAAATGATAAAAATATAAGAAAGTCCTCTACTTTATAAAAGCCCAAGTTGAGATTTATATTTTAGAAAGTACCAAGTCAGTCAATGATCTTACCATTTCCTGTTGTTAGAAAGAACATCTCGCCGGTCATGTTCCAAGCAATCTCATTTACCTGGAAAAAAAAAGAGAATCATCGTGTTCAATGAATCAATTCTTCTTGATAGAGTTATGTTTTCCTTTGTGGATTTACACTTTTTAAGTATTGTAAGAGTGTAAATCATAGATGGACACGTATGAACTCCCAAAAGAGCAGGTATAAGTTGGGTGCAACTGAGCAAAACAACGATAATGAATGATATTGAAGGAGTTAGAACTTCAGGTGAGATGAATGCAAAAAGAGAAGAAAACAAAGCTAGGAACCAGAAAACACAGGTAGTTCAGAAAGTGAGGGTATGTGATGGGAAGCAGAAGCATACGGTACTCATTCAGATAGTAATCCACACTATTTTCCATATAGGGTGAATCCTTGAAACTTACACTGGTGTGGATATAGTGAAAAAACAACATTATGTATATTTTTAAAAGACTCAACAGGTTTCAAAGCAAGGAATTGAAAGTCTCTCGTGTTCAACCAATATAGAAGTCAAACAACAAAAATATGATAATTATTGGTTAATTTTGATGGTTTAATACTAGCCCGCTTAGTTCTGCCAATTGACTGTAAATTTATATCAACTTACAAAACAATATGTAATTTACCTCCGACTAACAAGCCCTTTATTGGACTGTAAATTTCAATTTCTATTCCTCAACATGGTTGGATGGTTTAAAATAGAAGGTAATCCAAACTAACATGTAAACACTGAATTCTATTCACTTATATGAAAAATAAGAGTACAAGGATATACTTATATACAAAATATACTAATGAGCTTATGGGCCCAATATCAGAGTGCACAACAACAAAGTATCATTCTTTTACCAAATTTCCCTATCCTCCTTCACATCTTCAAGCTTAGTGTAGAGGTGATTCTTCAATCCTTGTCCAATACACCACTTCTCAACAGCCTTGGACCACAAAACATGATTGGATAAGCCCCATACTTCCTCGGTTGCAATGGCTGGAGTGGAAGTGAAGGCAGAGAAAAGGCACTGACTTGGAAGATGATGAACTAGACATCTTTTTAATAATAAAAAAACCTCGCTCTAAAACCATCTAGAAACTTAACTATATTCACTTAAAATAAAGAAAAAGGGGATATATTTATATACAACATATTCTAATGGGAATAGTTCAAGAATATACAAACATAACATATGTATTTTACCAATTAAACTGATAAAGGCTAATGAAAGACAAGTCACTTATAATTTTCAAGTTTCAGCATCATTTCTCATTCTCAAAAATAGGCTTTAACAAATTGACAGAAACGGATGCAACAACAAGAATGAAGTATAAACTAGATTATACCTCATAATTGAACTTGCGCCTATGAATTGGTTTGAACTTCCGAACATCCAGTATTGTTAATTCGTCATCCTATGAAACACAAAACAAGGAATAACTTTACCACACTTAAAAACAGCAAGAGAACCATAGCCATAGTCTATTGAATAACTACAGACCTAATGATTCTAGAGCAAGAAACAATTCAAGCAAAACAGCCTACAGTTGGCACTGATATCCAATCACCACACCTGCACTTCAGAGCTTAAAGCAAATGGATTGTGTCACATACCCTGTTACCAACAGCTACATGAGTCCCATCAGGTTTGTAAGTGATGTTGATATTCTCCCCACTAAGTTCTGCCTGTTGTGAACATTTTCCACCTGCAGAAACCAAACATCATCAACTTTTTCCAAGCCCCCTCCCGTTCCTTAATCAAAATAATAATCTATTTATATCATTTTAGACTTCTGTTGAGCTAATTCAATTAGCATTTTTTCCAACTATTCATTAAAAAACACGTATCTTACCTATAGAAATATTTTCAAGTAAATAAACCAATTATTTGTGCATTCCAAATTGCATATATGGTATAGGTTTGTATTGGATGAAGAAAATATAACCATACAACGCATTACATGTCTCCCAAATTATAAAAAGCCATAATATATCTCCTGCCTTCTGATATGACATACTAAAATAAATTGTGTATCTAAATAATCACTTACTTCGAGCATCCCACAAGCGAACAGTCTTGTCACCCGATGCAGTTGCAATCAGATCAGCATGCTTAGGGTCCCAGCATAGCTGATCAACACTATCACTGTGCCCTTTCAATTCAATATCTTTGACCTTGCCCTACAATAAACGTAATCTTTCATTTATTGAATGAGACTGGAAAATTCATAGTTGACCTACAGCTTCAATAAGGATTTCCTTTCAGATTATGCAGAATTCACAATGTCATTATTGATTAGATCGAACAAGATCTAATTCTAATAGAAACATCCTCTCTGACATTACAGTCGATTTGGATCACTGAAGGTAATCCATAGGTAGTGAACCTTTGGTAACCCTCATCCATTGATCCCAACTGATCCTAGTACTTTCCCTGCTCTAGATGCATCTCAGCATTAAGTTTAACTCTTCCTTCTGCTAAAATATTTCAAGGATTAACCCTTGGTAAAATCACTTTAAAAAAACTAAAATCTTATGTGAAGAAAACATTTACCTAAACCCAAAATCCTTTAGAGGTCATTTATCTCATCCCCAGAAAGTAAAAAGGTTATTTCATAGTGAAAATTATTAACAAGATATCAACACTTGGGTATTCATTTTTTTAACAAACAGCGCACCAACTACATTTCTTTGTAAACACTAACTTATGTTTTCTCCAATCAAATGACACCATCTCTATGTGACTAATGACACTTTTATTCCATAACCCTCAAGCCATAATCAGGTACAACAACCTACAAGTCTGGCCCGGACCGAAGGCTAATACAATTTAATCAACGAAATTAAACAAGATAACATGTTGTCTCATTCTTCAGAGAGCGCTATTATGAGAAAAATATATCAAAACAAAATTAAAAAATTGGTGCCACAAACACAAAACAAAAGGGGGAGCAATTAGGAGTAATCTCACATGCCCATGTGGCTCAATATGCCATATTCGCGCAGTTTGGTCCACAGAGCCAGAAGCAAGTTTTGTGCCAATGCAATTCCACGCCACAGAGTGCACCTAGTGGAGAAAAAAAAAACACCCATTTCAGAATTGAAGCAGAAAAATTGAACAAGGGCTTGTTTTCCACATAAACCGAAGGTTTCAAGCATAAGAGGCACGAAAGTGAAGAGCTTTGAACGCGTTTACCATGAATGAGAAAGAGGGAGCAAAAGGGTACCTTCTTCTTGTGACCCGAATACTCTCGGCTATGGAGATTCTTAAACGGGATTTGTTCCTCCATGGTGGAAGCAACGAATCTGGGAAGCACTTTTCTCAGGCTTCAGTAGAAAGATTCGCAGTAACTGTGATTATTGTGAGAAGTGTGTGATGATTGTAGTGGAAACGCACGCACAGGAGGAAGAGGGAAAATGAAGTGTTCTTTTTTTACCTGAAAAATTCGTAGGAATATTGAGCTTAAATATATTTGTAGTGATTAATATATATTATTTGGTTTAATAGAAAATTAAAATAATTCTCAAAATATAATTGTTCTTTATTTCTAAATATGTGAAATAATTTACGTTTAGTTTTTTATATTTTTCTAAAGAGTTTAAAAATAAACACTAGAAATGAAATAAATGACTGAAATCAACAAAATAAACAAAATATTTGAGATTAAAAAATTCAAAGACTACAGATATTAACAATGACTGAAATAAATGAAAAGATAAAATAAAAATATAATATATTATATAAATGATAATAACATGTTAAATCCTTCTACAATTATTTATCGAAAATATAAACAGAAATCAATTTTGTTATTACCAACAGTGTAATTATGAGAGCTTTGTAACCAGCATAATTGTTTCTTTCATCCAATCAATTAATTTGATCCTCCACCCAATTAACTTTTTCAAGATTGTTTTTCATTTCATAATTAAAAGTCTGGATTAAAAAATACATTTCAGAAAAAGAAAATTAAAAAAAATGTATTCTGAAAATGAAATCTCATATAACTGGAAAACCCAAATTTCATTATCTAAAAATAATTCTAAAATAAATAAAAATACATTTTGAAAAAAAAAAACAGAAAACAAAATGTAAAAATATATTTTAAGAAAATATTTCATAATCTGTGTTCCGGAAATTCAAATATGTAAATATATTAAAAATAGTAAATATATAATACATTTTGAAGTGCATCTCACACATAACATTTTGATCATTTCAATTTCATGCCAATAATAAAGTGCAAATTCAAATTTATTGGATGGAGGAAGATTGCCCTAAAATGTATAAGGTAAAAAATAATAAGAAATGAAGGTTGATAAATGAGTTATGGATAGACATTAAAGAGCCCAAAGATTAGGTCAAATTGTTTTATCAAGTGATTTAATTATATTTTTTTCAGGTCGTGCTTTTAAATGACATGACATTAAATATTGTTTAGAATAGTGTAGTTTTGTTGAGGGAGATTATCTAAATAAAGGTTGCATTCATGAAAGAATATTAAGCGAATGAAAAAATGCTTGCTAAGCAATATTTGGCTAATTTATTTAGTCTTTATGATCATTTAGTGGGGATAATGGTTGCAAACCGATACATAATCCTACTTTTGTGTTATATGTTTATAAAAATAGTTTTGTTATATATATATATATATATATATATATATATATATAATGTGGATTTAATGTTTTGTTATTTTGAATTTTGGATGTGAGTGAGAAACAAAAAGAAAATGAGCATAGCATACAAGGACTCATCTTTAATAAGTTAAAATAACTTTTTTTTCTCTTTTATAAATTCCAAATTAAATCACATTTTATTATTTTTATTTAAATATTTAAGCTTAGTATGTTGTACAATGGGATTAAGAAAGAGAAGCTTATTTTCTTAAAAAAATTTCTTTTAAACTTGAAGTAGAAATTGATTCAGAGGAAAATTGGGATCGAAGATGGAAAAGAATGGTTTGTCTTGTTTGTATGTCAACTCTGATAATTGTATTTCATTAATTTATCATTTATGTCTTGTTTCTATTGTCAACTCTAATGATTGTATTGTGTACACGAATAGATATAGGTATATGTGAAAAAACAACGTTAAAAAAAATAGATTTTTTTAGTTTTGACACTTTTTTTTAAAATAATTGTTTATACATGTGTGTTTTGTGTATATTTAATTTTATATTTTTTTTTAATTACTAAAAACTTTGTACAAACCCTTTGATTGGTTTATAGTATAGTAGGTAGTTAATTTTTACCTATGGGTGTTATAATAATTTATAGGTAACTTGAACTTTTGTTCGTGGATTATTTAGAATCGTTGATGTATGATATGATTTGGTAAAACTTAGGTAAACTTTAGAATACTTTATATTTTGCTTATAGATAATAATTAACAACTTGAAATTTTAGAGATGATGTATTGTATGATATAATTTTATTTACATTGGAGAGATAAATAAATATAGACTTAATACGTGGAAATAAATTATGGTATGAAATGTGTTTTTGGTGATTTTGTTACTTGGATTTATGGACTAAATTTTAAATTTTTATAAAAAAATATTATGCAATCCTTGCTTGCATCTTTAGTTGTAGATCTTCTTCTTTTGATTTAATTTTTTTTTACAGTTGATTAATGATAATGCAAAAGAACGAAGAATTGTAAAATTTTTGGAAGAGATTAAAATTATGACTGTGAATCTAAGTGAGGTTAGGTCAACACTTAGTTTCTAGAGTGAGGTTGAACCAACACTAGGAGTCTAAAAAGTTGTCTAGCAAGAATACAACTCTAGAGAACTTTGAACAAGTAAAAGTGTTTCAAATTGGACACCATTTCATTACTCAAATCAAAGTTAAAATCATATACAAGAGGCTCTTATTTATAATCAAATCAAAGTTAAATGAAGATGACACGTGGAGTTTCATGTCTTCATTGCCTACAATTCTATTTACATCCATTTTTTTACTATTTTACACCCTACTTTCTTTTCTATTTACATCATACTCTACTTTGACCCAGAATACAAGTCTCAATAAATCATAACTACTTTACACATTTTTTACAAGACTAAGAAAAAGAAAAAAAAAACTTTACAATCTATTTATAAATGTTTGATATTGGTTTATTTTATTGGCTGAAAGTTTTAAAGTCAGATGGTTTTCATCAAATAATTTTTAGATTGTTAAGAGTTTGGTTTAGATTGTGAATAAATATTTTGATTGTTGTGTATTATTATTGAATCATAGGTGAAATTATATTATTAACTTAATTCTTTCATTATGTTTAACTTTAACTTAAAGATGATAAATGAAAACTTCAAATTTTTTGTTTTCAACTAGTCACTATGTTTCAAAGTCGCCTAATGAATTGGGTAAGGTTTGAAGAAGCTTGTTAAGAAAAAGTACTGGAAAATCATTTTCTTAAGAATAGCTTAATGGATTGGATCTAAACAAAAATTCACTCCACATATTATAATCTTGCTAGTGAATTCTTAAAAAAACTCCAATATTTTATTTATTTTTTATATTATTTAAATGCCTTTTTAATATAGTTATAATTTGGTAAAATAAACATATAAGTATATCTTGACACTACAAGAAAATGATTGAATGGTAACTAATTTAGAAACCAAAAAAAATTAGTTTCTATAGTAACTAATTTAGATACCATTTTATAAACTAAAAATTATTGGTTACTAAAATGGTATCTATTATTAATACAAATTATAAAATAATTAGATACTATATTTTTGGTAGCTAATAATAAAAATAAAAAAAGTATTTTTATAGAAACCATTTTTTTAGTCTCTTGTTAAAATGTAATTGGAAACCATTTTTTTAGTCACTTTTAATCTATTTTAGAAACTAATTTTTGGTGTTTAAAAATAATAAAATTAGAAACTAATTTTATAGTTTCTAATCACCATATAATTAGATACTTACATTTTTAGTCACTATTATTTGAATTTAGATACTAATTTTGAGATAATTAAATTTTATAAAATTAATTATTAATCATTAATTTATAAAATATTTTAAATTAATATGAATGAATTTCCAAATTTATTAGTTTTAGTATAATATTAAAATAATTGATATCAATTTAAAAATTACATTTAAAATAATATTTTAACCTTTTAATTTTATTTAAACATAGAATTAAATTAATAACAAATTCAAAATATTGTTTAAATTAAAAAATTTATGAATTAATTTAAAATAG
>Ga0123342_1000484_pt1 | contig 62886 bp, 37 predicted proteins | sample Turbeawhitnodule_FD_89960 | JGI IMG/M metagenome (GOLD analysis project Ga0123342, IMG submission 89960) | Root nodule microbial communities of legume samples collected from Mexico - Turtle bean Mexico white nodule | ecosystem: Host-associated > Plants > Roots > Nodule | place: Mexico: Nepantla... | reverse complement strand
ATTTTAGATATTTGGAAATAGTAAGTATTGTATGTATGGACAACATTGAATGTGATGAATATTTGTCTTCTGAAAACTGGAATGTACTGAAATGTTGATGAATATATGCAGGTGTAGAATATGAGGTGCTTCTAAATACAAAAAGTATAGGGTGCTTCCAAATACAAAAACTGATACTGCTGTGTAGAATGTTACATACAGATTTATCTGTATGTAAGTTTATCCATTAATTACATACGGATTTATCCATATGTAATTTCATATGGATTTTACATACGGATCCAAAATCCGTATGTAAAAATTACCTACGACAGTTTTACATACGAATTTTTGCCCGTATGTAACGATGTTTTACATACGGATTTTGTATGTTATATACGGATTTTGACTGTATGTAATTTGAGTTTTTCTTGTAGTGGTCATAGGATTGAATTTTTTTTTCTTTTAATTACTTTCAAAAATTTGGATCACTTGGTTCAACTATGTGTTAGGGTAGAACAACAATTTAAGAGAATGATTACCTTTAGGGAAGATTATCCTAACATATTGTATTAAAGAAGCAATTTTAAGGGGGAGGGTTACTTCTCTAAATACATATCACAGGAGGAAGATAAATAATAGCAAAGGAAAGTATAGAAAAATATTTGTCTGGAGGTGAACTAAACATTGATAACATTTTACCTTCCGTAAAAAAATCATGTGAGGATATGCTTGTAGAAACATTTGTGTCTAAAGCTAAACCAAATATAAACTTTTCTTCTCGAAAAAAGAAGAAGAAGAGTCTCTTATGATACCTCCTACAAACACAATTGAGAAAGAATTCTTAAAGGGGATTGCAATACTTTGAACTCTTCTTTTTAAATTATATAATGTCAATTCTTCTTCACAAAAATCTCAAAAACAACATTTTGTGATGTTGTTGTCTAACTTAGGAAATGAACAATACAAAGTGAAAAATTTTTTTTTTTTTAAAAAAAAGGCCTTACTTCTTTATTTAAAAACGCATACAAATGTAATAAAAGGTCTTATTTATGTTGTGTTTTCTTTTGTTTCAAGTTTCTTTTAATAAATAAACTTATATCATGTTTGTTTGATTTATATTGTAGGTTAATATTTGATCTTGGTGGGAAAAATAAAAGGTGTCTGTCCTTGGGCATCATTCAGATCTCTTTTACAAAAATAAAAGTTCGATCCACGGAGAAGTTTTCTCTTTTCCACCTCAGAACTCTCCTAATTAATTTTCGGTAAGAATATTTGGCGTCCACTATGTGGGCTCAGGTAAAACTTTTCCTGGACCACAAGATTTATGGTTTTGATGAGAAGACAATCCATCACATCATCACCAACATCAAACCACTGAACGACTACTTTGTTTTATTCGTAACCGGTTATGTGCCATTACTTCTCTCTCATTATCTATCTATCTATATATCTTTTCCATCTATTTATGTGTTTGTAGTTGGTGCATGTTAAATGTGTAAGATCTATTTTCCTAGTGTCATTGGCTAAAAAATTCTAAAGTCAACATTTAAGTATTTTGCATGTGCATGTAAATACCAAACAACTAAAATGTCTCTTACAACATCACATATTTATCATTGATCAAACTTCGTTTTGTTAATTTCAATTTTTAATTATGTTTCATATTCAAGGGTGGTTTTATTCAAATATTATTTTAACTTGAATAAGTTTATGGCACACACTATAAATGTGCTAGAATATTTTATTAAGCAATCTCATTTGAACATATTAAAATATGACAAAAGCTTTACGCATGAAAATAACAATTATGGTGTCTTATGTGTTGTTAACATTGATATGATATTGTGTTATCGGATGTAAGTTATATAAAAAAAATTCCAATTAAAACTACTATGAAAATGACATCCTTATTATGATTTTGAGTAATGTCTTCAATTGAATTTTTTGCAAACTCAAACCAAAATGGTCAAGTACGTATCTGAGTTCAAACATGACATCGACAAGGCTATATCAAACATGAACCAAAACAATCAAGTACATATCCTAGTTCAAACACGAACATCGACAAAGGTATATCAAACTTGGATTAAACAGTCAAGTACTATAATTAAAAATGATCATTGGATATAATTAAAAAATATTACTTGAAATCAAATTAAGGGTCGACCTATGCTAAATTCAAACGGTCCAAACAGAGCTCGTTGTTCATCCTTCAAATTGATCCACTGTAAATCTTCTAAGATCTTGAGCTTGGATTTTGAGTTGGGGGAACTCATGTACATATTCTCAATTACTTACAACTAGATACATTCAGACTAGTAACTATTCATTTAATATAATATTTAAGACACATAAATCAGACCATAACTCAATTATAGGTTACTAGCGGTTATATATTACTATTATAAAATCTATTTATAAAACCCTTTGAAAAGAGAATGAACAAGGCAATGTTGGATTTTTGTGCCTTTTGAAATACAAAAAATTAAAACAATTCCCCTATACATTTCAAAAGGAGACAAGATGAAAGAAGAAAGAAAAAAAACTTAGGTCTCATATGAGTTGTAATGTATCAAAGCTGGTGTAGTTATATGAACTATTCCTAGATTGAAAAATTTAACACACAATGTAGTAGGTGTAACAAATTATATGAATTAAAATTAGCTATTAATCAATCACAATAATCACTCCCACAATCCTTACTGTTATCATTGTGTTATGCTTACTAGGTCATGCACATGCCTAATATTTATAAATGTTCTAAAGATCTTGCCAAAATCTTATAGAAATGACCACACTGAACACTCATATAGGTGTTTTCATCAAGTGTATGTATCACACACCACACATAAGGGATGTTAAAATCATTAAAAACTTTGTTAGAAGTTAATTTTTTTTTATACCACATAGAATTTAACTACAAAGCTATCCTTTTAGTGATGTAATACCTAACACTTTGACTCACCATAAGAAGGGACAAAATTAATTTAAATTTTTTTTAGTGCTAGCAGAATTAACAAGTGACATGTTTTTACTCATATGAACCTTATTCATGGGATTTCCAATCACAAAGGTTGGGTTTCCATTAGCTTGAGTATGATTCCCTTTGATATTTCACAAATCATGTTTCTATATATGGGTTTCATCGGAGAGGATCTGTTAGATCTTTTTCTGACGTGATACAATCAATAGAAACTTTTTTACTCTTTAGCAACTATTTTATCAAATTATGTCTTAGTTGTATGTATTTGAAAATTTTGTGTAATCATTGTGTTCTATTCATGTATGTGTTCACCAAGAATGGGTTTATAAAATACATCATACTTCTCTTTTCACATATCTTTAATTTTTCCTTAGCTTTATGTACTACGTTTAGTGGTGTGTCTAGTGTTCTTTACATTTCTATGTGAGTTTTTCAATCTTGCAATAACTACTTTTTAATATAGACATCATTGACAATTATTGGTTATATCATTGTACGGTCATATCGTTGTTTGGTTTTCTCCTTGCTAAAGAAGCTCCTTACTTCAAATAAATAGCATATTGGTAAGAAATTCAACTTCTTATGTTTATTACAATAACCTTACACAATGTGATGTACTCTAACCAATGTTCTTATGTTTTTAATGTCTACTTCAAGTCTAACAAATAAAGCAATAGACAAATGTAATATCACATAAGCTTTGGGTGCAATCGAAGGTATTTTAATCACATTGTTTATTCAATTTTTTCATGTCAATTAATTTATTTAATTATGTTTATTTTGAGTTGAAGTGTAATAGATAAATTGAAAGTCGAGTGTAGTTACCATATAATGAAATAGATAACAGCCATTTTGCAAAACTGACATTATTAGAGGTTAGGATTAAGTAATACATTAATATTCATCAATCTACAATTACATTAGTTATTTCAATGAACCGTAATTATTAGACTCATAAACATTGAACTACGTTACAAGCAGATGGAAAAAATATTTGTAAATGTTTATAACACTTTATGGTAGATGATGAAGTAGTTTAATTCTTATAATACTTATGTTTTAACACATTATTTATTATTTTAGTAATTGATATATTTATCTACAATGATTTTGGACTTTTAATTATGCATTTATATAAATTACATATTGATTTAAAATGGTGTTAGATTAGTGATGTGATGTGAAGTAGGATAAATAATAAATTAATTATACATGTGAATGGTTTGTACGGATTTGATTGAACAACAATATTCAACTTATATATATATATATATATATATATATATATATATATATTATTTTTGTTTTGCGTATAACAACAATATTTGCTCTAATCTTGTGGTTTATGAGTAAAACATAAAAATAAAATGAAAATCATATAATAAGAATTGCACCAAGAATCATCATTGTATCTCACATTTATAAAGTTATGGACAATGAGAACTTTCATTGTAAGTGGAGATACAACAATCATTCTAAACCTTTATTAAATCCCTATTTTTTTACAATGTTTTGTATTAAAAACAATTATACTATCATTGTTAAAAACCTATTTTAAATGTTGTTAAAAGTCATATTTGCTATGAAACCATCATCATTATTATATATAACATTAGCTTTTTTCAAATATTAGATGATGTGATGAGTTGTATCGATTTGAAGATAATAATTTATGTATAGAAGAAGACATGAACTTTTTACACAAGAGATTAAAAAATCCAATTTATCAATATAAAGTAAAAAAAAATAAAAATTTACTAGACTAAAAGAGGATACTACATTTCACTTGTAACCTCAACTACAAGAAAAATATTAGTTTACCAAAAACAAAAATTGCTTGTAGACCAATTGAAAAGTCATAAGCATATTTTTTTAAAATACAACTACAAATTCAAGTATAAAATCATAGTAATATCTATGTAACATCCTTAATTTCAATTATAATAATTATTTGTCATAATCTTTATAAGAATAAAATTTAATTTATCCTAGTAGGATCAAAAATTTATTTTTTTAAAAAGAAAACTAAAAAATATAATAATAAAAGTAGGCTATAAACCAATTCATCTCTCTATGACTAATTTAGGTATTTATTCCATTGTTTATGTAAATGTTGTTAATAACTTAATGAAAAGATGTTATATTTGAAGAAAAATAACAACATGATCAAGGACATGATCATTTAAATAACATGTAGTAAGTTTATGCACTATTGAGGCATCATGTATTTGCTAAGCTAATTAGTAAGAAGTTGCTTATATTTTGTGGTTCAATTTCCTATGTAAGGCATCATGTTTATGCACTATTGACCCATTTTCATTTCAGTTTGAGTAATGTTAACATTTTCATAGGATGATTGGGAGATGTAACAGAAGAAAGTTGAGTGAATTGAGAAATTCCAAAGTGAATAAGCAATTGAGTTGACAAAAGAGATGAAAAAAAGAAAGAGTGGTGGCATTGTTTTCTTTCCTCCACACATGGCATTTGCCTGTAGTGGTGTCCACTGTCCCAATCTCAGAATTAAAAAGAATACATATTTTCCTTACAAAGCCACCAATGTAGTATGAATAGTGGCACCACTTTTTCTCACAACAATTAAATAAACCTAATTCTGAGAATCCACATATGACCTGTGATCAGACCCACCCCACTTGGTCCCCTCTCACCCCCTTTTGCATCTTTCATTTGGATATTTAATCCCTTTGCTCCAACCACCATTTTCAACCCTCCCTCCTTATTTGACCCAAAAAAATCCTTTCTTTTTCTTCCTTCCAATACCCCTCTTTTTCTGTCTTTCACATCTCACTGCTCTGATATATGGCCATGGATGAACAGCATTCATCAGAGTTATTGGCATCAGAAAATGGAAGAGAATTGTCAGAGGACTATAGAGAAGAAGGGACACAAAAGGGCTCTCATCACCCTCAATCAGGAACCACCTCTCTCCCTGCTGGCTTCATTGGGAAACATAGGTTGCAAGCAGCCCTAACCCACCTCAGTAACCAAATTACCATTTTGCAGGTCAACCCTTTTCATCTGCTCAACAATTCTGCATAAATTTTTGTGTGCATCTTAACTTGGAACAAGAATTTGACACTGAACTATGATGCTTATGATGATGCAGGAAGAGTTGGAAAAGGTTGAAACAATTGGTGAATCCTCCACCGTTTGCAAGGAGTAAGCAAAACCATGTTGTATTATAAACAATACAGTGTTTGTTTTCATCATTGACCCTTTTTTCATCCATTGTGGTCTTGCAGTTTAATTTCAAGTGTTGAATCTACTGCAGATCCTCTCCTTCCATGGTAAGAAATTATTCATCTTCATCACAACACTACCTTTATGAATCATTATGAAATTTTCCGAAAATTTGTGAATTTTCATAAAGTTGAACCAGTAACAACAAGTGTATTTGAAATAGTGTTCTCATGTAGAATTGTACATGTTTTGAAATAGAATTTGAATTGTAATGAAAAAATAACAAAAACTGGTTATGGTAAGATGTTTGTTCTTTTTAAGGATCCAATGTTGCGTTGTTTGTGTATTTTAATGTAAAAAGGAAGCATGTGTTGTAATATTCTTAACCAAAAGGTGAAAGAAAAGGGTATGAATTGATGACATGTAAAATTTTTGCAGCACTAAAGGTTCAGTTGATGCTGCTTGGGATCGATGGTTCGGATCTACCCACCATTTTCGAAATCACAAACGTTGGATTTAGATATTTGGTTTCTATTTATATATACATATATTTTTTTTTATAAAGTATGAACACGATTTAAAATTTTCCTGCCACTGATGAGGGAAATTGTAATGTTCTACACTCATGAATGAATCACATCTTCTTTAAGCTTTTAAGGCTTTGTTTGTTTTTTCAGAAAAAAAAAAGAGCATAATGATATAGGTGAATGGAAATTCCTTTTTGGTTGTTTTATATTTTATTTCATACTAGTTCTGTTCTTGTTTTGGAACAGTTTTGTTTCTAATTAAGTCATATTTTTATTTGTTGAGCTTATATAATTTCTTATCTTTAGAGTTTCGCCATTTTTGTAATTATGCTTCTATTAAAAATTTAATTGCATATTTGGTCGTTTAACTTTATAAAACTAAGTAATTTTGATTTAGTGCAAGTATGTCATCTAATTGTTAATATGTTATTCAATTGTTAATAGAGAAAGGTATAGTATGAATCCTTCTTATTTTAATGAGTAATATCTGACTTTTTTTGGTTGAATATAAATTTGGGATGGATAGGTACAAATTTGTGTTTTCATTGGTGTTTGAATATCTTCTTTTTTTTCTTGTTATTTTTTTATAATTTTGATTTGTTCTTTAATTTTTAACACATTAAAAAAAACTTAACAAAATTATCAAATTGATATACTTATTGAGCTCAAACTTTGATTCTAACATATTCTCCCTTATTGAGCTCATACTTTGATTCTAACATATTATTCATGTAAATCTAGTATAATCATCGACTAGAAGATAAGTTTTCCAAGAAATCCTTTTACAATGTTTTATTTACAAGTTTTGAAAATATGTTTTAAATGGACCTATCCAAACTTTTTATTCAAAAATCATCTTTCCTATTTTTAGAGACAAGCAAGTTACCTTTAGCTTGTCTAAATCTATTATATAAATCTCATAGATTGTTGTGATATGTGGTACACCATCATCATCAATAGAGAATATAGATATATCTTTATTTTGTTGAATACATAACTATTGTTACACAATTGATTTATGCTCAATAAATTATATTTTAATCCTTCAACATTTTAACATTCTCAAACAAAGGAATAAATACCTATTTTACATATACTTGAAATCTTATATTTTCTAATGTCTCTTAATACTACTCCACCTATTTTAACCAACCATGGATAAGGGTTAAGTGTCAACTTTAAGTAAATTTAAGTATCAAAATTATGACACTTATCATATTTAATAATTTAATATTAATGAAAAACATAAAAATAAATATATTTTCCATATTATGTGTTACTTCAAAATTTTGTAGAAAATCAAGAAAAAAAATGAGAAAATCCCTTCTTAATTGTCAAAACCTTGCTCTAGTGAGAAAAGTCAATTGTGAAGGAATAGAGAGCTCATAAGTAAAGTGTCCAAACAAACACTCAAGTGAGGAGCCAAAATTAAATTAAAAAAAATGATAAAAAAATTTCTTTGTTTAATGTTGTGTTCAAGCCATGAAGAGTGTTTTCAACAAAGATATTAGGTCATTTGAGTGACCAACAAATGCTAAGAGACGACCTTATTTTGAATGGAGAGGCATGTTGAAACTTAGATGATATAATGCCAAACAATCTAGGAGCAATACATAAATTTTGTTTTAAAAGTTTTAATGATAATAAAAATAACTAAGCATTGAACTAATTGTTTCTTAGGAAAATATTTTTTACTTTTATATATATATATATATATATATATATAATCAAAATGTTAATGTTTACATGTAATAATTCAACATTTTATACATAAACAACCAAGTAGTATAATAGACACACATCTTAATTAATAAAAAATTCATTATAACGTGATTAATCTATTTCTACTAAGAAATAATGATTAATAGTAAGTAATCACATTACTTGATTAATCTACCATTCAAATGCATCCTCCATAACACAAACCTTTTATAAATAAACTCATGATATTTGAATGAATATTTACAATGACTTTATTTATATAAATTATATAAAGTATATATTCAAATAAAAAATTGTTTTTATCGTGATGTTATAAAGCTATATATATATATATATATATATATTTATATATTATGTCTTGTAAATTTGTTTTCCGTTTCATATTGAACACGTGTATAAAAGGAAACAGGACATTTTATATAAGCATGTAGGATCAAGTTAAATCTAGCAACATAGTATATTAAGATAATATTAAGATAGAAAGACAATATCATATGAAGAAATCAATATGAAAATTAATTTATAACATCGATAAATACAAGATGAAGACAAAGGTATAGATATCATAATACAAAACTACTATTTTACTCTATGAATGAGCTCTTCATGTCTATATTAGTACTCTTATAAGTGGGAGACAAAAATATTTTGTCCTTTACTCTCTGAAATCACATTGTCGAACGGAAGTTCTAATTGTACCCTTTTCTATAAGAGTTATTCCCTAGGTTTCATCCTTGTTTATCTATAGCTAGAAGTGACAATAAATAATACTCAGAGTTCTTAGTTTCAAGGGATTAAGATGGATAGTTATGAGTGATTTGTTCTAGTCATGTTCATCACGAATGACAATTATGTACTCATTTGCAATCATTTTTGTTTATAGTGAAACATTTTAACACTTAAAAGATAATTGGATGTAACTCAAGAGTTAGGATGAATTAATATAAAACATATTGTGTCCTTATTGTTGGATAGACTTTTAGTATTTATTGCAAAAAATTATCCTTTTCTAAATTTTTTCTAATACTTCAAAGCAAAATCTCACTTAAAAATCAATTGTTTTTGCTTGAAATTCAATCTTCATTATATAAAAAGTTATTTTTGTTCTATTATAAAATAATATTAGGTTGGTATCTTTGGTAATTCTATGTTTCAAGGATATGAAAGCAAGAAGCAAGAGAGGACTTGGTAAATGACTTTGTTGTTACTTTAGTGATTTTTATTTGTATATAAGTTACATGTGGCATCTTTAACTAATTGTGAATGAATATAATATATTTTGTAATCTTCTATCTTAATATTGGTAATTTAATTTGTTCTCAATTTTTATACTTATGTCTTGAATCTTGATTTTTTTTATTAAATTATAAAAAGAGATATTGGAAGTGATGTTTAGAATTGGATTTGAGTAAAATCATTTTTTTTATTAACTGGATAGGAATATATTGATTTGTTCTATTACTAAATGCTTGAAACAGTGAGAGGATTTGCAATTTATAAATTCAAATCCTAAGGAAATATCTAGAAAGTGATTATTAGGATTGATCTGATTAAATTTACTTAATATAACAAAATTTTGGAATAGATCTTGAAGTATTAATTTTTTATAATGTGATGCTTAATGCTTTAACCTTGGTAGAATATACGAGAAATCAATATTTTATGAATATTTTTATAGTGTGTTTGGATAGAGAGTTTTAAGAAGCTATTTATTTACGTAGATAATTTAAAGTGTTTTATGACAAAAATATGTTTTTTAATAAAGAATTTTAAAATAAATTAAATTTTTATAATTTTATAAGTAATTGAATTATTTAAAATTAAAAAATTTAAATTTCACTTAAAAAAGTAAGATTTGAAATTTGTTCATATTCTGAAATTCATGTCATTTCGACGTCATTGACTTAACCAAAGTTAAGACATTCTTAAGAGGACTATATTTTAAAAAAAATTATTGTACACCATTATTATTTCTCGTTCGATATTAGTTAGACTTTTCTCTATCAACGTTCCAAAGACTATTTTTTTTGACAAATGTGAACTAGTTTTTTTATTCATGACCAAGTTTATTGTCTACAATGATTAATTTTTGTCATCAATATCAATGTTATTCTTTGTAAAAAAAAACTGTTCAATTTTTTTTCTATTGTTAATTGGAAAATCATTCAATTAACATTAACATTGATTACTTTTTTTTTGTCTATATCAATTAATAAAATATTGACAAATTTTGAACTAACAATAACATCTAGCAAGACTAACTAAAAAACACCGCAATTATTTTTTAATTTTTAAAACTTGTTTGATATTTAAATATTTTTTGTATTTGATGACAATTGAAGTCTTTTATCTAAATGAAAAAAAAAATCAATAAATTTAAATTGGTTTATCCAAGTAAAATATTTAAAAATAAAACAATTTAAAATTATATTATTTAAATTTAATGTATTTAAATGTCGTATTTAATTGTCTTAAAAATTGTGAATTCTTGATCTAAATGTGAGGTTAGAAGTTAAAGACAAGGAATTGCTATAAAATAATATTACAATCATGTTCCAAGAGTATTAGTTGGGAGATGAACCCATAAATTATTAAGATTAAGTTATTTTTTGAATTTCACGCTAGTATATTATTTAGCTTATTTCTTTCCTTTTTCTTCTTATTTGTATATTAATTAATGATAAAGGCTTGAAAACACACACCTACACTATCAAATTATAATTTTATGATTGATAGAAATTAACTTGTAATTCCTTATGTTTACACTACTATTCTCTTGCATTTGATATGGGGTGTTGCCAACAACTACAAGAGAACACAATGAACAATAAGGATTTGATAGCAGCCCTTCTAATATGTCCTTTCTAGTTAGTTACATTGATCATGTCACGACTCTTGAAGGGTGAGAATTGAGACAAATTGAAGTTGGTCTTGCACAAATATGAGTTAGATAAGTTTGGGATCCTTTATCCCAAATTGAGCTTGTGATGCTTAACATCAGGTTGTTGTCACTCTGTAACATTTACGAGACTACTAATAAAGGTCTCATTTCAGTCTTTTTGAAAAGGTGAAACTGCGACACCAACACTTTCCTGTGGGTAAGATGACCATCATGTTAGATGATGTGTCTTCTTTATTGCATCTCCCCATAATGGGACAATTTTTTTTCTTATGTGGAGTTTGGTGATGCCACAACAGAGTTAAGGTAGTGTCGTGGTGCTCACACTAGATTGAGTTGGTTGTGCGAGATGTACGAGGAGTGCATCATCCATTAGAGATGGGAGTACACAGCTCAGACTTATTTGTTGTACTTTGTTGGGTGCACAATAATTGTAGCTAAAAGTGTGACAATTGTTAACGTGTCATATTTGCCTTTTTTAGTAATATGAGGATGTGTGGTAGGTATGTATGGTAAGCGATTGCACCCACCCATATGTTTGACTAACTAGGGGAAGTTTCCTTTGCCCAACAAAGCACTTGAGAGGTTATGTCATGCTTTTACAAGTAAATAATATATATAATTTGAAAATGTTACATTTATTTTTGGCTGAAGATATCAATAACATTTGTTAATGACATAATAAACGTGGTTATATGAGCATTTCCCAAGGATCGAAAAGGGAGATATTAATCCCACATATGAAGAGATTTCCCTAGGCGTCATGTTACAGATGTGGGGTGATCTAGACTCCATATAACAACCATAATCCCAGTAGGCCATTTGAGGCAATATCCTAATTATTGGGATATATCATACTCAGGACTTGATCACAACGCTATTTGTTGGAGCATTTGTTATGCCAATATGGGTATGAGCCCTTGACATCTGCCCCATTTAAAGGTGGTTCAATAGTTGGTATTATTTTGCATTTTTTTGATCACCCTGTTAACAGTTTGCCACTGACTTCACATTCGTACATACTTCCTAAGACAAACACGTCATCCTCATCGTCCACACTTCAGACCATGATAAGACAAGACCAACCTCACAACAAGATCTTCATTTTGATAAACATAGTGTCAAAAGGCACTCTAACATGAGACAGAACCCAAAATGCATTGTAATTAGCCTATGACGTCACAAATGAAGGGGTCGTTTACACCAAATATCCACGAGTTATGCATGACAGGCGACACAAATATAGTTCTTAGATATTTTTCAAATGTACTTAGATTTTGTATTTTTAAATTAGAAACTGTTATACAACTATTTTTAATCATTAATATGACATATTCTCATTGTTTATGTCTAGTAAGTTATGTGCTAGTACTTTGAGTAAATATTATTACTCAAAAATTACTTGTACTAAAAATTTAATGTTAAAGAATTTGTATTTGTTTAAAACAACTTACAAAGAATAACAAAAAAAATTAAAAAAATCATAAATGATGTACTTCAAATTGTAAATCTAGTATATAAAATATGTATTTCAGATTGTATAATGTGAAATATAAAATATGTATTTTGAATTGAACAATTCAAAATACAATGTTCAAAGGGTAAAGTTGAAATTTCATATGGTTTCAAATTATAGGAGGTTTATGTGCCTTTATATAAGGTGTTCATCACTCCAATGTAATGCACATTATCATACAAAAATCTCTCAAAGGTCATTTTTAGATTCTCATACTTCAAAAAAACATTCTTAATTACAAGTTCTAAAATATAAATTTTATATTTTAGAATTAATTACAAGTTCTAAAATATAAATTTTATATTTTAGATTGTACAACATAAACAACAACAACATTCTCCTTCAAGTGCAACGCTGGAAGACAATACGCTTCAGGAAAAAAAGTAGACAGGAGACAACTCTTAATTTTGTTAAAATTAAAAATAATTTAGCAGATAAAAAAAGATTGGAAAGGATTTTGAGGAATTCATCATAACCATACAATATTTTAACAAAAAACCTTAAAGCTGATGGAACATTGGTCAGTGAGTGTCAGTTTAGAAACTTAAAATTGTCAAATAACTATTTTATTTGTAAAATTTGAACTTTAAAATAGAATAGGAATGCCAAATAAGTATCAAAATGTTAGCCCCAGATTTGATATTGAATTAACTAGAATGGATTGATGTACTCTGCACAATGTAAGTGGCGATGCCTTGAACCTTTGAGCATTTGCTCTCTCACGCACACACAATTTGCATTCAAGGCAGTGTAAGGTCCAGATGAATTTACATGGTTGTATCATACTCCACTCTTCTTTTTCTCACTCAAAATTTTCAATTTAGAACTTACATATATATATATATATATACACCTATAAATGTTATAAAGATATACCACCGAAACTGAGTGTTTCCTAAACAACCTGAGATGAAAAATTTGATGTCAGGAGTGTCCCACGAAACCCTGCCTCGGTATGCTGCGTTTCCATTACCTCATCACAAAGCTCATCTGCAAAATACAATATGACAATGAGTATATATTATGAACCCAAAATCATTATGAAATAACAAAAATAAAGTGACAACGAAAGGAAAAGATGAAATTGTTATTGAAAGATGCAGGAAAATACAGGAGCGAGCACACTACTGTCCCAGAGAAAGACCCACTTCCCTTCCCACTCTTTCTTCTGTATACTTTCCAAACCCCAGGGCCATGACCTAATTGTTCGCACAAATTTCTCCCCGATCCCTCCAGCCTATTCGGGACTGTAACATTGCTCTCTTGTTAAAAAAATCAGCCTTCTCCTCTGAACTTTGGAAATTGATTCCTAATGATAAATTCCTCACCCTAAGTTAATTCCCGCCGCTGTATCAAACGGGTTGCTAACACCACAGCAGGTTCCTGAGATTCCAGCAATTCATGGATAAAATAAAAGCAAAAGATGAAATTGCTATTGAAAGATGCAGGAAAATTCAATAGCAAGTTCACCACTGTCCTAGAGCAAGGATCCTGTAGAGAAAATAAATTCTCTCTCATGTAACAAACTTGGTTCTTCCTATCCATCTCACCCCCCCTCTCATCTCCACTATGGTCCCCTTAACACCATTTCTGGCTAACTTTCGCTTTTTTTCATTCTCTCTATGCCACCTCAACATTTCCCCCTGTTCCCTTCCTATTCTTTCTTCTGTATAGTTTCCAAAACCAAGGCCCATGAGCTAATCTTTGGCACAAATTTCTCCCTGATTCCTGCAACCTATTCTGGACTATAAGAGTATACATAAGACAAAGATGATCAAGTACCAGTATCAAATAGCATACCTGCAATATCTCGATTTTCATGGATCTGAGAGTCCCTCACAATTATATGATCTCCAGCTAATATATTAACATCTACAAGCTTAGTATATTCGTTATCAACATCAATTCTTCTATTGCCTTTTTGTAGTATCTGGTTTTCTTTGACAACCTGCAGGGACAATTGCCAGAAGTATAAAATATAATACATTATGAAGCACTAAATTCACTGCAGCAATATATACATGAAAACTATTTGAAAGTGGTTATTCTCATCCCATTTTATTTTCAGAATAGCAGGCCATGCCTGATTTCTATCTAAACATCCAAGTCAGTTTCTGTTCGCCTTAATATGCAATGCTTTTAGATAAACAAAAAACTCATAACAAAATGATGAGTGTTTCAGCGTAACGATAAACGTATAATATAACACAAATTTGACTTGCCCCAAAGGATTCCCATATCATCATTTTCAGCTGGTAAATTGATGTTGAAGCAGAAACTTTTAGGCTAATTGAACTCCCATTTTTAGTCTTCCGAGAACGTTTAGAAACCCTCCTCTCTGTTTCAACAAAGCCCTTTGCAGCATCCAAGACAGATTTGGGGACCTCCTTTCCATGGACAAGAATTACAGTAATGTCCTTATCGCAATAGTTTAGTTTCTCCACTAACTCAAAGCTCTCCTTTTCTCCAATGCAACTTTCACAAACCTGCATATTGAGAGAAGGGGGATTATAGTTCAAATGAAAACAAAACAGAGAAGTTTCTATTTTCTAACATAAGTAGATTGCTCAGAGGGAGCACACATGGGAGTGACATAGACCATGCCAAATGAAAACGAAGTAGACAATTATTAACTCAAGTACAACTTTATTTTCAGAAGTAGCACAAACCCATCTGGAAGTTGCTTATTGAAGACACGATTATTTTCATTCAGAAACATGCACTACAACCAAAAGCAAAGGGTTATAGAGTTATGGATGTGCTGAAAATAGCTAACATATTCATTATTATATATACAGATGTGTGAGTATGTCAACAGGAAAACACCATATTAGATTATTTGACAAGTCTGTTCAACTTATTCCACCATTTCCTGCGCAGGTTTTTAAAAGAAAGTAAAATACATTTGCACCCGCTTCTAAACCATTATAACTAATAACCCTCCAGTTTTTTGCATCACTTTGGCACCTCTTAACGAAACAACATCAAGTAATGATTTATTTTTTTGTCAAATGACAATATGGTTATCTTTATTTTGTGAAAAAACTAAAAGTATTGCTCTCACTTAACAGCAAACCCAAAACCCACATCTTTGAAAAGTAAGTTTGCACAACAGGAAGCTTCCACTCCCTACATAGCCTCTAGCACGATGTCACCTCAGTGCCCAGCCATCATGCTCCTCCATTGAGGCCTTCTCTACTGCCAGTGTCATCCTATGGAGCATCCTCGGTTGAGTATTCTTATAGAAAAATTTATTTAAAACTCAAATTTATGTCCTAACACAACCTTCGGTCTTCATCTCGTGCTTGGGCCAAGGGAATTTGTTTGGCAAGGAGTATTGCAATTCTTTGTAGAGCATTCCATAATAATACAAGCTCCATTTGTTAGATGGATCCTTTGGCTGATTGGGTTTTATTTTGTTTATTATCAAGTCTTATCTAGTGGTTTGTTTATTTAATGATAAGGTTCCTAGAATTGATAAAAGGGTCAACATAATGAAGTTGGGTTACACAGTACCAAAGCAAGTTGGCTTACAGCTCCCTTGACAATTATTTTTTGTTCATACTACGGCTATAGCCTTTTGAGTAGATCCAAAGTAGTAACTGAGTATTTAGGCAACAGAAGTGCTAAGGCAGAAAATGGGCCAAAGATGAACGGTCCCTAGGGAAAGCAGAAGGAACAAAGATGAGACGGTCCTTATTAATGGGCAATTGGAAATGCGGAAGAGAAGGAAAACACTGGAGTCTTTGTAGACAAAGATGTGGACATTTTGGGAACAATTTCAGTAAAATTCACGTTCATATCACATGGAAGCTTCTGTCAACCAATTGAACAGTATTTGAGTCTCTGCTGCGCACAAGATAATATAATAATAGTCTTAAACACTTAAGGGGTTTTCTATATGTGTCAAACGGAGAGATATCATGCTCAATCTGGAAAAAGATATAGAAGATGGAAGTCTACTCTTTAAAATAAGAAACAAAATGAACACAATGTGGTTGTTAGAATCCTTGAGATAGTAGCTTGTGATAATTCGGATCAATTGATAATATTAGGATCAATTAGATTGATTATATTTAAGTTATTAGTCTAAAATATGCTAATTGAATATTCTGTCATTATATTCTCTCCCCTATATATTATATAGTTCCATTGTAATCTAAACATGTGGAATTCATCATATGCCTTCTCAGTTTCTCTTAACAAAGGAATTTTTGTAATTACAATTTACAATTAGAAAACCGCAAACAATGAACGAAGTGAACAACTAACAAACCAAGGAGGAGAAAGAAAAGTAGGGTCAGAGACAAGCCAAGTACAACAGATGGTGACAGTTTTTGGATTACCTCAGGACAAGTCTTCATCACAAGTTGTCCATTCGCTCCATTTACACTTTCATTATTCACTTTATCCCAAGTATCAAGCTGATCCTCACATATAGGCTTCTCTTTGCAGGACCCATTCAAAGCATTTTCTAAATCATTAACATTCTCAATTCTTGCAGATATTCCTTTGGTCTCAATACCACTCCATTCTTTACAGAAGCAATTCCAATCATCCTCATATATGATGGTTAAACCACCTACCTAGAATCAACAAAGTGAATAATCATAAAACTGAGACGAAAAACACACTTAAGTCACATATATATGCAAAAATGGAAGAACAAAGAGAGAAAATTGAATTTGGGAACAACATATCTTAGACAAAGATTTTAAACATAGCAAAAATACTAAATTTAATTTTAGAAAACAAAAGGTTTGCATGTACACGTCACTTGACTGACTACATTGTAGAAATTCCTTTAATAATTCCAACTTACAGAAGATTCTCTTGAGATTATATCACCACGTCTATAAATCAGTTCAGGAGGCCTCTCAACCAGACGTGAATGCTGAAGACACAAAAAAGGGAAACAAAATTCATCATGAAATTGCTATGGATTAAAGATGGCATACACATGACGACCCAATCACAGTGAGAATATAAAGAGTAAGAAATCCACAACCAGATCCCTAACATGTATGACAGAATAACTTTTCAAAGTAACTATTCTCATAATAATTGCACAACTAAAAAGTCAGCTCAAATTTAACAAAGTGCAAGTAGTATACTAAACCGAGATAAAAGCAAGATGCACATAGCATAGCATGACAAAAGAAGGTTAGGTAACAGTACCTTTTCACACATCAGTGAATCAATTACCCCATCTAACGTTTCAGGTTTATCTGAATTCTTGAAAGCCAAATTAATGTAATTTCTCCATTTTGAAATCCACAATGAGGGAACTAAGAAATACTTGCCATGCAAAGAAAGTGGCATACTTTTACCAGCAAATAATTTCTCATGATTTTGTCGTTGCATTTGTTTCACTAATCTACATAATGAAAAAATATATCATTTAAAAAATTTCTATGCCGCTTCTACTTTAATAGAAGATGTACAGAAAACAACCACCTCATAGAGTCCTCAAAGTAAGCCTCTTTAGATATTTCATCACGGCATTGGGAACATTCACTTGAGTCTACAGGAAAAGCAGGGCAACCTAGAGGATCATCAGGTTTTACAGAAATGGAATCTTTATACAAGAAAAGCCAGAAACCCTCAGGAACAAGCAACCGCTTGGCACCAACAGCTTCCTCAGGCATAAGTTGTCCATGTGGACAAGTAATGGATGTTGTTGGTCCAGCATCAGCTTCAGATGGAGCATCAACTTTTCTTTTCAACCATTGCTGCAGCCTAAAATTTAAACTCATCAGCATGAAAGTTTTAGTATTGTTACTTTTGAAATATCCTAACAGACAAGGGAAGATAATGCAAGGAAATTAAAACTGAGCAGAACAGGTGATAGATTTCTCTGAGACTAAAACTTGACAAATTTTACTATTTAATAATGAAACAGAACACTTATTCACACCACATCTTACCTCTTTCTAAAGAAACAGAACTGGAAGGAAAAAATAATTCCAGTCTTACCATGGTTTAGACACATAGTACATTCCATCTTCATAATTTCCATCAAGAATAACCCGCGCAAACTGCTTCAACGATTCTCTTTGATCCCGATAGGAGTCAGCTGCCACCACATTCTGTGCCCCTTCAATGATACAATCCCAACAGCAGTCATCATGAGAAAGAGTTGGTCCCCCACCATACTGAATTTTACAAGCCAATATGTAAATAATTATTTTGCAACAATGGCAAAATATGAGGTGATATATATGAATAAACCATAAGTCCATAACTAAAAATAAAAAGCTACTAAATCTCTCAATTGAAGCTTAAACTTCCTGTCATTTTTAGTACAATGTAATGCCTACTTCACAAAAATTATCATTTATTAAGAGTGTTTCTCCTCCAGTCATCCTTCAGACACACATCACAACAGTTTCCTTGCTGGCATCGCCAATAAGAACAAGGTAAACTTGGCACTTCATGACGAAAACAGCCTGCAAATGCTACGAAGTAACTCACTTATGGGATACTAGTTTTCTTCTGCAAATACTCCCTCTGGTAAATCAATTTATATCTCTCCCAGCAGTATTAGCTATCACAGTGTGTAAAAGAGAAACAAAAAAACACTTTCCAATGTATTCTTTCCCATGCTAAATTACATTTCGTTTTCATATTGATTTTAGAGGAGCAACAGAATCAATGTATTATATAATAGCACAAGGAGACTAAAAAAAAGAAATCAAATACTTAACATATGCCAGGTTACCTTAGTCAATAATTTATCCCACGCTTTAGAAGATAATCGCTTCATTGAGGTAACCTTAGACACTGGAATTTTCCCATGCGAACATTGGATAGATGTATTGTCAAGGGCACTGTTAAAGTTAAGATGTAAGTAACCTATACATTAAGTGAAATAATCCTACCCACAATAATTGGCAGAAGGAACACTTGATCTAAAGGCACAAAGAAATAAACTTTGTTACAAATAATTAAATAAACAGAATAAAATCTTAAATGTTTAAGGTAAAAAGATACAATAGAAAGCATTCACTAACGTTGGAATAATGGTGTCAGCCCACTGTCGAAGCCAGTCACTACAGATCCAAAAATACTGTTGCTCTTGTGGTTTGGTAGGAGCTTCAGCTAAAATAGATCGCACTTCCTGTCTCCTCTCATTGATACAATTCAGTTCTAACATTTTCCTATGTTTGTACTGTTTGCAAGAATCAAGATATGAGGCATTAAAATTTTGAATCTCATCACAAAGATGAGAAGGGAAACAAGCACTCTCTTGTGCAGTAACTGCACTGCCCTCTGATTCTTTAAAGTTAGCACCATAAACCATGCCCCTTTTTTCACCAACATTTTTACTATGCTTAAGATACATTAACATGTATGCATCACCAGATGAAAATGTCTCCACAAGTGAAGATTGTGAATCAGGGGCATCTAAACAATTACAGTCAGCTAGCATTGCTTCAGAGCAATTAGAATGAAGTGCATCCGTCTTAACAGATTTAGAAGTAAAAGATGAAGCTCCTTCTCCAAATGGAGAACAACCCAAGTTAGTAACCTGCTCATCATCAAATTCCCACCATTGCCCAGTGTTTTCATCCTTGATATGGGCAATGTAATGACCACTATTTACATCAGTGCCTTTGTGAATCAGTACAGCTGATAAGTCATATATCAATTCAAACTCAGACGGCTCAGACAATCTACAGCGCATATCAAGTTCAGCAGGAAATGAAAATGCAGAAGTAATTTTCTTCTTCATTGTATTCTGGCAATGAAATAGAAGAATACAGAACAAAATTAACAGAAAGAAATTTAGTGTTGCGGATAAGATTTACTCCACAGGCATGAAGAAGATAAAAAATTACACAGGGTAGAATAATGGTATAAAAAACCACTGTTACATGTAGACACCAAAAGAAAGAAAAGCCATGCAATCATTAACACAGTCTCTATCTTGGGAAAACTCTTGCATGAGCACTACCCAGAGAAACAATTTCAAAATATATCCTGCAGTTTCCGAAAGTAAATCAATTTCAATTTAAGTTTTATAAATTCTGTAATGGGATATTTATTCTTTTAGTAAGTTCCCTATCATTCTCAATCTAATTCGGTAATACTTATTTACCTCTTGTACTCAATACAAAAGAACTATAATTAAACATAGTATTTAAACATAGTAATTAAACAGCATTTTGTTGTGTAGTGCTCCCAATAATAACTCAAGTTTTTCCTAATACCTGTGGAAGGAAGACATAACGTTTAAGTTGAAAATTAAGTACATCAGGTAATGTACACAGCTTGATGCTGCGAGTAGCATCAACTCTTGTTTTACATGACCCACAAAAATATTGATTATCTCCATGAAGCTCTTCAATTGCAAGGTAATCATCTAGGCTCTCATCTAAATCTTTTAGTCCCTTGATATTCAATTCTAACCCATAGAAGTCTTCCACTTTTGAAGAAGCTTCAGATTCTCTTCCACATTGTGAACACCTGCAAAGCAAAGATAAAATTAAGAAATGTGTAATAGTCATAAATACAGCTACTACTGGTCACATACATATATAATAAGAATGTAGTATAAGAAATTCTTTTGGGATCAGTGTATCACAAAATACCAGATTCAATTCTGATGTATAAAGCACAGACACTTTCAAGAAAGGCAGTATTGGAAACATTCCAAACACTATGTGTTCAACGCAAAACAATAAGACACTACAAAATAGAAATGGACACATCAAATTTTGTTGTGCTGCTGTGTCTGTGTCAGTGCCATGTCCTCCGTCCATATCAATGCATCTTACCTTTTGGCCAACAACAAGAAAAGGATTATGAACCACAAATTATATCATCAATACCACACAGTACTTAGAGAAAAAAGTAATAGCCAAATTAGTACGAAAAAAATATAATCGACAGCATGATTTAGTAACATCAAATACATTATCAGGGGAAACAAAACCAAATACACATTTTGCAACATTAACATCATTCCCAAGCTAAATTGTTTTTTGGGCATTTTCCTGTATGTTTAAGGAATGGGAAAGCGATGGATAAAAAAATATAACAGAAAATTTCAACAATTTAGAAAAATCTATTGTACTTCAACAGAGCCATCCCCACATAAATAAAATTAGTAGGAAAAAAGCATTGTGTATTCAACAAGTTACCCACAACTACTGATTCTTACGTCGTCACATGAGACACTGTCCCTCGGAAAAGATCTTGAACAATTGTTCTTGCCATAGCTATTTTGGAATGGCTCAAACAATGCTCAAGTAATGACAAAAGCAATGTTAGAAACTCGTGGCTATCCTGTTGAACTCCATTGTCTAACTCCAGTGTTTTAACAAATGGGGAAGAATCTATGAAAGCCTTTTTACTAGCATGCAATCTTACAAAAAGCCGAGTCAGCTGATCTAACACTGGTTGCTGCTGTAGAACATCCGGTTCTACAGAAAATATGCCTTGCCGGAAAGATTTATTCATGTACAAGCACTGTAGTATACTGTTGGCATAGCATGTAGCGCCAAGATTTGTCAGACCTGCAGGTGAAGAATCAGAAACACGAAGATCTGTTGTTGGATCAGGGCCAAGACTTTCAAGAAAGAAGTCAGACATCTTCTGCCATAAGCCAGATTTCCGGGTACCATTTGGAGGTGGAACCAATGCACAGAAGCAATTTGGGTTGTCTTTAGTATTAACACGACAACCTGAACAGACAGGCTTCCAAATCCTATACAGTTGACTTATATCATCTTCAGTCAATGCACCTGTTTTATGAATTTTCCTACACAAAAAACATGGAAAGTAAACAAGCTAAAAAACCAAAAAATTCATTCCATTTCCTACTCATTATGTTTCACAAGCTAAAAAACCAAAAAACTTCACATAGTAGTACCTCCATATTTCAGAAGTGTCATCGTCATCCCCCGGTCTTTGCCTTTTATTTTTATTTCGAGTTGTAGGTCTAGTCATTGTACAACAAAAAAATCTAACCCTGAAAAAAGGACAGCAGTAGCTAATTTCCTCGAGTCAAAAGAAAATTAAATGATCAAGACAGTATTTCCTCAACCATATTTGAACTCTCAACATTGAACCAAACGATATCCACAGACAGTTAAACTTGTTCCATCTATGTCGGTAGTCCTGCTATTAAAATGTCATGATCCAACACCAAATTTTAGTGTGCCAGGAATGTAACTCAAAATTCAAACTACATCACAGGAAAATGTTCATATACAATACACTTTCAACGAACTCGCATTGAATACATGTTACCTAACAACTATCATTTACAAGCGAACAAACCCAAACTTTCACAAACAACAAATTACACGAAAAGGTGGCTGTATTTGTGTACGTATGCAAACACATTATCCTAACTTCACTTCATCATCAGTATTCATTGCACACCAGAAGAAGAAAAATCAAACTACATAAACATCACAAACAGATTAAAAGAACCCTAGAAATTTCAACCAGCCAGATAAAAATCAACACAGAAACGAAGACACAACGAAATATGAATAATAAATAAAAAATAACAACAACACTATTCAACAATCGCAAAAACATTATCCTGAAATTATTATACTAAGGCAGAGAAAATCAGAAAACGTGGATGTGACGCTACCTGGGAGAAAAGGAGGAACTGCTATGAACTGGAAGATCAAAAGTCACTGAAAAAATAACAAAGGAAGTGAGCAATAAAAGAAGTTACAAAAATGAATTTATCTTTAAATCGTTTTTGAACAAGAATTGTTGATAACTGTTTTTCTTGTGGCAGTAGAATGAGTTTTACCTTCGACAGAGGGAGAAGGAATGGTGGAAGAAGAAGAGTGTGAGAGTGTGAAAAAAAGAGAGAAAGGGAGAAATGGTTTGTGTTGGGCCAAGTAACATGAAAGAGTGAATTTATATATGGGTCAATTTTGAGTCACGCGCTTTTTCCCTCCTATGCATGCCTCGGGTATACGAAGAGGTTTGGCATTAACTTGAGATCGTTACTTTCATATCAATTAATGCAATGTTGAATTGTGTGAGGAGTTTAATCAAATTTTCTTAATTCTACACCTTCAATTCATCAAAATTGTTCTTGTCATTATGATTTTTAACTAATCAGAATAAATTGCATTAACTATTTAAAATATATATTCATGATATTGTAAAACTGATTTCAACAGTTATGCAATATGAGGTTTTAAAACTAATTTATAAACAAAATTTTAATTGCATTTTTAAACATTATAATTAATTTTATGTAACTTTAAAAGGAATATGTACTCGTTTTAAAAGAAAAGGTTAAATATATTATTATGGATTATGGATATTTTTAGCATTATTTTCTGATTGAAGTTTGATTTTGTAAAATGTTCAATAAGTTAAATATATTATTATTACTAATTACATTAATTATATTATTCAAAAATCTTGATTGCCTTTTGCTTAAAATATTTTTTATTATCATAATTAAAACACACATATATATATATATATATATATATTGATTACAATTATACTAATTCATTCAAATTAGAGATGACAAAGTGAGTCGGGTCCGCCAACTTGCATTGGCCTAACCGTCTAATCCGCCAATCCGACGAGTCAAAGACGGTGCATGATAGACTAGTCTGTTAGTCCGCCCTTCTTTATTTTTTAAACTATTAAAGAGACATCTCATGCTTTTAAAATTAAAATTGGTGATGTCGATGTATTATATAAAACTTTATTTACATTAATTTTTTTACAAATTATTTGATTCATTGAAATATTATTGATATTTACTTTATTTTGTTATGTATTAAACCTTCTTTTGTTGAAGTATTAATGTTTGATTTAATTTCATTGCTGTTTCTTGCATTTTTATTGTCCAAAGTGTAATATCAATTACTACAACCAAGTAAATAGATCTAAAACAAAGAAATTACATAAAAAAAAATTAAAAAAATGATGGGTCAATCCAGTAACACGCCAAAACACCCTCTTACGGGGGGAGTCACTAATTTCAAAATAATAATAATAATAACAAATATTAATTTTAAAATAATAATAAGTGTTAATTTTAATAATAATGATAATAAAGTAGTGATTTTATAATAATAATAATAATAATAATAATAATAATAATAATAAAATGAAGGGATAAGAAACTTTAGGGTTTATGGTTTAAAGATTAGAGTTTACAGTGATAATAAGTTTCAAAGGAGAGAAAGAAGAAAGGAATGAAAAGAATAAGAGTCAGAGGGAGAAATAACATCTAACCACCATTTACCACTACAATACCAAAGTTAAGGGAAAAAACACGATTATCATTATATTTGTTTAATTTCTTCTCTTAATAATTGTCTCTAACCTCATTCATTTTATTTTATTTTATTTATTTAATCTTCACTTATATAGTGATCTATTTTTTTATCTTTAGTTTTGCACAAATCGATTTTATTTATTTATTTATTTTATTTTTAGTTACACACTTATTCATTTTATTTGTAATTATATTATTTATGTTATCTCACTAACATCGATATTTTTATTATAATTTTATCATTTTTTTATTCAATAAAGTAATATGATAAAAACAATTTTAAAGTTAACTTCCTTTCTATATGCTAGTTTGTTGTTTCGACTCCCACAAGTAAATTCATAATTACCAATCAAGTTTGTCTAAATTGTTCTTTATTTATTAATAATAGAAAATTCCTTATAGATTTAATTTGTCTATCTTTGTCACAATTATATGTAATCTTAGGCATGGATTGGTTATTTTCCAATCAAGTCCTTCTGAAATATGTAGAGAAATCAGTAATATTTTCCAATACTGAGGATCTTTTGAAATTACCTGCCAAATTTTGTAAGTGAGCCTTTAAAGAATGAAATTAAATTATATTTGTTGTTGTTGTTGTTGTCTTCTATGAAATTGAAAGAGGTAGTCAGTTCGAAAATATAGAAGTTGTTCAATTTTTGTCCTGAAGTTTTTTCCTGATGATATTCTTGGTTTGTCACCTAATAGAGAAAATGAATTTTTCATAGATATGATGCCCGAAATTGGACCAATTTCTATATCACCATATAAAATGTCACCCTTTGAATTGAATTAGCAAAACTAAAGAAACAATTAGAAGAGTTACATGGAAAACAATTCATTCATCATAGTGTGTCACATTGGGGGCTCTTGTTTTGTTAATTAAGAAGAAATATGGAAGTTTTAGACTATGTAGATTATCACCAATTAAATAAATTCACCATTAAGAATAAATATCCTCCCTAGAATAGATGATTTTATGGATCAATTGAGAGGAATCCTTGTGTTTCCTAAGATAGATGTAAGGTCAAGATACCATCAAATTAGAGCAAAGGTAAAAGACATACAAAAAAAAAGTAACATTTAGGACTAGGTATGGTCATTATGAATATCAAGTGATGTCTTTTGGTGTAACCAATGCTTATGCTGGGTTCTTGGATTATATGAACAAGATTTTTCGTCCATTTTTTATCATTTTATATATGACATTCTCATTTATTCTAAAATAATTGAGGAGCACGAGGAACACCTTTAGACTATTGTTCAAATTTTGAGAGATATACAATTGTATGCTAAGCTTTCTAAATGAGAATTTTGGTTAGAGAAACTAAAATTCTTGGACATGTGATTTCCAAAGAAGGAGTATCAACAAGTCCAACCAAAGTAGAAGCAGTTCTATAGTGGGAACCACCAAAAATAGTAACTGAAATTCGTAGTTTTGTAGGTTTAACAGGATATTATAAAAAGTTCATTGAAGGATTTTCTATAATAGTTACTCCTTTAACTTAACTCGCCAAGAAAGGTCAAAGTTTCGAATGGACAAAAAAATGTGAAAATAGTTTTCAGGAACTCATTAAAAGATTAATTGTTTCCCCAATATTGGCATTACCTAATCTTACTAGGCACTTTGTGATTTAGAAGAGTAGTAGCATATGTTTCGAGAAAACTAAGAACACATGAGAGTAATTATCTAACTCATGATTTAGAACTAACTATTATTATTTTGGACTCAAAATATGGAGACATTATGTGTATGGTGGTATATTTGAGGTTTTTAGTAATCTAAGATACTTATTTGATAAAAAAGAATTTAAATATGAGACAAAGAAGATGAATGCAATTTTTTTAAAAGATTGTGATTTTAAATTACATTACCACCTAAAGAAGGCAAATGTAGTGGCAAATGTTTTATGGATATTGTCTGAACGTCACAATTTTGGTATAAATATTTACATTGACTAGATACGAGCGTAGATATAAGTAATACTCCTTTTTTAAAATCAGGTATAGGAACAGGTATGGGTATGTATGTATATATATATTTGTCTTATTCTTGTCCTCATACTTGTTTGTATCCTCGTCTTTATTTTAAATTGCTAAAGCATCACTAGTTTATTAAGTAACCTTAACAACTTATTTTTATTCTTTTATTTAATCTTTTGTTTTGTTTCATTTGGAATACTTTTTTTTATAATTACCTTATTCGTCCTTAAATTTAGGGTCAATATTCAATTTAGTATAGTGATTTTTTAAAAAATCAATTTGGTCTCTATGTTTTTAAAATGTATACAAATTTAGGTGCTAATGTGGCAGTTGAACCATTAAAATTGTATAAGAAATTAAGTGGCAACATACGCTTCCTAAACCAACTGAAGTCCTCTGCAACCCTTATGCGAGAAAACCCTGTCACAATCAGTTGATATTCAGATAATACATACATGCAAGTGAAATGCGAAGAAGGACCTGAAAGCAAGTGGCATCAACGAGAGCAAATAGTGTGATGGAAAGCCAAGCGTTGAAGCCAAAAGGAATAGACTTTCCTCTCGAAGTCGCGAAACCCACGAGAAGAAATCCCGTCAGAATGAGACAAAAAGCGAAAACGAATAACGGTCCACATTTCGGAAGCACTTCCTTCATCACCACCAAGGTCGTGCCTCAAAAGAAGAATGGTAAAACCAACACCGTCCATTCCCACAGTGCTTCTGCGAGACATGGAATCGACGATGACGATGAAAGTGGCTCCAATTTTGTCTTTTTCGTGTTCACGAGGCACTCCACGTCTTGTCCCGTTCCCACGCAATCCACGGTGTCTAGAGGAGGCATCGGAGAATCCGACAAGGCTGTTTTGTTGGAGCATGGAACTCTAAATCGGACAAAAGGTGGAGTAGCAGTTGAACGAGGAAAGGAAGAAGGGAGAATGTGAGAGTTCAAATGCCAAATTGGGAAGTGATGGAGTGGTGGCGGGCGGTGGTGGTGGCAACAACGAGGGTGGGGGAGGGAGAGGAACCACAACACCATTGTTGGAGTGAATGGGTGGTGTTTAGGTGATATTGAAGGGGTTCGATTCCTCTCCAGTTCCAATACCAATTTCAATGGTTCAACTGCCACGTAAACACCTGATCTTTACACGTCATATTTCTTAATCTCACCTCTCTGCCACATAAGCAACATTTGAGGTTGTAAGGTGGGACTTAACAGAAATGATCAATTTGTATACATTTTAAAAAATATAGGGACCAAATTGTTTTCTTTAAAAAAAAAATCACTATACTAAATTGAATATTGATCCTTAATGTAAAGACAAATAAGGTAATTATAATTTTTTTTTCTACACAATTTTTCATTATTTCTCTTAGATTGTTAGACTTAGTCGACATTCATCAAGTTCATTCCAATATGTAAGTTATTTTTCATCTCATCACAACATTAATTACACATTTTACTTTTGTTGTGCAATTTTATTCAAAATGATGTATTGCATTTCAGAAAATATAAATTTAATTTTATCAAATTAAATCAATTTTAAGACACACACTTTATCAATTTTATTCATTTTGATATTTATATTTGTTGTTTATTTTGTCATGTGTGAATGTTTAACTATCAATTTTGAATTTTCAATCACGTAAATCCTGAATTTAACTTTTTCTTTTTATTAGTTTTGTTTCATTTAAAGAATTTTTTATTTCAGTACACAACTCTTCTTTCTCTCTCTCAATGATTTAACTTATTTCTTTGATATCCACAAAGTTCACTTAGCATAGATTTTCCTTACCATTTTATATTTCCTACACATTAGTTACATTTTATTATTTGGTTCTATATTATTTTGATTCGTATATTATTTTGATTCATTTCTACTACTACGCAATCTCACACACAAAAAAATCACATGTTTAAAATTAACCAAATGAGTGTTTGAAATAACATAGGGATACCACAATTGCTAATTTATTTTTGGTAAAATGTAATTTTATAAAAAACATATTAATCAAAAGAATGATGATTGTAAATTCTTTTATTTAGACCAAATCTTTGTTATTCTCGAGACAGATAACAATTAAAGAATCAAAATTGATATTTGTTATTATCAAAATATGACTTTCATTACCATAAGAACTAAAATTCATATTTATTATTTAAACTTCATTTGACCACAGAGAAAAAAAAAATTTAACAATCCTTTGTTATTTTGAAGAACATTTAAAAGAAAATGCAAGTAAAATTGTGTAAATTATAAATGACGTAAAAGAAACTCGCAGAATTATTAGTTACATGAAAAACAAAATAGTTGAAAATGGTTCTAAAAGATTAAAATAAATAGTACTGAAAAATCAAGAAGAATAAAAAAGGAACAGAAATGTAGAATGAACACAACGAGTTTATAGTATTTGAGAATGCAGTAAAGTGATATGCTTTTTGAATAATTAAACAACAATAATAATGTAAAACTAAAGATAAACTTAACAAATTAAAATTGAAAAGAATAAAGAGATAACTATTTTTTTCATGAGTCATAACATAGGTATCATAGTTAAAATATTTATGAACTCTGATCAACGGTTACCAAGTTTAACATAACGTGTGAAAATCCTATATAATATCAACTGTTACAAACCATGAATTAGATTTGAATCCAGTTTTTTTTAAACTAAACCAATTTTTAGCCTTTGTACATGGTCCCTTTCATCGATTTTCTTATAAAAAATAGTCCAATCTCACTTCTTTCTATGCTTATTGTTTTCTGTTTTCATCAATAAAACTATTCCAAGAAAAATGGAAAATATATGGAAATCACAAAATTGCCTTAACTCAGGCAAGACATGTAATTTGTGAGCTATAATTTATAAATCACAATTTTCAAAGTAATATGTTTTAAACTCTTCTTGTTACAACAACAATGATGAAACCAACTGCGAAGTTGTTTTCAATTTTCTTAGATACAGTCCGATTTTTAAATTATGAGTATCCTAAGAAAAGAAAAGAAAAAATTATATCAAAATCCTAAAATTGCCTTAATTGACAAGCAAGACATGTACTTTATGTATTATAATTTATAAATCGCAAGTGTCAAAGTAATATATCAAAACTCTTCCTGTTACAACATCAATGAGGAAACAAACTGCAAAATTTACCTTAACAGTTGGACCTTGACCTGAAACAAAGGGCAAGAACATGCCATTGAAATACTCCATTCCCAAATGAGGCTTGTCATTTAACTAGCTTTCTTCCCCTGAAGCAGCCCGGTCAGATACTTCCTCAATCTCAGGGGTAGCTTTTACAGGATTGTCACTTACGATTAAGCTGTCAGAAGCACCAGCTTTTTGGACTTCTTCGCCATCATGTGCTTTTGGAGAACTAGTGGTGTTTGGGAAAGATATATGTTCATCCGATTGCTTTGGTTTGTTCAAGGCGTGACAGTGTGGGCAGTAATAGGTAATGAATGGGAAATCCTCCTTCCGAGAAAGACCTTCAGCAGATAAAAACACACTTTATAATTTAAAAATGAAAATTAGCTATTACTTTGTATTGCGTGTCAGTGCATGTGTATGAAAAAATCCTAGAACATTAAATGCAGTCAACTTACCATTGTGCATATGGCAATTACCACATATGAGTGCATAAGACTGCGTGGGATCCTCCCCCACAAGCAATGCTGCAATTCGAGCAATCCACCCTCCATCATTCATTGCTGAACTTTGAGGAAGATGTTCAACAACTACAAGCTCATTATGCTCAGGAGTTTGAGTTTGATTAATTTTCCCAGAACCAACTAATTGTTGATCAGAATAATTTGTTGTATTTGTCCCTGGACTAGTGGATCTAGAGTTCACTTGCTTGCGATTTCGAAGTCCGGTTGACTGTACAACTTCAACATCCTTGGTCTTCCCAGTTGGAGCACCAGAAGATTCATTCTCCACATACACATTCAAACCAGAATCTGAACCCAACTTAGATGCTAAAACAGTTGCAGCGGCTGCTTTTGCTGCTGGATCCGTGTCATATCTCTGTTGATCACAAGAGCTAAGTATAATACAGAATAATATTAAATTATTTGCAACAAATACATCAAGTTGACTTTTAATAATAAACTTGAAAGCACAGGAATATATACTAAAGAAACTAGGATTCTAGTCGTGTTTAATTGATCATTTCATATGCGATTCGTTTACTTCCCGAAGGAAAAACTTCTTAATGTTAACAAATAACATAATGGATAACATGATTCGTTTAATCTGTAAAAGTTTATCTATTTTTACAGATAATGGGATATGGCTTGATAGTACAAAGAGGCTTAGCTCTTATACAGTCATTGTTACCCGGTTGAATGAGTAACAAGATAGCATGATGCTAACCTATTAGATGTTTGTTGTCAAGCAAAATATAATCTGTCAATACTTCCGGGAAAAAAATACCCTTCTTTGCACTAATGGAGTATATGATTCAATTGCCTTAATCCTAACTAAGAGTTATAGACATTAGTCATGAGTCATATTATTAACACCAAAAATATACTAGTTAGCTAACTGTATAATGAAAATAAACTAAGGGAATGAATAAATTTTTATTAAGACAAATGTAGAAATATATGAAAGTGAAAGAAAATTCTGCTGGTGAGAAAATACACAACGCAAAAAGAAAGATTCAACTGATAATCAGAATGAATGAAAAATGGGCAATTATTGAAAGAGGGTGCAAAATATTTATTAATTATGTGTTACTTTTAGAAATAATTGTCCTACTTTTGCAATTTAGAGATTTGTCTTATCTTTCATAAGAGTTTATTTTGGGATTTTTTTGTCTAATTAGGCTTTTATTATGTTTGGGTCATAAAAAGCCTCAATTTCAGGCGCCATATTTCTTGAAGGCTCATCTGATATTGTGTAGCGGTAATGGCACGTTGGTTTCAGCAGCAGTTGGTCACGGTAGTGCAAGAAAGGAGGCCAAATTTTCTTATTTGGTGATATCAAGTGTTGTGGCAATAGTTATAACTTGTAACAGATTCAAATTGTTTGACTGGATTTGACTACATTATTAGGTGTGATGTGTGAACACCAAGTAAAAAAATAGTATTTACTTACGCACTAAAGATCTACTTTTATGCACCAAATAAAGCATGAAAGAAAACAACCCCAGTATATTGTCTGATTTGAGTGACAAGCAACAAAGGTAATATTGAAACCAATGTACCAATAATAACTTTAAACAAGTACCTGAATGAGTTGTTGAGTAATGTAATAATTTGTCTTCTCTTTGAGCTCATCAATTTTTGCTTTCCTTTCAGCTCTAAGCCTATCAAGAATTTTCTGGTCCTTGCGATCGCCTATAAAATCACAATTTTCTATTTAAATTTAAACTAACATTATTTGCACTTGGCATATCAAACTCTAAAAACTAGCTTCAAGTCAAAAGCGCACTATTAAAATGGATTCTAATGTAACAAATTAAATCAGTGGGGTTATCAGTAGTAGCTATTACAACTTGTGGATGATGGTACCAAATGTATAATGAATGTTGCTTCATGTTCAACTTTTTCGGCACAGAATTTCATTTCCGGTATTTGTACAAAGATTGCATATGATCTTGAGGACCTTCTACTTCTACTATGTAAAGATATGTTAAAATCAAGCATTTTTATGAGCATTTGCTGCAAGACTACACTGGAGCAGTTGCTTTTTATAAAAAACATTCATTTCTCAGAACACTTAAATAACACTTTTTTCACTCACTCTTAGAGGTTGTTAATTAAAGTGATGGAGTCAAAACCCTTCCAACTATAAACCATATATGGAGGACTAGAACAATTGATGAGCACAAATTTGAAAAAAAAAATGGGAACGCTAAATTAAAGTTCTACTGGCCTAGAAGTCAACAGCAGATTCAGTAGAACAGATAAATAAATGGTTCTACAAAACAAAACAAAAAGAACTACATGCAAGAGAATGAGATATATGAGTTTGGACACTTACACATCCTTGTGAAACTGACGAATGCTGAATATGTAGCAGTTGACAAGGCAGGTAAAAGAAACATTGGCAAAACTCGGATTGCCCGCATTTTCCAATTCATATCCATTGATCTTGTTGTCATAATAGCATAACCTACAGCAATGACCTGAAAGTTGAAAACCATTTTAATTTTAAGCAAAATCCATTTAATCATACACCCTAGGAAAGTTAAGAATACTGTCAGTGGAGAAATTTAAAATTTGAGGCAATTACCCACTGTCATTCTGTATAGAAGATAAAGCATTATCATACACCTCGGATCTATTTCATGTTCATTTCCTTTCAAATAATCTATGGCATAATCCAAACTACATCTACACTTATAGTCCAAAAATGGTTCTACTTCCTCATCCAAACCAAATCTAAACTAACTTCTAAAACACGTGATAAGCACCCAAGAATTTGGAGAACTGACTCTCAAAAGCTAGCTATTAGAGGCGAAGAGTCAAACACTTTACTACTATCTGTAAGTAGTCCTTTTGGAGACACCAACAACAAGCTCAAATACCAACTGATAAACACTAACAAATTTGGAGAACCCACTCTGAAAAGTTAGCTATTAAGGAAGGAGAACCAAGTACTGAAATACCACACGGAGAATCTCATCTTACTGGATGCAAAACTTAGGCATCCCATAATTAAGACCATTCCCAAATACAAATCACTTTTTTTAATCCCGATTCAGTCAAAATCATCCAATAGACCCATAGTCCACAAAAAAACTAAAACTAAAACACAAACAACCTTTGAACTCATCAAACAACTAAATTCACGACAAAAATCTTTAAAAAAAATTTAAGATAAAAATTGTTCTTTTCTTCAAAGAAAAGAAAAAACCCATGCTTAATCCCTTCAAATATCCAAGGTCTAAATTCTCCACTCTTTAAAAAACGCAATTGCAGCCTCTATTTTCAACAACGTCAAGGTCTTTGAAGTCTCCACAACATCAAGTTTTGAAGTCTCCACATCACAAGGGCAATTTCCCGCAGAATCAAGGTTTGTCTCCACAACACCAATGTCCGAAGCCTCCAAAACCGCATCGCAACGGCAATTGCGACCTCAATTTCTCACAACGTCAAGGTCACCAGAGACTCCACAACCACAATTCAAACCTCACATCCATCTATCTATTATTCGTACTCTCCCCACAGTGGCCAAGCAAGTTCAGAGCGAAACGAAAATTACCTCGAACAGAATTGAGAATAAAATAAGCTGGCGAGAGGTTCGCCTCCAAGAGCGAGATCTGTTGCTCATTCTGGCAACAACAGTATTTTCTTCTTTGGTGATACACTGAAGCCTCTTCTCGAAATCGTCTTTGTTGGAGCTGAATAAGGCATTCCACAATCGCGAAAAAAAGCCCTTCTTCTTCTGTTTCTTCGTGTTCTCCGCATTGTCCTCGGTACTCTCCTTCACAGCACTAGCTTCTTTGGTCTCACCTTTCTCGTCCCCCATCCCTCTCAGTGATTCGTCGGAAGAGAAGAAGATGGAAGAATGAGGTAGCAGAAGAAGAAGAGAAGAAAATGAAGATCTGGAAGGGTTCTAGAAGGTTCGACAGTTGAGATCTTGCGCGCGTAGGAGGGTGAGGATGTTGTTGTGAAGTGGGGGAGAGGAGGAAGAAGAAGTAAGAGCAGAGAGGGTTATTCAAATTTTTGGGGTTTTGGTTTATAGATAATGTTGCTGGTGCACGCGATGCCACGCGCGTTGGAGTTCACGCTCCGCTAATGGTTTTATGACACTGCATCACGCTAGTGCTTTTTTAAATGAATTAAAAAAAAAGGTTGAAGAGATATGATGCATGGTGATGGAGAACGGTGTGAAGTAGTTGGAACTTCACTTTTCACTATCACTGTTACTACTACCAGTCAACCGTTAATTACTTTGTTAGATATTATTATTATTATGGAAAGTTAAATAATATAGATTGAAAATATATAATTTTTTTATGTTTTTTTTTCATTTTTAATTGTTACTACTTTTGGTTTCTGAATGTATGTATTTCTTAAAATTTTAATTAATTATAAATTTATTAGATTTTTAATTAATTATATATATCATTAAAAAATATTAAATAATAATTAACTATTATATTAATTAAAAAACTATTACTATGTAAATTAGTTTTTATTGATAACAAAAATTTATATACTAACTTTTAAATTGATATCTAATTTTAATTAAATTAATATTTGAAAATATATCTTTTTTTAAAAGAATAGAAATACAAATTATTAATTTAATAAAATATAGAAATTAAATTTAAGTATATTAACAAGTATCTTAAGTTATTATTTCACCTTTTCATATTCATAATTCTTTCAAATGGTCACATAAATAACAAATAAAAAGAGTAAGTTACCAAAAATAAACTATCAAAACACAATACTGATAAACTAATACATCTTAGCAACGAAATTTAAAATTCAATTTAGTTCATTATTTTTTCATTCAACTCATGAATCATATTCACTAAATAATATTTACGTCTTTTAAATTAGTTAGAAAAAACTTATTACATGACAATGAGAATTATTTATTTATATATCTCAGTACTACAAAAAATTTCTTTTATTTTTTTCAATTTATTCCTTAAAATTTAAATTATTATAATTTGTAATTATTTAATTGATAATTAGAAGAAAAAAAATATTTAAAATAAACTAAGTGTATTTAAAGGGTTAGTATTAAATTAATATTATTAATATTTAATTGATAAATATGTATTAATGCTTTATTTAAAGGGGCAATAATGCTTATTTAAGAGAAGAAAAAAAACTATTGTAACAAATGACTCCGAGATATGTGGGGGTGATGTCATGTAGCGTATTGAAATAGGAAGTAGTAACGTGGATGTAGTAAAAACTCTTCAAGTTGACTTTGAATGAAATTTATATAAAATAAATTTTATTTATAAAAAAATTGTTTTGCTAACTAATATATTAAATGGTAGGGGACACGTTTCATGTATAATTTAAGCAAAATATTACACATAGCACTTTTTATTTCCTCTTTTAATAAAATATTAATATTTTTTATTAGTTATGAATAGATTATACTATAAAAATTATTAAATAATAATCAATTTAAAAGATAAAAAATAATTAGTTATTATATTAACTAAATTATATATTTTTTATAAATTAAAAATTATTGATATTTAAAGTAATCTTTATTATTAATAAAAAAAATTATAAAGTAGTTTTTAAATTGGTATCTAGCATTAATTATCAAAATTTTAATTATTATTTATTTTAGATTCTAAATTATTCTAAATTCAAGTTTTAAGACATTTAAATTCAACAACTTTGCTAGTTGACATATCAAATGAATGTGGAACCAATCTTTTGTATTAATATTATTATTATTATTATTATTATTATTATTATTATCTTGTTGAATAAATATTAAAACCTTTTTTTAAATTCCTTTAAATTCACAACTTTTTGCCTTTCTTTTAGACATATATATCATGCATCCTACTTTCCTTTACTCTTCTCCAAATGTGTTCAATAGTTCTAACATAAATTTAAAATAATGAGGTCACTATATTTTACACTTTTTTTGTAATTTTCTATCCATATTTTTTTTGTAGTAGAACATGATAAACAATAATAAGAGTATTTTCTTGCTCTTGTCTTACATTCATAATTTTCTAGCATTACAAATAAAAAAGGAGATACTAAAGTATAAATAAATTTAAACTAATAAAACATTAGTACCTTAATGTATGAGAATTATTTTCTATTACTTCCAAGTTTGTTTCTATGTCTACACTACAAGAAAATCATTAAATATAAACCAATTTTAGAGACAAAAAAAATAATTAATTGATATATTAACCAAATTAGATACTATTTTATTTTATAGACTAAAGAAATTATTAGTATCTAAATTGGTACCTAATTAGCTTTTAAGATTTTAGCTACCAACTTTAGAATCTAAATAATTAGTAGTTAAAACATTGATAGTTAATTAGATATCAATCTAGAAACTATTTATCAATAATAGAAACTAATTTAGATATCAATAATTATTTTTAGTCTCTAAAATATGATATAATTTATTCAATATAACAACTAATTTTTTTTCTCTAAAATTGATTTTTATTTAATGATCATCTTATAGTGCTACTTAATGTTAAATTGACAAAATAAATATTTCCTTTTTCTTATATAATTTTTTATTAACTGCATAAAAAAAATGCATGTAAGACTTTAAAGAAAAGAATGGAATATTAATAAATCGACTTTGTAAAAAAAAAAATACTTTAAAAAAAATACTTTTTTTTAGTCAAGATGTTGATATTAATCTTATGATATACCTTATCATAGATAAAAATTTGTACCTGTTTATAAACTTAAGTATTTTTTTTACTTGGCAAAAACCCCGAATCAAAACAAAAAGTATTTTTTTAACCTATAAATAAAATGAATCGAAAGTTTAAAATAATTTAATATTAATATTAAAATTTGACAATTTTAAAATAGATATAACGTATAAAACTTACTCATACAAATATCGTTGTTGGTCTCTTTAATGTTTTCAACATTATAATGTGGTTCTTTGTTTAAATTAAATAAAAGTTGACTTTAAAATGATATTGGATATAGAATATGATTTTGGATATGGAATAACATTGAGATCAAGAACAACTTTTTTTTCTTCTAAAGTAGTATTCAAAGTATAGCATAAAATTGTGAAGTTTTTTGCAAACATAAATTGATTCATTTTTAATTTTTGGATTTGTGAATTCTGCATTACAATCTTTATTAGATAATAAAAGTTTTTTTTTAGTCATTTTTTCGGAGCAATAATTTTTTTGAAGTTAAGATTAAATAAATATATATATATATATATATATATATATATAGAAAGAGAGAGAGATTAAAATTCTTAAAAAAAAAATCTTCATTGAAATGTCTTATAGTAAAAAAAAATTATAAAGGAAAACTTATTTTCATTGAAATGAGAAAAAATTTTATTGAAATACTCTATGTCATGTGTTGCTCTTTGGTGGAGAGAGAATAAATGATACTTTATTGTAAAGAGAAGATAAGTTATTTTATTGAGAAAAAAAATTGATACTTACTAGAGAGAGTAAATAAACTATTCTTAGTAAGTAAGTTTGTGCATAGAAAAAAACTTCAAACGATAAGAGTCTTATTGAAAAGAAAATAAGGAATTTATGAAAATTTATTAAAAATTAGGAAAATGTAATGATGCAAGAACGTGAAAATAATGCACATGTCATTATGAAAGAAAATTGAATCATTGATTTTGTTTGCCACCCATCGAAGAAACATTAGACAGTTTTTCAATTGTTAAATGTCAATTGAATGAATAAACCTAAATCACTAGTCAACAACAAAAAAACTAGTATGAAAGTATGTGAAACCATGACAAGAAAGGAAAAAGTGAAGGAGATAAGAAATACACAAGATTTAATTTTAGTTGAATTTTGATATTAACTTTTTTATTTTATTTTTAATCTCAGTATAAGAATTAAAATTGTTTCTTTTCATTTTCATATTTTTTAATTTAATAGTGGTTCTTGTTCACAATGATTTCTCTATAATATTAAGTTTTGTATTTTATTTTTAATCTCAGTGTAAGAATTAAAATTGTTTCTTTTCAATTTCATATTTTTGATAGTGGTTCTTGTTCACAATGATTTTTTTATTAGCACTTTAGTGCAAATAATTATTTTTACGATGAAATATTAGGTTGATTAAACAAGAATTGATATAAACAAAAATGTGATGACATTTTTGTAAATATTTGGAACATATTACATCAGTTAGATAGAAGAACCAGTGTAACATATCTTGCTCAGATAAAAAAAAATGTTTATTAAATTTTTTATCTCTGGAATTATATATAACATCTGGATAGTAAAACCAATGTTATATGTAATTTCTATATTAACAAAAAAGATTTTAAAGTTTTAAAAAATACATATAACATACCGATGTTATATGTTATTTCAGAGTAAAAAAAAAAGTTTAAGCTAGTAAAAAAATATCTTACACTACCAACCGGTGCAATATATGTTTTTATCCTATTTTCTTGGCTCGCGGCCTCACTCTCTGTTCGCGGTACTTTACGTTTTCTTGCTTCACTTTGTCTCCACTGTTGTTGCCAACTCTGCTTCCACCTTCACTGTCACTCAACTTCCATCGTCGCTGCCACTCAGCTGCCCCCACCTCTATCACTACCCCCACTGCTTCTTATTTTGTCCTCTTTGTCGTAAGAGCATCACACCACTTCTCTAGTATTTTCCTCCTCTTCGTTGCCACCGTCGTTGCGTTGTGTTTTCCACCATTGTTGTCGCCACTCTTGCTGCCACTGTTGTCACCACATTGTCTCCATTGTCGCCACAACTCCGTTCACATTTTAGGTTAATTTTTTATTTTTGAAGGTTTTAATTATAATTTTAATTATTATTTGGTTTGCAATTATTTATATAGATAATTAGTTTTATTATATTGCATATGGAATATACTGTATTATGTTTTAAATTGGATAATTATTATATGTTAAACATTTTGGTATTGGGTCCGGAAGTAATTGACCATCAACAACGTGTACTGTGTTTTATTTTCATGAATCATGTCACTGATATTTATATTAACAATGTAAGTATATAAATCAGATAATTATCAACATGGACAATGTTGATATTTATGGTTTCCTTGAGCCGCAATCCATAAAAAAGTCTGGGAATAAAAAAATTGTTTGTCAGACTTACATTTAGAGATGCATTCAGACTTACATCCAGAAAGAGGATTTATATGACTCCTTTTATAAATGAATAAATAAAACTTGTTACATTTAGAGTTTACATAATTATAAAAAAGACTAATGAAATGTTTTATTTAAGTCTCATTATTGGCAATTACTCTAGAAGTTTTTTTCTTCTTTCAAATAGGATAAGGTCATCTGCAAAAAGAGTAATGTCATATTCTATTTGGAACAACTTTCAAACCAAATTCGAACAATTTAATCTCTAAATAAATTATGAGATAGCTTTAAACAGAATTAATTTCTTCTACAGTGACAAGTTTGATGTTATAAAAAATTTAGAATAATTCTAACAGAAACACACTTCCGCTTTAATAATGGAACAAGTTAAACAAGAAAAACAACCACCTAACGATTTTTCACGTCACTTCATATGTACACTTATATAATCAAATTCAACTATGCATAACAAGACAACTCGGTTTTTCACCCAAAATTCAAATAAGGAAATTATGTTAAATAGAAGACAAGAGATAAAAGGTTCAGAGGAAAGCTCGATTGGTCATAAAAGACATATAGATAAGAAGAATAAGAAAGGATATCTACTAATGGTGGTACTTTTGTCCTTTTAAAATTGTCCAAGACCTACAAATCAAATATTGAAGTATGTTAGCCACTTACAACTAATAGTCTCATGAATATGATCAATTCATTTAGATAATTATGAAGACCTAGTGCTACAACTTTAGTCTATAACATTAAACAATTTAGAATATAATATTAAGAGATTAAATTATAGCTACCTGTAAAGCTGTTCCATGAGTACAAGTAATGCTATTTGGTGATTTAAGACCAGTGAAGATAACTTGATCGACAAGTTAGCCCGTTCCTTCATTTTTCTTCCATGACCATAGGGACCACCAATACAAAAAGATATCCGTGAAGCACCCTGTGAGAAAGCAGAAATCAATGAAATTTATTTTTATTTAACATTAAATTTTACTCAAAGGTATATTCATATTAAAAAGAACAAATGAGCTATAACATGAATGGAAATCACAAGAGAATGGACATAGACGCCATGCACACAAATATATATAAAGCAACTTTGGCTTGAAAAAGAAATTCAAACAATGCAGTAAACTGGAAAAGTAAAAACACTAAAACTAGTGATGCTACTTTTATACTAAATAAGATCAAATATGAACTTGCGTTGCATTACAGGACTAGAAATCACACTTCAAGAGTTCAAAACTGACAAAACCATTTTGGCCTGCGCGAGAGATGATGGTTTTTTACAAATAACAGGACAAAAGTCAAAGTATAAAGCTTTGGTGACCTGCAAGTTTACAAAAATATATCAAAAGTGGATATGATAATTCTGGTGGCTACTAAAATGTTTTACTGATAAGTCAATTCACAATAAACCAAGGTCATGAACGGTATTAGTTTACTATAACAATGAACAGAATTGAGGTATTCAATGTCGATGTAGACAGGATATCAAGGATCTGTTACATGATTGATAACTTATAATGCTTTATTTCATCATAGTGCCAGCAAGCATACTCAATGAAGCCCATAATTGAACAATTTCCATGTACGGAAGAGATCAATTACAAAATGTTCTTACAGTATTTCCTGCATCGCCCACCAACTCTGCCATTTGCTCAGATCCTATGTCTAGCCCACGTTCATCCAACATCACAACCTATAAGTGCAGGTAGATGACAGATAAAACCAAATTAGGAGGGAAGAAAAATCAAATTCTTTCTGAGAAAACAAAGATCTAAAATTCTGTAACTGGCTCGTTTGGCATGTTTGGTTTAAATGAAATCTGATGACACTTACTTTTCAGAAGCTCTCTCAGAAAGCTAGTTAAAATAAGCTATTGTTTCTTTAAAATAAGTTAAACCAAACATTGCCAATATGATGAAAAATGACTAGCAAGTAAAGTGAGTTTTGACTTTCAAGCAAGAATTTAAAGCAAAAATTTGAACCATGTCAATCTTGGCAATCAAACATATGACATAAATCTTTATGGATACAATGATTGAGAGGATTAAGTTCAAAGTGAGAGTAGTAGTCTGTCCAGTAGAAAGTATTCCTGGAAAGAAAAGGAACACAATGTGCATTAAGACATTCAGCAACCAAATACAGAATTGGCACTAATGTCTATTTATATAGGCCCAATTAGACACCAATATGCCATCACCACAAGACAAAGAGAGCTAAGGGAGCATTGAAACACCACAAATCACGTTACACAGCTTTGGCAAGGACAAAACAAGGCTTCAAATAGAAATCTATTTGCCTTTTCAAAAGTGGGGTAAGAAGGAGAAAAATTCAAACAATTAAGAGAAACAACAAAACAGATGGAAGCACCAGTACAACTTAGTTTAAATATATTTTTAGTCCCTAATAAAATTTTGTGATGTTTTTTTACTTTTAAAGACTATAATTATATTTAACCCATATAAGCTATATAACTTTCTAAGCATGCACCAAGCAACAATATTTATTTCTAACGCCCAATATGAATCCGTCATTGCACTAATTTTCTCATCTCTTCCACAAAACAGAGCATACTTAAAAGTACAAATGAGGACGACAAATTATTCACTACTGTAATTCAAATTCATGCATGTTGGAGACTATACCCAATCATCAGACCTTATAAGGTTCATCACTGCCTCGTCTTCAGCATCGACCTGAGCCCTTTGGTCACTATAAGGCAAACAGATCATTAACCCTTTCTATTAGACAACAAAAACACAACAAAATTCCTCTGTAAAACTATTTGTTGCTAAAACTGGCAGGTACCATCTTGCATACATACACTCACATTCACAATACTAATTCGGAACTCACATTCATCACCCAAAGCAAGACAAAATGAAACTGTGCTCAAACAAAAGTAACTCTGATGAACTGAACTTACCGTGCATTTCGAGGATTTGACCGTATTTGAACATCTTCAACACTGCAATAGTACCTGAGCTTATCAACATACTCATCAACCATGAGTTGAAGTCCAGGTGATCGCTTCTTCCCCACTGATAGTATACGTATAGGAAGTGCTCTCTACACAAACTCAATTTATAAATTCAAAATAAATAAGTAAATATATACACAAATTTTTTTTTCCTTAAATCGGTATAAGAGACACTCTAGTACTACTAGACAAGACACCAATGAGAAACTGAAGTTGTCGACATAGCTCCACCTGGACAATTACTACTCAAGTCTAAATCACATTTTACAAACACTGGGAGATTAATTTGAAGAATTTTTTAATACTTGGAGACACATAATTTCTAATGCCATGGGAGCATACTTATATAATTTTATTAGTTAGAAGCCTTTAAGGACTATTCAGGAGAGAGCATTATGTTTCAAGAACTGAATAGATAGATTATCCCTTCACAAGCTAATAAACTAAAGGACAAAAACTTCAGTGCAAAACCATAGATACTATTATTGTTATTCTCTAATCAAATTTAGAGTGTCTCTTCACTAATATAGATTCATATTTAATGAATTTCTTTATTAAGTAGATTAACAATGTAAAACTCTAAAAGTTATGAGAACATAACAAACATCACCTATTTCACTGTATATAACGTAAACTAAACCCTAACCGTTTGACTTTTTCTTCAACAGCACAAAATTGTTTGGTAATTACTGTGAATCGATGGTCGTATCGAAAGTAAAAGAGTTAGGTTTAGGAAATTGAAGCGCGAATTGTGAGGGAGAGATAGTTCATACCACTGATTGGCCTTCGTACTTGCATTTTCTACCTGAAAATTCTGCGCGTAAGTTAAAACTGTGGGAAAAAATGCGATGCAGAAAAGCATGCGTGCGAATTAGAGAAAACCTTGAGGAAAACTGGAAGTGGTTGAATTGAAACTGACACAGAGATGCAGTGCCATGGCCATAAGGAAGAGAAACACAAATGGCGGAAACTGGAATGAAAATGGATGCCTCTTGAGAAGTTAAGAGAGATACAGTGTGAGAAGAATCAATGGGGAAAGAAGAGTATTTCGAAAAAGGAGAGGGAAAAATATTAAATAGTATGTTAAATTATTTAAATTTGGATAAAACTCGAATAAAAACTAATTTTTTAAAATTGTACAAGATATGATTCAAATTCGGAATAGAAAAATGTTTTGACTATTTTTTTAATTAATTTAAAAATAATGATAAAAAAGTAAATTGAAAGCTGTAAACTGTAAAGAAAATTAAGTATTTAAATAAAGATAAAAAAGAATAATTTGAGATGGTGGAAATAAATTGACTATTGACTAAAATTTAAAATTTAAAATTTAAAATTTAAAATTTAAAATTTAAAATTTAAAATTTAAAAGTTTAATATATAAGATTAGTGTTTTTTTTTGGACAATGAATTAATAAAATAAAATGAGACACTTTAGGGATGTCTCAACCCTTATACATAAGTCATACCTGGTTAAAACTTTCAACACACAAAGGCAAAGAAAATAAACGCTCCACTCACACAAAGAGCATAAGCTTTGAAGCTGCCCCTATCCATAACAACACTCTTACACAAAGAACATTGTCTTTCAGAAAACAGCCTCTGCCCATAACAGAGTTGGTTATACAAAAACCAGCTGAACACAAAACTTAAAAGTTACAAACATAATGACTAAGTGAGACTCTCCCTGCTGCCCTTTTACAGCCTTGGTCTCTTAACACTTTGGTCTGCTTCCCACATAACCTGCAACATTTAAAGCTTAAAAAAAATTGCCTAGCATATGATGTAAGGTTAGCTGCTAGAAATTTAGCAAGCTAACAACAGAGTGTTTAAATGTTTCCTCCCTTCTTTCAACTATGAGTGATGTTTGCTTCCAATAACTCCATCCCAATAACTCCATTTCACTCCCTCGTAAAACTTTGTTGGCGGGCAAGCTTCAGTAAAGCATAGTCCTTCCATTCTGATTTTAGTCTTGATTACCTGCACCAAAAGACCATACCTTTCACGCCTCGCAGCCATCACAAGTACTAAAATATGAGTGTACCACTAAGTGATCAAAGCACAAGAGGAAAAAAAAACAAGGCAAACAAGATCGTGCAAGGTAAAGTTACCTATATATAACTTAATAAGAGTGAATATTTTTTGAAAACACTCTTTCAAAATTTTCCATATCACAGGTGGAAATACATAAAAATCACGTTACATTTATGGAATGGTAATTTTATTCTATCATTTGAAGCTTTTTATGTTGGGCCAACTTTTTTTATTGGTTCTTTCTTCCTATATTCCCTCTATTACTAACTACACCACCAAAAAAAATGAGAGAAAAAACAAGAAGAAAAGAGAAAGCTTGTTCTAAGAAAAAACTCATTCCGTAAATTATTATATATATGTTCAGGAAATTTATATATATATATATATATATATATATATATATATAATATTCTCTCCTTGTTCTCTTAACATAATGTTCCATTTATCCATTTACTTGGCAGATGAGACCAAAATTGTTGATCCAATACAATATCATTGAATGTATCTAATTGGAAGATACCTTCGTAGGCTTAAATCATATGTAAGAAATGAGGCTCGTCCAAAAGGATGTATTGCTAAAGCTTATATTGCACAAAAATGTGTGCACTTTTGTTCGAGATATTTGGATGGAGCTGAAACAAGATTAAATAGATATGGAAAAAACTATGAAGGTGATCTACAACGTTTAAATAAATCAAAATTTAAAATTTTTCTACAAGTTGAAAAACTATTGCATGAAAAAAAATATGTTGAGTTAAATATAGTAGAACAAAAACAATTCTCTAAAATTGTGATGAAGTTTTAACTTTTATTAAGTTAGCTATTTTCTTAAATTTTATATTATTGTGGTTATATATAATTTATTATAACTTGTATTTTATGATTAGGCTGCACAAACAAGAATTGGAGAAAACAAATTTACAAAATATGGAACAAATATATCAAGATGATTTTTTTAAAGTGGTTCAAAAAATATGAAAGAGTTAATTATATTTGACTATTATTATATAACTTAAGCACATCTATCTTATTACTTTTTAAATATGTTAGACTTTTGAAAAGAGAAGGAAGCATAATGAGTCATTATTCCACTTGGCTTGTAAACTACATTCATACAAGTTATTGATAAATGGTTGGATGTTTAATGTAAATGATTGAGATATGTATTTGAAATAACAAAATAGTGGAGTTTTAGTGATAGGTGATGAAAATACATGAAATTTAGATTACTTTGGTGTTTTGATTGATATTATTGGATTGAATTAAATTACTCTGGTGGAAATAATGTTATTTTATTTAAATGTGACTACTGGATGTGTATTTTAATGGGAGAAGATACAAAAAAAAAAAGATAAATATGGATTTATTCTTATTAATAGTAACACAAATTGAGGAATAATGAACCATATGTCTGAGTCAGTCAAGAGCAATAAGTGTATTATGTTAAAGACATCAAAGATCTTAATTGGCTAGTAGTAGTGAAAACAAAGTCTCGAGATTGATATGATATGTCAAAGGAAGCTATAAATGGGGTATGTCAAGAAAACAAAGACATTGACTTAATTTCTTTTACATCTAGGCGATTTAAAATTTTATATGTTGAATTTAAATGATGAATTTAAATTAAAGTGAATATGTTATTTACTAATATCATAATAAAAAGTATAAAACTATGCATAGATGAATAAAGATATTCCTTTGTCTTTACAACAAATACCTCATTTTTTTAATCATATCATGGTTAGGGAGGAACAGGATATTCCTAATTGGATTTTAGATGAGTTTGGTCGTTTCACTCTTAAATAGGCTATGACTTTTTTCTTGGAACCATGAGTTCCCTATGGTTGGGATAAATTTATTTGGTCTTCATATATTTTTCCTTCCAAAACTCTAGTACTATGTAAAGTTTTTCATGGGTGGCTTCCTACATATCAGCATATTCAAAATAAAAGTTTGCATATATGTTATATGAGTACGCTTTGTGAAAAACACGAGGAGTCCATTCAACATTTATTTTTTTGATGTTCTAATGCTTTGCATATTTGGAGTTGGGTTTGACAGATTTTTCTTACTTCTCATTTCTCTAATAAGGAGATCTTCTTTCTTTTATTAAGAGTGATGATAGTCCTTTGATTAAGTTGATTAAACTTGTTGTAATAACTTTTTCTATTTAGATGATATGGCGTATGAGTAATTATGCTAGATTTTAGGATAAGATTAATGTTTCTATGGCTATTTCGGTAATTAAAGATTTAACTTGTCTAGTGAGAAATTCTTCTAAAGCTTCAATAAAGAATTATATGTTGGATTTCAACGTGATTAAGTTTTTTTGTATTAATATTCGTACTGGTAAAGTTCTTCGTCCTCTTCTTGTTATATGGGAGTTCCCTTCACCAAGCTGGGTTAAAATTAACATTGATGGGGCTGCTAGAGGATATCCTGGTCTTGTTACTTGTGGATGTATTTGTGTGAGTATGGGGGAGTTTATTGGTGCTTTCTCTATGTTTCTTGAAGTTCAAACTGTTACTATGGAGTTATACATGCTATAAAGAAAGCTCAAAAGATTGGGTTTACTAATGTATGACTTGAATGTGATTTTGCCTTAGTTTGTGTTGTGTTTACTGCTAAGACCAATGTTCCGTGGTTGTTTCGTAATCGATGGAATACTTGTCTTAATTACTGTGGGAAAGTCAGGTTTAGGGTTACTCGTATTTTTCGTGAAGAGAATGCGTGTGGTGATAAGTTGCCTAATTTAGAATTTATTCATGGAGAATCATTTCATTGGTATAATAGGCTTACATCTAGTATGTTCTTAGAATTCTTTATCAATAGGTATTCTCTACCTATGTATCGTTTTTGTTCACATATGGGTTACATATGAATATTGTCTACAATATTTATTTATTTTTGTATTTTCTTTCTTTTTTATTTTTTTAATAATAATTTTTTCATGTGATTGTTGTTACTTGAGGTGTCATATAGTGATGCTTAACATGAAAGCTTTTATATAAAAGAAAAAAGATATCAAAATAAATATTGTAATTGTAAAGGGACACAATGAAAATAAAGTTGTCTCTTAAATAAAAGATCATTTCAATGTAAAATAGAATAAATTTAATATTTTTTATATAATCACTAGTGATATAATAATAATAAAAATTAATATTATATGATATTTTATATTATATTATCATTATTAATTTATAAAAATTCAAGAAATTTTTTATTAATTATATTCTATAAAAAAAAAAAATTATCACAACTAATATACAAATAGTGTTTTTTTTTTATATTTATAACTATTAATTATATTATTACAAAATGAAAATAATGTTGACTTACGAAAGAAAGATCATAATTTCAAATTTAAAACAAAATAAATTTAATATTTTTTACCACTTACATAAATAGATGTATGTGTGTAAATTTTTTATGAAACATATAAGAATGAATTTGACACATTATTATTGATACAAATATTATGGTAATTTTATTGTAGCCTAATGAGAGTAAAATTGTCGCATTAAGAGGTTATGTTCAAATTTAAAGGAGAATAAATTTAATATTTTTAATGATTACTAATAATATTTATATCTATATATAAAAATTTATATTTTTTTTACACAATTATTTTATTTTTATATTAATATTTTATTTTATTATTGTATTATGTCATTCCATTATTTTTTATTTATTTTTTAAATAGTTTGATACATGTCAGACAATTTTTAATTGAAAGAGACTTTGAGGGACCATCGTGAATTGAAAGAGATTAGTTAACACTATTTTATTTTCAAAATCAAATATAAATATAAGTACTTGTAAATTTTCTATTAAATATTTAAGAATAAATTTAGAACGCATTATTATCGAGACAAATTTTAATATGCTAATAATTAGTAGTGTGTCATTGATGATAAATAACTATTAATTTATAAATATTTAATAAATTTTATAATAATTATATTTTATTATAAGAAAATTATTTTTTATATAATGTTTTAGTAATTATTTATTATTTATAATATATGTATTCAATTATTTAATGTAATTATTTTAACATTTTATTTTTTTATTTTATTACTATAATAAATAATATTTGTGACAAATAAAAAATAGTCACATATAGACAAAATTTATATTTATTATTAATTTTTATCATTTTTTTTTGTACTTATAGTGATATATGTTTAGACCAACTTCAATAATTAACAAAGGAGTTGAAGCAAAATCTACAATAATCACTATTCAAATATGATTTTCTAATAAGAAAGAAGGAAAATATAATAAGCAAAAGAATTGTGCACATGCCGCATCATTTAAGGAAAATAATACTTTGTTTACGGGCCTAATAAAGAAACTTCATATTTTAAGGACTGAAAATACATTGAATTATTTAATTTATTTTCTATAAACATTAAACATTTTTTTTTCTTATTCTCAGCTTTTTTTTCCTTTAATATTTTGACTTTTCACTTTTGCATCAATTTCCATGTAATTTAAGTTTATAAATGTATTATTATTTAATCAAATTGAATTTTCGATTTAAATTAATATATTAAAATTTCCCTTTTCGTTTCAATTATCATATCACTTACACTTTCAGTCTTTTTTTTTCCAAACCTTTCTAAAATTTATTCATTTCATGTTGACGTGGCTCGGTCTCTGACCGAACTGACCGAGAGATCCACAAACAGCTTGATCGATCAACATAAACCATGGTCAGTGAAGTTAAACTGTCATTAAGAATTAGGTAATGCAATCATAAGTGTGATTCATTCCGCTAAACAGAGGTAAGTTCATTAAAATAATATAAATAACACACATTCCAATGGACAAGATACATCATTATTACTGTACCCGAGTGTTGGACATCCTATTTACTGACTTAAGCGTAGGAGTGTCTTCTGTAGGTACCTCCCCCATTTGACATTCACTTGAGATCGAGAGCTGAAGGAGTAAGGAGTAACGCAAAGGCGAGAAAATTCCAGTGAAACCCTAGCAACCTGACCGAAAAAAGAGAAAAGACGAAAACTTCAATAGTTCTCTAGGTTCCATATCCCTAACATGAACCGTTTATTTATTTTTCTGTTTACAATACGTATTTATTTCTTGCATATATTAAAATTTATTTTCACCAAAAAAAACACACCCCATGCAAAATACAAGAGATATTTTATTCATTAATATCCTATATCAAAACCTCAAGATAAGGTGCGGAAGAGTTGCTTACGTGGCGCCACAAAGCCCAATAATCCTCTTGCAGTGGGACCCACCTCGATTTTCATCACACGTGGCACGTGCGACGCACCCATACAAGCTTCAACGTTTTTTCCGTCACTGTCACCTTCTGCTCAGTGGATGGCCATGGCTGCGGCTTCAGCTTCTGCTACGTCTCTCTTCCTTCCTTCTTCGTTCAAACTCAATGCTCCAACGAACAATTCCGTTACGCTCCGGTTTCCTCTCCTCAATCGCCGTTTCAACGGTTTCAGAATCGCCGCTTCGGTTTCCGTTTCCAATCCGAACTTGCGAACAGGCCCTGACGATCTCGTTGCATCTATTCTCTCCAAGGTAGAGTCGTTTTTTTGTGTGTGAATGGTTTATCCAGGATCAGTTTATTTTCGTCGGATGAAAACAATCCGCGAACAGAATTTTAGGCTTAGTTTGTTTATTGTGAAATTTGGAATAAATCCTTGTTTAGTTGTTCATATTGAAGAAAAAAAAATTAATCTCTCAAAATTTCAAAACACGTTTTTACATTCGAGTCACCATTTTTGTTGACACCGTGTGATTCCAGGAATTAAGAATGCATTTTTTAAAATTTGAGAGAATCTAATAATGTTTTTGTTCAGTTTGAGACGAATTTATTCCAAATTTAACAAACCTAAATTTTATTTTATCACAGTTTTGGAATTTGGATTTAGCTTAACTCAAAGTATATGGGGCTTGATAACAATTGCCAGTTAGACCTAACACTATCTATTAGGATAGTCTTTGATAATATCTTAAAAGAAGTTGAGTTTGATTCTTAAGAGTTCCTTTGGATAAGCTTCTCCATAGACACTTATAAGAGAGAAAAATAAAAAAGAAAATGAATTAAATTTCTCCATATAAGTTCATTTGTGGAAACTCTTTCATATAATTTCTCTGAAATTTATTTTTTTAACTTGTACATAAGGTAATTTTGGTTCTCCTCTTATTCTTCTCTTCTAAAAATATTTATGGAGAAGTTTGTCCGCATACACCTAACTCAACTTCAGAAGCTACTTCATGATATGAAACTTGTATACACTATTTGGCATATGACTTATCAATGTGACATCTCCAACGGATAATAATAACCCTTTAGGTACTCTTAGTGTTTCCCATTAAAGTTTACATTTCACACAATAAAATTTACATTTAAAGTCGGCATTGAATTTTGAGATGAAGTTCCAATTTCTATAGGAGAAACACTAGAAAGTTCTTGAAAAACTCATCTATGTTTTATGCTATATATAGATATTAAGGCTCTTGCTTTTTGTTTGTTATGCTTGTTTTTTAGCAATGATATGGTTATTGATTACAAATTACAATACTCATTTTCCTTTCATTCCATTTATATTTTTGAATTTGTTTCCAGCACTAAAATTAGAGTTATGAGATTTTGATCAGGTTGTGCAAACAGATGGAGGAGTTTTACTGAAGAATGAAGAACATAAAGAGGTGGCTGAAGTGGCTCAGGAACTGCAGAAGTACTGCGTGAGTGAGCCAGTGAAATGCCCTTTAATATTTGGAGGTGAATCCTATTATGCTTCTCACCCTAAGTTTCTGTTAAAAGTCCTTAACAGCCTTTTTTTTATTTGTTTTGCTAAATCTTATTAACCTTTGCAAAGAAAGCTTAGTGGGTGCCTTTGATTTTTTCTTTTCTAAATAATTTCTGGCTACGTTTTCACTTGTAAGCTCTAATCATTCTATATGCACATTTTTTTCAACAAGATTTAAATCAGTTTCAGTTCTTGCTTTACTAATTCTTGCTTGTGTTTGCTATTCAGATTGGGATGTGGTGTACTGTTCACGGCCAACATCACCTGGAGGTGGCTATAGGAGTGCAATTGGGCGTCTTTTCTTCAACACAAAGGAAATGGTTCAGGTTGTCGAAGCTCCTGATATTGTGAGAAACAAGGTCACGCTTTCTGTTTTAGGCTTTTTGGATGCAGAGGTGTCTCTGAAGGGTATGTCATTTAACTGTTTAAAGGATTAGTGAAATTTTCACTTGCTGATATCATAACTAGAAAAGCTATTGATAGCAAAACTGAATTTTTTATGTTTGTAAACTTCAAACCCTAAACCAAAGGATTAAATAATGACTGGATGATTTTAAGTTGTTTTTGTCAATAATAAAGCAAAAAAGAAAATAATAGAATGATTTGGCAGTAAATCTCCAGTTTGGTACTTGAAATTGTTGAGAACTTTGATCTGAAATAAAACTTAGAACAGAAACGCAAAAAACTGGACTGAAATGACTCAATTTGATTAAGTGTAGTTTTGGCTTAAATAGCCAATCAATACTCATTTGCACTACAACCATAAACCAGCCCACTTAGCAGAAATAAAAGCTAGTGGTAACAGAAAAGAGAAAACAAAAACGATTCAAAAACAAATCAATAACTCTAAAGACCAGGTCTCTCCGGGCAAACCAGGGTGTTATTTAAATTAAAACAGACTATTTGTAGCAAACTCTATCAGAAATTGTCTTAGTCACTTTAGTCCCTCAAATTTTGAAACCTTCATTCTAGTCCTCTTCCATTACATTTTTTTCGCAGATATTAAGGACTAAAGTGAATAATGTTTCCCAACATTTTACAACTTTAGAAACTAAACTAAATATGGACTAGTACTGACGCAGTTATTAAATTGTGCCTTGGTGACTGATTGTTAAAGGATTAGAATCTGGAAATATCTTCTTTGCATATGCATAAATAAAACTGTGTACAATAATCATCCCTGGTACCTTTGTATAGCGAGGAGTCTTCCGGCACTAAGTTATGTTAGTTTTAGAATCTAAAGTGAAAGTTTTGTAAAATTAGGAATTAAAGCGAACAATTGCATTCCAAGGATAAAAGTGGAGGTTTACTGAATGACTTAGATTAATATATTTGTTTACTTTTTTCTATCTCTAGTCTGTGATCCAAATCCAAGTATTTATTTTTTGTGAAACTTCTGTGCTGATATGATGCATGGTAATGTGAAACAGGAAAACTCAAGGCGCTGGATAGTGAATGGATTCAAGTTATATTTGAAGCTCCTGAAATAAAAGTAGGATCATGGAAGGTCCAGTATGGTGGCCAGAGTGAAGTTAAACTCAAAATCACTTATGTAGATGACAAAATCCGGTTAGGATTGGGTTCAAGAGGTTCCTTGTTTGTTTTTCAAAGAATTTGAAATCGAAATGTGATAAGAAAAAAATCTATTCAGGGAAAGTTCTGACGAGTTTGTATGATAACGAATGTATATGAGTAGGAGATTGAAAAAACCACGTCACTCTTTTGGGTGCAGAGTTTGTCTCAAAATGGACTGTGTTTTATGAGGTGCAATGTAGTGTAATGAACTTTGTTACTGTGACAGTGGCTCAATCTTTCCATTTCCTCATTCCTGAAGGTTGACATTCTTTTGGTTATAATTGATCTATCATATTCGTTTATGTGAATGGCAAAATGAACACTTTAGGTGACTTTATGAACAAATTTTTTTAAAGAACAAAATTTTCTTAAAAAAGCTAGGAATTTTAAAAAAAACTTTATATACATAAACAAAATTAATTTGCTTCAAATTTTAACCATTTATAACATAATCTAATCTAAATTTTTAATATTAACATTATAGCTTACCATAACTTAATTATAAGTCTCAAAATCAAAAAAAAAAATATTATATTTTGTGAAGAACAAAAAAAAATCATAAACCTAAAGAGTAATACTATCTTCATATCTTCTTCATGAATGATTAATAATTAAAGAAGAAGAAGAATATTAAATAAAATTATGATGTTAAGTTAGAATAATTTTGAAAAATTATTATTGATGATAAATTAAAATACATTTATTGTTAAATAATGGCATTTTATATTTAGTTTAATAAATGCATTTGTACTTGTTATTGTATTTGCATTATCGTGGTAAAAATATATTTTAATATATTAGGAATTGGTATAATGTAGGGGATGTAAGAGTTAATGTTTTTCCAATCTATACAATGAATGTCTTAATAAAAGAGATTTATTTTAAGAATAAATGGGGGTTAATTTATGAGTTATGACTTCACTTTTTTCCATAAAAAATATAATAAAGAATTAATCATTAAAATAAAAAATGATAACTAAAATATATATTAAAGCTATAAAAAATTATATATAGAAAACAAACACAAGTAATTTCTTTTATTAAATTTTGTAATATTATCTTAAAAATCTTATATTAACTAGATATATTAAAACATTTCAAATTACTTATTATGTTCTATCATAATTTTCTAATTTCCTATCATAATTTTTATCAAAATAAGGATTACTCATTATGATTACTTTCTTATTGGTCAGAAAATCAATAATAAAAATTATAATGTTTAACAGAATAAAAACGGTATAAAAAACTTGCATTATTAATTGTTATAAATTATTGATTTTGATACTCTATAATATATGTAAGCATAAAATTGCATTTTAGTGAATTTTACACAACGCTAAAATTGAATCCGGGGTTTATTTGTTAAACTTTTTTAACATCCATTTCTGGAAGACAAAAAAAAATAAATTAAAATTTTAAACATAAATTAATTTGTAAAACAAATTTGTATGATTTTAAAAATTAGTATTTTAACTTATATAAAAAGTTAGTTTTTTACTTTCTTTTCTGAAAATACTTAGAGAGAAATTTGTCCATATATACTGTGTAATAATTCTCTTTCACACCCTTCGCATTGCGAAAAACCTTTGGGATACTTTAATTTAGTTTATACGATGAAAAACTATATTTAGAAAATTTTGACTAAAAGGGTAAGTTTATAGTCGATAGTTAATAAATTAGCTAATTGAATTTAATTTGAAGTTTTTAAAAAATTAATAGATATATAATTATAATATGCATTAATATACAATTTATTAGAAATAATTATTACTCTAAATACTTTAATATGTTTTAAAATTATTTGTCACTCAAACTAAGTATTATATTTTTTATTTTCACTATAAAAAAAATTATTAAATAAAAATTAATTTAAAAATAAAATAATTAATCATTATATAAATTAAGTTAAATATTATTTTATAAATTAAAAAAATATTGATATCTAAAATAGTTTTTAAATTGATATATAATATTATCTATAAGTATTAGTTATTAATTACTTTACATTCTAAATTAATATTTAATTAAATTAGTGATTAATTTATATTATAAAATAATTAGTAACTTAATTTTTAAAAATTAATATTAAATCACTAAAAAAAATCATAAAATAAAAAATAATTTTTAGAGAAAATAATAATTAGTTGCTATAGTGACTAAATTAGAGGCCATTTCAAAGACTAAACAAATTTTGGTTTCTAAATTAGTTTCTAATTAGTAACCAATGTTTTTGCTACCAAATTTAGAATCTAAATAATTAGTAGCAAAAATATTGGTAGCTAATTAGACACCAATCTAGAAACCATTTAACAATAATAAAAACTAATTTAGAAATCAATTTTTTTTAGTCTCTAAAATAGTATCTAATTTAATTACTATAGTAACTAATTATTTTTTGTCTCTAAAAATTGGTTTCTATTTCATGATTTTCTTGTAGTGAATATCAATTTAAAAATTAGTTTATAAATTTTTATTACTAATAAAAACTATTTTAAATATTAATAATTTTTTAGTTTATAAAATTAGTATATAACTTACTTAATACAATAATTAATTATTTTTTATCTTGAAATTAATTATTATTTAATTATTTTTCTGTTGTATTTGTTAATGAATAACTTTGATATTATAAAAATAAAATGACATATTTATGTAACTTGATATATGTTCCTAGCTAGCTACATCCACATCCCTTTGATGGAGAAAACAACTTGCTTCCAAAATTTCAATTTCCAAACCAACTTTTTTTCCAACATGTTGGACACACATATTAATGCAATTCATTGAAAAGTTTCCAATCATTGTTGCTCTTCACCTACTTAATAAATGTTTTTTTTTTTTTTCAAAATATCTCTCTACAAAGGTCTTATCATTAATGTTTTGCTAGTTAAAATGTGAGCTATATGCAATGTTTATACAAAAAGCTAGCATTTTATTTATTTATCTATTTATTTTATTTTCCCTTAAATCATTTCTAGTTGTCAAACTCAACAAACTTGATAAGAAAATAAAGTAAATTTGAATGAGATTTATGAAAATTTCTTAAATTATATTTACATTTTCTATTCTTTTTTACTATTACAATTATTAAGGTGCAAGTGTAATGTTTTATAACCTAAAGAAAGACATATATAATGCATGAAAAATGAATTTTATAACAAAGTGAGGTTAGGTTAGATTTGTTTAAAGAAAATTGAAGTATTAGTGTAATTTTCTTAGGAAATATTGTAAAGGATTAAATAAGTTTTTTGCACATCTCAAAATTAGTTCGTATTATAATTGGCAACTCCATTTTTTTTCCAATGTTTCTTTATATATATACCACATTTAATAAATATAAAAGTTTGATCATCACAATAACATTATTGTTATTAAAGTAATCATATTCACATATAATAATCTTAATATAGTACTTATATGTTCACATGTGCCATTATGAAAATTAACATGTGAACTTTGTTAATTTAAAATAATAGAATATTTTTTTTTATATAGAATTCACATATTTATTAAATGTTTTGAGTACCAAAGTTTTGTTTTTAAATATTAATTTGAATAGAGGTTAATTTTGGTAATAAAAAAAACACCTCACCCTATGTTCATTGAGTGTAAAGAATATGGCTCATTCTTTTTCTTTTGGGGTTAAGGAATTTAAATCTGTTATTTTATGATTTTCTTAGATGTTTCTATGATTTTATTGCCACTTATTAGAGTTAAACATTCAATTGGAATTAATTGAAAAAGTGAAAATATAAATAAGTAATGACCGTAAAGAGAAGGGACTCGTAATCACAGTAAAAGAAAATAAATAATTATTCAAATTGGTTGTAAGATAAAATATGAGTGTGGTTTTTAACACATCTTCATTAATTTTCCTTTTATATGTCTTGAAAAAACAATATTTTCAATGATTTATTTACATAATTTTTTTTATAAAAAAACTCTAAAATATTAAAAAAATATAATGATAGTTATATATTATAAGATTGAATGTTTTGGTATAAAAAATCAAATGTTATTTAAACTATTATTTGAAATTAGTTATCAATACAATGTTGATATGAAAGGTATTTCATGTAACATCTTAAAAGAATTCATGAATAATCTAAGACTTAACACTGAGTCACTGCAAAAGGTAAGATATTCAAAATAAATCTTAATAGTAGCATAATATATGTTCTTACACATAATTGTTAGAAGAAAAAAATATTAAGCTTTTAATCTCTACACATTACATTTATAACAACTCCATACACAAACAACAAATATGAAGATAACCTAAAAAAATAAAAAGGAAATCATTAAGACATCACAATTCTATATTTATATCTCTTAACAATGAAATTCACAATTAAACTTAGTTCATCATTTTTTTTGTCAGACATGCACCTGCACACATATATGGATCCACATATCAAAGATATTCACCAAGGAATATTTATTGAAGTCGTCTGAAAGATTTATATTAAACATTCTCTACCGAAGACTAACACTTGACCCATTTTAGTTAGGGATGACAATGTGGACTGGTCCGCCTCGTGTTTGGCCTGCGCAATGAATGCAGACTTATTTCACTGGCCCGCTCCGCATAAGGAAAATATTTTTTAAAAAAATTAAAATTTCATTAATTATAAAAAAAACCTATTTCTTCGGCTGAAAAATTAAAATTTTATCCATGTTTCAATTCATCCAATTAAGATAAAAATATGAATTCAAGTATGAAGGTTGTTAAAAGAATTGATTACAAATAATTAAAGTTTTGTTTTGCATCTATTTGTCCTCTATATGTAAATGTATCAGAGTATCTTATCAAAAATTTTGCTACAAAATATTTTAATGAATAAGACTAATTTTTTAAAGAGTATCTTATTGAAATATCTTCTTTATATTATTTTTTTATTAACAAATTTTAAATACAAGACTTTACTTAAAACTAGATCCACTATAACTTTTAATATTAACTCTTCTGGATGATTAAAATAAAACATTACATTTTTTAGTATATTAAACTCATTTTCTAAATAAAATAAAATAAAGGTCACATTGTAATAATGAAAGAGTGGGGTATGATTTTTTTTTTTGCAGAAAAAATAAAATAATTATTTTTTATTTATGCGGGCAAGTAGACAAACCCGCCCCGCTGTTGGCCCGCGTGAGCTGTGGGTTATGCAGGGCGGGCCTAAACGAGTAAACGGGCTAAATTAGTGAGTCCGCCCTACTCTTTTTTTCATCCCTAATTTTAGTATCTCAAGTATGCAAACCTCGACTATATGTGTGAGGGTAAGTTAAGCCATCTTAAAATCCAAAACTCATGAAGTTTCATATGTGTAATAAACTCCCTTTTAACTTCCCACCACGTGATATATCTCCATGACTTATACTATCATTCATGGTTCACAAAATCATCATTGACTTGTGACTTCACATTTGGTACGTTTCATACGAATCATATCGTTGTCATTCACTACGTTTTACATCCTTTTATTCAATTAAAACGACATAAAATTCGCATTTTATAGATAAGCTTATTTACTCAAAATTTGAATATATACATAACCAAATTAAAAGAAAATTTACATTTAGCTAATTATAAACATGTATTATTAAAAATATAATGAAACTATATTTCAACATCCTATTTTGTTTCAAATTGTAGAATTTTCAGATTATCAAAAAGGATTCCAATTTGCGTGTTAGGTTGTTATTGACTTAGTTATCCCGTCAATGGTATCTAAGGAATATGATATCAAACTATTAGTCAATAACTTTGAATAATACGTAGTAAAATATCCAATTTATCCTTTGATTATTTTTTTATAGTAAATTTTAAATATCCAATTTATCCTTTGATTAATTTTGTTTTAAACTTTTCAATTTCGATTTTAGAACGAAATAATATATGATTTTTAATTTAGCTAGTCATATGGATAATACGTAGTAAAATTGGAATTTCTTTCATAGAGCTGGAATATTTTTTTTTTATCAGAAAAAAAAATAAAAACAGGTTAAATATATTAAAAAAAATGAACGTGTATGATACTCTATGTGGAATGAACTTTTAGTCAACAAAGGTGGTATTATACGATAAAAAAAAGTCAAATTCCTCAAAATAATACTATTATTATTATTATTATTAAAGCTACCATATTTGACTGAATTATTTCATTATATATTGAATGAAGTAACATTTGCATCCTTAAAAATATAAATGGTACCTAATTGATCATTGGCATAATTAGTCTATATTTATATTCTAATGATAAGTTACTTTCCCATTAATACTTTTCTTAAGTTATGTTTACCTTTCCAATTAAGTGACGTGCTTACATATTTTTCTCACTTATGGTTAACATGATTTAACATGATTTTTCATATAAGTTGAAAAGGTCCTAATATAAGATGAGTGAGGTTATTAATTTTTTTCTTGAAAAATATAGGCATTGATGCTTATGTTCTTTAGAGGATTTTTTTTTTCCAGACAATTGAGTGTCTTATAATTGGTAATCGTTGTCGCACTTGTCTCATTGTCACTCTTTAGTATTAACTTCATGTCAGAGAAAAAATCTACCATCTATAATTTTGATTAAGTGTTGAAAACAAAAAAGTATAAAATATGGTTATATTTAGTCTTTATAATGTTTTTGTTTGTTCTACAATAGATCATGTAAAGATGTAAGTGTTTCGCCTGTCAGAAGATATAACATGGGTACAATCTTGTTCTTATGTTTGATAAACATTGATAAACACATAGTTTTAAGCTAAGATCGTATCTCACAAATATCTATATCTTTATTCTATGTTGCAAAGAATGTTCATTTCTTAAGATTGATTAAGTGTATTTGCATAAAGTTTTTGTCTCAACGATCTCTTGTTATCTCTTAGAAAACAAGCTAAAGTTGTTTTGCTTCACCAACTCTGTAGTGCTTGTTTTGTTAACATTGAAAAGGACTTTCTACTCAATACAAATTAGTGCTTTACATAGTTTCAAGTAATGACACTCTAATCAAGACCTAATAAGTTCAACTTGCAATCAAGATGTTGTTTGAAGAAGTGAAGAGAATTCAATGCCTCAACAGATACAAGGAAAATGTTCAACTAAGTTTGAAGTTTCTCAAACGACTCTTTTCTTCATTACCTATATAAAATTATCATTCACGAAGAAAAAGAGAAAAGTTTTGAATTGAAAAAGTGCTAAATTTTTGTCAAAATCTTTTTGTGCCCTAAAATTGCATTTTAAGAATATTGTTGTGTTCATCTAACCAACTAGAAAAGAATGTTCTACCTTATAAACATCAAAATATCCCTTTCTAGTGATCATTCATGTGATCTTTTGACTTCATTCTAAATAGTTTCTTTTCTATCAGCCAAGAATGACTTGTTAAAAAGTACTCAATTTTAGCCAAAAGTGACTAAGTTTTAAATAATACTTAATAGGTTATGTAGAAGTAACATTCTAAAATAATACTCAAACAAGTTAGTCAGGAGTGATTATTGTTAGAATTAGAGGCCTTAAACAAGACGGGGGTGAATTGTTTATGAAATATTTTCGCAAAGATTGAAGGTAGAGTGAAAATCTATGAAGAATCAATCAATTGAAAATTTTGTTCAACCAAAAGAAAACCATTTTAAGTTTGATTCCAGAAAATGAACCTGTTGGTTTCACAAAACAATCGGTTGTTTATACCAACAAATTTGAAAAACAATGTTAAAACAGTTTAATAAGTGTAGGGAAAGAGAAATTCACACAAAATGTTTATACTGGTTCACTCTTAACCAAGAGCTACATCCAGTCCTCAACTAACCAATGGAAACTCAATATGTAATCAAACCTAGATTACAAAACACATACCAAAAGTGATGATCTTGAGCCCCTCAAGAACAAACACCACTTTTGGAAAACCACACAGTTTCCAGAAACACCTTCTGAAACTGCATCACACCAGAACACATAGAAATATAATGTTCAAGGAAGAAGAGGAACAAAATACACATGGGTAAATCAAAGCTTAAAGTTCAGAAATACAAAACGCAATCCTATTTCACACACTTGAGATGATCCAAAGCTTTTGAAATCTTGAAAACTGTTTTTGATTAATCTCTCTTTCTTAGTTAATGCATAGGAGCGTAAAACCACATTTTTATACTCCAATCAAATGGTCAAAGCAGTTAAATTAAAAACCAAAAGCTGTTAGAATCATTTAAAACAGTTTAAAATCTCTTAACAAAAGTCTATTAAGGTTTTCATAAAAACAACCAGTTGATTTCTCGAAATAATCTGTTGAATTTGTTTGACAGCAAAGCCAAAACAAAGCTATTAAAAACCACTAAGTGTCAAACAACAGGTTGAATTGACATTTCAACAAGTTGACATTTCACACCCTTTTATAAAACCCATCTTTAAAAAAGATTAAGATTCAAATGAACTTGGATCATCTTAAGGAGTGAATTAACAATTCAAAGACTAGTAGACAACACACACACACAACCAACAACAAGGTCTTCAAGCTTCCCACTTGGATTTGGAGACATAAAAAAACCTTGTTCAACAATCTCCCCCTATTTGATGAGGATAAAACCCTGGTTTGCTTATGTTGTAGTGTTTGAACATGATTGGTGTTTCAAAACAAAAGTTGTGCATATACAAAGCATACGTAGTAGCAAGATAAACCAGATTTAACAAGGCACACACATATATGCATATATATGTAGAAAACTAGAAAAACAATGCCAAAACCAGTGTGTGCAGCAAAATTAGGCAGCAAAATCAATGGTGTATCAGAGCATGGCAGCAACAGTTCTAAACAAATTTAAACACACCATAGAGTAGCATAATTACAACACATAAAACCCCAATTTCTCCCTCTATTTTTTTTCACAAATAGGCTAAGAGAATGGATAAAAACAAAATTAAGAAAGATTTTGAGAATCAAGGATACCCAACTCATTTCTTAAGAAGAAAAACCGCTCCCGAGGTAGTGGCTTAGTGAAGATATCTGCAAGTTCTCAGTTTTCATAAATTGAATTTCACAATCCCAATTACACACATGATCCCTTATAAAATGGTGGCAAATCTCAATGTGCTTTGTCCTTGAATGTTGAATCTGATTTTTAGTGAGGTTGATAACACTTGTGTTATCACAAAGCAAAGGCACACAACTGACCTTCAAGCCAAAATCTTCTAGTTGTTGTTTGATTAAAAGTGATCCTGCCGGTTGACTCAGCGCAAGAGCGTTGCCTCGTCACCGTCTTCTCCACCAGCTTGTCACCACGTGTCCTCCAAGCCCACACAACAGATAGCCTATCTGAGAACCTGAAAAACACACAGTGGCGCCTCTACGGCCGGTGGCGCTCCGACGCTCAAGTCAGTGACAAGAACACCCAAAAAACTAAGAGGAAAATATGCTATGTAGGACCGTACTGTAGGCACACAACCCTAGCAGTATCAGCCGTAATAAAAACGTACCCCTGCAAATTCTGTTAAGGTTACCTTTATAGCTATGTTTCTTCTCTCTCCAGGCCGTTATGCTTTTGGACGCGTGGCTCGCATCCAGCCCTGCACGTGTCGCCATCTGGGCTGGGATAGCAGGTAGCGCCCAGCCCTACACGTGTCGTCATCTGAGCT
>Ga0123342_1000483_pt1 | contig 62971 bp, 26 predicted proteins | sample Turbeawhitnodule_FD_89960 | JGI IMG/M metagenome (GOLD analysis project Ga0123342, IMG submission 89960) | Root nodule microbial communities of legume samples collected from Mexico - Turtle bean Mexico white nodule | ecosystem: Host-associated > Plants > Roots > Nodule | place: Mexico: Nepantla... | reverse complement strand
CTTTTAGGGTTTTCTGAAACTAGAAGTAACATTACTACTGAATAATAATTCTGTTGAGTTCTCTCATCTCCCATGTTCGCTTTCTTCTCTTGCAATTCTCTTCTTCACCAAAGATTCAACATACTCTATTACTTTTGTAAATATTATAGAACCTTGCTGATTTCTCTAAAAAAAAGTGGGAAAATTATATTACAAATACGAAGAAAGAAATTGTAGTTGATGTTAAACTAATGATCAGAAAACGAATTCAATCTTATTATGTTGCTCAGTTCGAAAAAATCTTCTTCTGAAGAACTTACATCAATTTCTTTTTCAATCTTGAGTATAGACTAGACCCCTCATTAGATAACAAAACTTGCATAGTCATTAGAAAAAACCACAAATGAATGAAAATTGCAAAAATCAAAAGAGAGAAAAAAGAGCAACATGAACATAGAGAAAAGGAGAAAAACGTATAGAGAGAGAAGGAGAGCATGTTTCCAAATTTAACATTAAGACTCATTTTTTTTTCTCAATTTTCAATTTAAGTAATATTTTTCAATTTTACCATTTCAAAATTGTTGTAACTGTTCAAGTAGTTACAAAATAATTAAATAAAATAATAAAATAATTAAAGAGAACCAACCAAGAAGGTGATGTGCATAAACAAAACTTACCACCAGATATTGAGTTTAAAAAAAATATAAATATTAATTTTAAAAATAAAAAAAAACAATTGTCAAAATCAAATCTCATAAAAATTGTAGTATATTTAGTAACTGCTAAAAAAATGACAAAATGACTGAAATATCAAAAATAAAATAATAAAATAAATATTAAAATGAGGGTAAAATAGAGAAGTAATTTATGTAAAAAGAAAAACAGTTAAGGGGGAAATCCCTATATATATAGTTATAGAAGTAATAAACTATTCATTGTTTAAAATATTTGTCAATAAAATAAAGTAAAACTAAAAAATTATAGTTTTTAAAAATGTTTTTACCCAATAACTTCATTAAGAAAATTTTCCTAGGCAAGATAAACTATACACTACCGAGACTTTATTTGTTATTTTTTCTTTTTATTTTTAAAATAACATGTAATCAATTTCAAAGGGAAGACTTACTTGTTTTATCTGATTACTTTTTACCCAACCAATGAAGACATTACAACCATCTTTCTCAATTGATCCCAAGAATCCATGAATGCATTTCTTTTGCCTGAGTGTTGCATTGGGGTCATTTTCTAACCACAGGAGATCTATAAACTCAAAGACAACCAAACAAAAAATCTAATAAGCACATATGTCAAAACAACCCAACATGGACAACTGTTAACAGAACAAAACATGTAGTTCTCATTGTTCCTTTCAGTTTGTTTCAAACGATAAACTATGACTTTTTAAACATACCATTCCAACACATGTTTAACAAAAACTAAGTACAACTACAACAATCAAGGAAAGCAAAAATTGGCCACTTTCTCTCTGAGAAAGCTTTGGAAAGCCTCACACATTCCTTCACGCTCATTTGATATTATAAACAAAAAGAAAAAAATATTTCGTAGTTCCTGGAACGAATCTACTTATGATATTTTGAATATGTAAATAGAAAATGCAAAAGAGGCTTGATGGGTTTGTATAGCCTTCAGTTTAGTTTTAAATTTTAAAATATTTAAAATTTTTGAAAATTTGAAGTGTTTTGAAAAGGTTTTAGGGTTTGAAAATTTGATGAAAGTCAAACACCTTTGCAACAATTATGAAACATGCCAACCATTAGATTGTCTTCTAATTCTGATAATTGACCAACTTTCTCTTATAATTCTCATAGACTAGCATCTATGCTTTGTTGAGATTTCATTGTATTTACCATTAATTGTCTCATCAGCTTCTCTAAAGATGACTCTTTAAGATTGTGAGGAATATTTTCTATTTGCAAAAATGGTTGAAAAGGTTTTTGACTTTCATCAAAATAATATTGCTAATAATATGGTTGTTGTTGAGGTTGCTCATAAGACTGTTGACAATATGGATTATAATGCTGAGGTTGTTGAAAATATGGCTCACATTGTTGTAGAAGTTGATTATAAAATTGTGAAGGTTATTGCAAATATGGTTCATAATGAATATCAAAATTGTAAATTTCTTTAGCAAATTTTCGCTCCATTTTGGAATTGAAAAACATGGGAGATATGTAATGGACACCAACACCTATTAGACGCCTCAAAACAATTTTTTTTTTTAATTGAAAGCAAACAAAATCAACTCCCAGGAAATAGAGGTGAGTCACATGTGGATAAACTTAAAAACCAAGTTTCCCCTGAATTGCCTTCAATTTAAAAAAATTAAAGAGTAGCAACTGAAGTGTCTATCCTAAAAAAAATTAGAAGGAAAAAAAATGCAAAAATAAATATAGAAAATAAAAACAATAACAATAAAAAACATAAATAAATAAAGAATGTCAGAAAAAAAATAATAACTAAAAACGGAAAAGATATAAAATAAAGACAAAACAAAATAAGATAAAATATATAAAGAAATAAAATCAAAACAAAACAAGATAAATATAAGAGATATGAGGAGATAAAATAAAAACAAAATCAAAATAAGATAAAGATAACAAATATAAGGAGATAAACAAAAATATTTAGAATATTAGATTTTTTTATTTTTTTTTCATTTTTTAGGTCATATTAAATAAATAAAAACTAATAAGAAGAAAACACAAGTTAAATATGCAGAAAAAAATTATGCAGATAAAAAAAACCTAATAACCAAAATCAAATTGAATTCCCCGACAACGATGACAAATTTGATAACTATTGTTTTGATATCAAATTAAAATGATTCCAACATTGTCTATGTCTAATGCTAGAAAAATGATAATATATAAGTGGTCAGATGGCCTCAAGTCGTCCTCAAGTCGTCTCCAACGAATCCGATACTAAAATTAGTAAATCAGTTTTTAGAATTTATCTGCAAGCAATAAAAGTTAGAAAGAACAACAAAGATAAAAAGGGATTGAAATAGTTGTGTAGAAAATATAAAAGTGATTAAAATAGCAAATAAAAAGCGGTTGATCCCTAAGTTCTTCCACCATTGAATCTTACAGGTTCTCTAAAGATTCATCTTTTCTCAATCCTCGAACAGAGCTGAACCAGATTGAACTTGCACCAATCTGATTCAATTGAAACTCACAAGTAAAGCATGCGTTGACTAGTTTAATCAGTACCCACTTTGTTCCATGTGTATACTATATGAGAATGCTTATCTATTCTCTCTTGAATCATGCGTCCAAGAAATTAATTAGAACAATGTGAACTAACTAAGAAATCAAAGTTTAAGATAAGGAATGCACACAATCATGCGTTCAAGTATAACCTCTCACAAAGACCAGTTTTCCAGGAGATTAGAATATTAAATTAAAAAATGAAACTTTATAAATCAAAGCCTCAGAAGTCAATGAGAAATTACAAAAGAATCAACCAAAAAAGGTTTAGCCTTCCATGCAGAGGCAAAACAAAAGAATTATAAAGAAGAAAACAAACTAATAAACCCTATGAAGCTCCCCTTTCTCCTTGATGCTTGTGTCCTTTTATAGACTTTTTTGCTCTAAGGATTTTGGAAAAATATTGTAGTTTAGATTTTGTTAACCGTGTCTAACTTTCTAACTTTCCAGAATTCTTGTATTAGTATAAAATTTGCTTCCAATTTTGTTTATGAGATATTGTAGATTTTATTTTCTTTTTCTTCTCCTCAAAATGTGTTTTCTGTTTTGATTCAAGAAACAACTTAGACTTTTACATATTTGACCTGTTCACAAAGGTAGACACTTCCTTTAGACCATTTACTCTAAAAACACAAAATTAACAAAAATAATAGTTAAGGCCCAAATAAACCCAATTATACGAATATTAATTAAAACAATGAATTTATTTATTATTATAGTCAAATAATATATGATTGAAGCTATTGAGTGTGAATAAATATATGCTCATCAGTGAACTTACTCTTCCACATATCTTGCCAAAATCTCACTTTAAGTAGTTTTGAGATTATCTAAGTTTGGAATCATGGTGTGGGGTTGTATACGTGGGTAAACATAGTTAGTAAGATCTAGAGACATAGAAACAACTTTATTTTAAGGGTACCTCACTTGATCTTATTGAAATTTTTATTGTGGCACAAATAAAAGCTTGGAGATGGATAACATGTAAAGTGAAAATGACCAATTTTTAAAGTCAAAATGACCAATTTTTTTTTTTTATGCTGAATGCTGCATTGATCCACTAACTTGCTTAAAATTTGTTAAAAACATCTACTTAGTGAAGTTATAAACAAGAAAACTAAAACAACCTTTTGACAAGGAATTCACACAAGTGTCTTTTTTTTTTTTATGTCATACATATAGAATGTGGTCCATTAGAATGTATTACAAAATATCTTGGTGATCAAGACGGGAAACTTTACTAGTCGAATTGAGTTTTCTATAATGGTGCCTTTATTTAGATGACATTGTTTAGGTTCTTAAATTTTGGTATGTGGAGAAGGTCCACATTTTTAACTACCTCATAAAATTTTGTTAGATTTTTTTTTAAAATAGTTGAAGTAGCTATAGTACTTCCATTTATTTAATTTTTTTTATTTATAAAAAAAACTAATGAAGTAATTGAAAGAAAATATCTTATTTTTCTCTTCTAAAACTTTTCATTACTGATTTATTCTTTATTATATTTAATTTTATGCTTTAATATTTATTAAAAATAAATAACCTGCACTATGAATTAAATTAAAAATTAATTTGACGTTTTTTTAAATTTGAACTTATTATTACAGAATTTTTTTTTTGTTCATTCGAAACAATAATAAAATTTCTCTTAAACATGTTAAAATTCATGTTTCTAAGTATTTTTCCATGATCAAATTTATTTTCTCATTTCTTGGTTTATGCATAAATTTAAGAGAAATAAGAAGCTACACAAGAAAATTTTAAAGCATAAGTTGATTTTAGTTCATATTTTAGTGTCAATGTAGAAGTTTGTTCAAACAAACTTTAATACTTGATTAGAAGCAATAATAATGATATAAATAGTAGTATCTATCATTAGAAGTTTGTTGATACAAGTAGATTGATAGCTCAATTCTTTCATCAAGATTTAAAGTTTGATATTAGGTTTAGATAGTTGTAACAAGGACTTTGATATTTTGATATATCTTATAAGTTTAACACATCCTAATCCAAATGGATTTCATAACATAGAATCTTTGAAGATTTAGAAATTTCTGATTTTCTTGAGTTTAAATGCTGCTGCTACATTTTGATGATTTTGATGCATGGAGCTTCTTATAAGCATTTTTTTTTGACATGTTATAAATGTACATTTATATATCCTTAAATACGTTACTCTTTTGTGAATAGAGAAGGAAGTTACATGAATGGATCTAAGTCGAGATATTGTTCTCGATGGTCAGGTTGAAATGATCATAGGAATATATTTGGTAATTAAGGTTGTTGTATAGTTTGGCAATGAATTATGTTAGGAGGTTCCAGAAGACAAAAAATCAATGAATGGAACACCAATGTTCTTCAGTTCCACACCATCTTGACTCACTTCCTCTTCGTCTCTTCTGGCTATGTCTGTCACTTCACTTTTATTCGAATCTGTATTTACTTGAAGAAAATCATAGAACTCTACTGATTCACTCTTCTCTGCAATATTATCAAACCAACATTTTCATTATTAACTCATCATCCAATGTCAGTGCATGATTGGTGCAAGAAAAATGGTAGTTATAACTCCAAGAACACATAATAAGACAGAAAGTTATAACCACAATTAATATCTATTCATTATATGAGAACATTGTTAATCTGTATTTTTTATTGAACACTTAATTGTATGTTCATAATTTTCTTTTCTTTGTCTGGTAGGTATAGGTTGAAGATTTTGATAACTTGTCTAAGTATCTCTACGAGAGTTAGAGATTTTGAAAATCTGTATGAAGATTGGAGTATCTCAAAATACTTTATTCATCTATTATTAATTTTTTATGGATAAAAAAATAAAACAGAAAGAAATTACATTGAAAACTACATTATTATACGTGTTTTATAGTGAAATCTTCAATGGAAACTTTCTATCTAGAACCACCCTTGGATATAAATATATAAAATATTTCCATAAATACTTGTCTTTGTGAATTTGTATGGTATTAAAATGAATTTCTAAGTATAGATAGATATTGTGAACTTTGGTTATAATATATCATGATTGATATTAATGGATCATTACAGTTGGTACATTATATTATATATAATCACAAATTATATAGGTTGTTTTAGTATATCACTGAAGTAGTTTATGAGTCAATTAGAATAAAACAAATTTGTGATATACGAGTTTATTTTAGTAATTCCAAAGCTAATTTTTATTTTAAATATTTTTCTTCTGAATTTTTATTTTTAATTTATGAACAAAACCAATTTTATTTTATTTTGTTTTTTATCTCCTAGAAATTTTCAGAAATAAGTTTTTTCCGAAAAAAAAAATACTTTCAATTCAATCAATTAGTCTATAAACTCTTAACTTTTACACTCTTCTTCACTTGTATCACTTGTAAATAAACTTTATAAATCACATTCTTATAATAAACTTCTTAATTTTATCAAACAATACTATATTAATGAAACTAAACTTAACTGTTATCTTTTGAAAAATGATAGTTTGCCAATAAATAAAGTTGTACAATTTTTTATGTGAGGAGCTTAAAAATAAATATGTATAATAAAAGATAAATTTGTAATTAAATAATATAAAAAAATAGTATTGGAAATTGTAATATAGTGATATACAAAATTGAAATTGTCAATGTATCACTATTCTTATTTTTTTCACCAGTTATTATATATATAACTTCAATTTCATTTATTTTTCTGAAGAAACTATGGAATGAAGTTGCAGAAAGCATGAAATGCATGTACCTGGAGGCACTGTGGAAGCAGAAGTTGGATCTTGAAAGTGAAACTTCTTGGCAAAGTGAAAAGGTGTGTTTGTGACACAAGGGTGGTGGTGGCTGAACTTTTCATAATACTTCTCAACAAAAGAAGGGATTGAAGTCTCAAAATTGGTGTCAAGGTTTGGAGGGAAAAGTGGCTGTTTTGTGTTATAAACTTTGGACCTTTCTCTCCGAATCCTTGCCATCATCACATGCCAATGGTTTTTTACAGCGTTATCAGTTCTTCCTGGGAAGTGTCTTGCTATCACAGCCCATCTATTCCCATGAATCCTGTGAGAAGCAAGAAGCCTCTCTTCTTCTTCCTCTGTGAAAGGACTTCTGTTTATTCTTGGGTCCAGTTGATTGAACCATCTCAACCTACAGCTTTTCCCTGCACAACAATTCATTAATTATCCTTGCTTAATTACCTTAATCATAATTACACTTCTCAAACTTACCAATTCATGAATACTAATCACTTTTACACTATTATACATGATGCTTTGTAGTCAGTTGACACTACACAGATAAGAATTTTCTAATCCTTATATAAGAAAGTGCTCAAAACCAACCTGTTGAAAACCTGAGTTATAGAGATTCTTAACCAAACCAATTCTCAAAAAGGTTAATTAATCTCATAACAGATCTTTTAATCAATCCCAGAAGATTAATTAGTGAGATATTTCATTCAATCTGCATATTAATTATTCAGCTGCTGTCTGTCTGTGTAACCCTAGCTTCTCAAATACAATAAAATAAAGACCTTCAATTTCTTCATCCCAACCCCCATGTGAGTTCCAATGAAACTTTCACTCTAAAAAGCCATTATCAGTACAAAGAATGAAGTTTAATTACTATGATAATTAATCACTAGCATGCTAACTTTTGATATTTTGCTAGATCGTTAGTTATATATACCTTAATATTTTGTAACAAACTAAGGTGTTTGATTTGAATGGATGAAAAGTTGTTGCAAGCAAGCAAGAAGATGGACAAGAAGATAATATACATGGCATGATTATCCTTTCACCTGATCTTCCTCGAAGCTTCTCTGCTATGGCGTTCCAGTTATGAGGTCCATAGCGTTCCACCAACTCCCGAAGCTTCTCATCCTCAGCTGGCCTCCAATGGCCTCTACTGCACATATTATCACTTCTCTCTAGAAACTAAACCACAAAGAAAGAACAGAAAGAGAAAAACAAAAACCCTAATTGAAGAATAGGGTATGTTATTTTCCCTACCCTTTTGCTCCTCACCCCTCTTGTGTGATCTTTATATCTTCCCCTCCCAAGCTATGATGAGCAAGGAATATTGAAGATATAAGAGAGAGAGAGAGAGATAAGAAACTAAGAATAAAGACAAGAGAGTAGAAAGAGACAGAAGAAGAGAATATATGGTGGGGGAAGATGGGAAAGTGTTTTCCGTTAGAGAGTTGGAGGAATTCGACAAACCTCTTACACCTGCGATTGATGCAAACGTTTTGGCTAACAAACCCTCTTATAAGTAACACTCAAACACACAAAATAAACAAAACAACATAATTTATATATACACACACACACACACACACACATATATATATATATATATATATATATATATATATATATATATATATATATATATATATATACAAATATATATATGATGTGAGGGAAAGAAAAGAGGTTGCTTAGAGAAGCGAGTTTGGTTCTGCTTTCAACATCTTTCTAAGTTTCTAACCTACAACGTCTACTTATAACCCACCAATCGTGCTTATTTTTCCATATTTTATGTATTTGCTAATGGAATTACATTGACATGGGAAGCACTTTTCAAATTTCCACAAAATGGGCATGTCTTATATGCGACAACAAAGAAGATAAAACGTGAATCACTTTGCAATCGAGACTAAAAAGTGCTTTTGGAAAAAAATAAAACGCATAATGGGTTTAATAAGTTTAGCCGTGCATGTACGTGGAAAATTCAACTCGAGGGATATATAGATACATGGTATTCACCTAAGAAAAGTAGTTTTGACATACACAAAAAGCTAGGCTTGTTTGGGTGACATGCAAAGCAATAACTATTAATTTGGTGGAATTTTTTTACATGAGAAAAAAAATATATAATTAATTAATCTTTGGGTGAGTTTGGTATTATTGTTAGACTATATATGGAAGTTATGTGCATAGGGATAGTTATGTTTTAGGTTTGATTTGATTAACTTTTGTGGGACATAACTAACTACATTATATTTGTGTTTGGAATACACATGTGCACGTGGATCTAAGATTATTCCATCATTTAATTAAAACTTTATTTTCTTTTGAGTCAAACTTATGGTCTTCCCTCTCTTTGTCTCCCAACCCTATTCACATAAAAATACACACCAAATAATTCTCTCTCTCTATATGAATGATTCAATTATCTTCTAGATAACATATAAATTTTTTTATCTTCCTTTCACCTACAAAAGATATTTAAAAGTTATAACTTTGTAAATATAATATTCATCTTGTACAATTTTCTTATTATATATATATATATAATTATATTTTGCAACTAGTAGTGCTGATAAAAAAAATTGTAACTTAATTTTTGTATTCTTTGTAAAATAAATTAGTTTTGATTTTATTTTATGTATTTGTTTGTTCTATAAAATTGAAAGTCACTGTTTTTAATTTAAATTATGCGACCATAGTTAATTTTTCTTTTTGTTAGCACAAGGTTAAAAATTATTATTTTCAATTATTTCATTCATTTACAAGAACTAAAAATACTGCTTTTCAAAATTTAAAACGATAAAAATAATTATAACTATCATACCAAAATCGTTTATTCTTCAAAACTTTAAAACACATATTTCTGTTTATATATAAGTTTTATATATATTATCAAAACATTAAAATATTCATGTAGATTTAGGTTAATGTAATATCAATTTGATTAAACATAAACTATTAATAAAGGAGGAAATCTTAATATTTAATAACTGTGTTATTGTTAGCAAATAATATATATATATATATATATATATATATATATGTTTGTAAACAAATTAGAAATGTATCTCTTTCTCTATCTAATTAAATATTACCCGTGTAATTGCATGATGATGTTATGCATATTATTTTAGAAAAGTTACATCATGTTTTATCCATTTTCTTTTAGAATGGTACAAAAGTATGGAAATAACGACAGATATTTGAAACAAAATCATATTGACGTGAGGAAAAATGCTTAATTATATGAGGGAGTAGTTATGCATTGACATTTACATATAAATATTTCTATATAGTTGATTTTTATATTAATTACAAGTTTTAAAATAATTGAACAAATTACATATGCATTTGAAGTAAACATAACAATTAATTTACTTGGTGACTTGTTTGTTTAATAAACCCAAAAACCAATAAGTAAGTTAATATTTAAACCAAATTTGTTAAACACTTTATCAAATTGAATAAAAAAGTTCATTTAAAATCAAACTTCTAATGTTCTAATAAAAGGTGACATTTCGTGATCGTAACCTCGTGATGACGTAAAACTGAAAAAAAATAGAGAAGAAAAAGCATTGTGCGTGTTATTTTGTTCATAATAAATGCTTTCTTTTAAGTATAAATTGAAGATGATAACCAATTTGCTTAATAATAGTGTGAGGTCTGTTTTTATTAAATACTCTTATTTATCACTAAATATTATGATTATTTTAAAAAAAGTAATATTATAAAATTTTCGTTTCATAGACTTAATTATCCACTTTTGAATTGGCCATAATTGTATGTTCGGAAGAAAAAAATAAAAATAAACTAAAAACAGAAAAAAAATATTCTATGTTGTCAAGCCTGTGTTAATTATGTGACAAAAGCTTTGACTATTATGTTATATATGCTTTTGAAAATAATAAATTATGTTAAAAAATTATTTAGGTTAAATATATTTATTTATAAAAAATCTCCTAAATTGTTGTTCATTTATAAATTATATTTTTTTGAATCTATCTATTTTTTTAATATTTATTTATAATTATACTCAATCCAATAATTAAGATATTTCTCAACTTTAATAATTTTTTTCTTTTATTTTATAGAAAACACATGCTGTTACACTTGTATATTTGTATTTTATAATTCTAATAAATATATTATGTGTATATACCATATCATGAATATAACACACTGAAATATTTAAAAAAAAAAAAATCAAATGAAACAAAAATATGGAAGAGAGCTCTTCCATTATTTTGTTGTCTTCTTTTTATTTCTAAAAAATATATTCCATAAAGATAGGTTGTGTCTTAAGGAGTTAAGAGAAGAGTAAGAATTGTCCAAAAATGAATGTTGACAGTTTGTATATAAAAAACTGTTTAAAATAATTTTATTTTAATGTAATTTATATAAAAGACGAAATAATCATTCTTATAATTTTTAAATTTAAAAAATAAAATAATAAAATAAGATATTAATGATGGTAAATTAAAAAATGATTTGTGTAAAAAAAAAAGAGGGGTCTATAAGGAGAATTCATGATGTTTCAAATACAAAATAAGTGAGAAAAATTATGGAATATAGATTTTTTTTTCTTTTTTCAGAAAAATGATGGATAACTCCTAGAAAAAATTGTAAATTCTGACAACTTTTCGAGATCTCAAATAATTTTTATGTTTAAAAACACTAGCCCTAGCATCTTAATTTTTTCAATGCTTTTTATTTGCACAATCTTTTAAATTGATTTTTTTTTTTAGTTTTCTCAAATCTATTAATAAAATATAAAACTTTCATACATGAGACTTAAAATACTATAGTTACACAGAGAAATTATGTAATTATATATCCTCTTAATCGTCATGTATATGTCACATTGGTCTCACATAAAAATATTTAAAAGGAATAACATGATTAACACATTTTGTTAAGACAATGAAATCTTATTTTTCTGGTGTACAACAACTTGAAATTTTATTAATATTATCTCTCTCAAATTAATATAATTATTTATGAAATATATTTTTATCACTTATATATTAAGCTAGCAAAATGATGTCTCATATACATAAATAAATATTTGTAAATAATTAGCATTATGCAATGCAAGCAAATAAACTTGAAATTAGAACATAAAATAATATAGGTGAAGTGTTTAAGTAGGCAATTGCAAAGTGAAAGTGATGTATATGTGATAATAATATAGTTTAACTAAATTGATTGCAAGTAGCATTTATAATATCTAATTGTCAAATATTTTTAATATTTCATTTATCTACTCCCTTTTATAAATCATTTCATGCCACTTTTTTCAAATTTCATTGCGACTTGTATGCTTCTGCTACATGTCGTCACGTCACAGAAAATGTTTTCTAATGGTAAATAATTGACAATTTGAAGCCTGTTTAAAATTTTGTATTCAGCTCCAAATATTTATTTATTCTTTCTATTTGGTGTTAAAAAAATTATATATTAGTTGCTAATTTACATAAAGTTATGAAATAGAAACCAATTTTTAGAGGCCAAAATAATTAGTTGCAATAGTAACTAAATTAGAAACCATTTTAGAAACTAAAAAAAAATAGTTTCTAAACTAATTTCTATTATTGTTAAATAGTTTCTAAATTGGTATCTAATTAACAACACAATTGTAACTACCAATTATTTAGTTTCTAAAACCTTGGTTGCTAATTATATACCAATTTAGAAACTATTTAACAATAATAGAAACTAATTTAGAAACCTATTTTTTTTAGTTTCTAAAATGGTCTCTAATTTAGTTACTATTGTAACTAATTATTTTGGTCTCTAAAAATTGGTCATGATTTTCTTGTAGTGATTAAATATACACTAAAAAACTATTAAATAAAAACTAGTTTTAGAGATGAAAATAATTAGTTATTATTTGACTAAATTATATACTATTTTATAAACTAAAAAAGTTATTGGTATCTAAAGTAGTTTATATTATTAATAAAAAATTATAAAATAGTTTCTAAATTGGTATCTAACCATTAGCTACCAAAATTTTAATTACTTACTACTTTATATTCTAAATTAGTCTCTATTAGTGTTTTAGAGACTAATTTAAAATCTAAAATATTAGAAGCTAAAACTTAGGTAGTTAATTTAGATGCTAATTTAAACATTATTTTAATTTTTTTATTAATTATAGAAACCACTTTAAATATAAATAATTTTCAATCTTTAAATTAGTATCTAATTTAGTCAATATAGTGACTAATTATTTTTTGTCTCTAAATAATTTTTTTTAGTGATATTTTTATTTTGATGGTAAGAAAAAAAGTATATAAAAAATTCTATTAAGATAGATAAAAACAAGAAAAAGTGAAATTTTCTATCCATGAAAAAAGATGAAGAAAAAAAATGAATATTCCTACTAAAATTTTATTTTTCATTTAAATGAGGATATGTTTCTCATTATTCCTTTCACTATCTACAAATCTATATTATTTATTTATATTCCTCTCCATTGTTGCACATATATAAAAAAGTGAAATATTTGAATATTTCCTTGAAAACAAACAAAAAACTTTATTTAAGAAAACCTATAATAGAAACTTATGTTACAAAAGTTATTCATGAAATTTGTTTTACACATGTAACACACTGTACATTGATATGTGACCAATATATGGTGTAACTCACCATGGAAAATGATGTTTATATATAGTTTAGAGAAAATAAAAAAATATTATATTTGATAATTAGGTATTCGAATTCGGTTAGGAAGTGATTGATGATACGTAAGAGATGAGAATGTGTTAATTGACTAAATTAGTGTTTCATAATAACTCACTTTTCTTGATTAACAGGTTCCAACAACTCTTAATATTTTATTTAAATTGCTTTTTAATTACAATTCTTTCTCACAACAAGACTTAATTGACTCAAAGGAAAACCCTGTGCATGCATCCATACTGTTAATCAGTCATCAAAATTGAATCACAAATATACGTTTAATCCTTAAGCATATTGTAATCAATCACAATATATAATTTTTTACTAGTAAGTTTAAAAAAAATGAAAAATTATAATCAATTTTTTGATTTCTAGATCTTTATTCTATCAGAATTATTTGAAGGTATTTATATGATGATGATGCTCATAATAATAAATGGTAATGGTAAATAAGAGAAAATAACTTATTTTATCATTAGAGAAAAATACATGGAGATGATATTTTGTGTCCGTAATATAGTTTTATCTTACTGTTCTACACAAATTATTTCTTTTAAAAAATTATAAAATCATCATATTAATTACCTTATATGTATTCTTTAAATTCTCTCATTAATTCATATGTGGATTTTTAGTTTTTTTATAAATTTTAAATGCAATTTTTGAATTACTTTCTATTTTGAAAATCAAGAAAAATAAATTTAGTTTTTATTTTAAAAGAAACTTGATACTTCAACATTTTTTATTGTAATAATCATCATTAGCGTCACTAATATATTTAGTAATGATGTTTTTATTTCTAGTGTAAATTTCTTAAGTAAATTGTATCCAATAATAAATTTCTAACAAGTAGACAATGCAATAACTTTTACACAGAATTAACATATTTTTCATTCTCTCATAAGATAAAAATAATTTTGTGTATGACTTTTAAACTATATAATAAAAGTGAAATGAAATTTACCATAATTAACAAAATGATAGTATATATGAACACTATTACAAGAAAATCATTAAATAGTAACTAAATATAGAGACAAAAAATAATTAGAAATTAACTAAATTAGATACTAATTTTTTTTTATATCTAAAGTGGTTTCTATTATTAATAAAAAAATTATAAAATAATTTCTAATTTGTATTTAAATTAACAACCTAAACTTTAGCTACTAGTTTTTTTTTATCAGCAATAAAATAAATAAATAAATAGGGACCATTTCAGGGGTGGTCCAACCCTTATACAGAAATACTTGACATCAGACTTTAGCTACTAGTATTTTAGATTTTAAATTAGTCTCTAAGAAACTAGTATAGACTAATTTAGAATATAAAATAGTAAGTAACTAAAACCTTGATAGTTAATGGTTAAATACCAATTTAGAAACTATTTTATAAATTTGTATTAATAATAGAAACTACTTTACATACCAATAGTTTTTTTTAGTTTATAAGATGATTTCTAATTTAATTAAATAGTAACTAATTATTTTAATTTTTAAAATTAATTTTTATTTATAATAATAAAATATAAGATGTGGTTTAGGGCAGAACAAAAGACTTAAAGTGAAGGTAAACATTCCGTTATATTTAATGAGAGGATTGACTGTTGGCCTAACTTTCCCTCTTCTTCCTCAATTATTGCTTCTTTAAAAAGTGACCTAAATCTTTCACCCACCATCTCTCTCATCTTTTCTAGCTAACTCAGCCGTTTTCTTCAAATCTCAACAAAACCCTCTCTCTCTCCACCAATGCACCATCTCAATAAACTCTTCCTTCCATATAACATTCTCTTCATAAAATCTGCATAATTCATCTCAATTATTAGTACCTCATCTTTTACATTTCATCAAGTTATAGTATTATGAAGAAGGGTGTGATATTGTTACCATGTTGGAGATTATTTTCAATTTTATGCATATATATATAAATATTTTTTTTATCAGTAAGTAAGAAAATACATAATAAATATGACTCACTTTAAAGTGATGAAACTTTCTTATAAAACAAAAGAGACATACACCTCAAAATAATCTCGACTGTCTATTTATCAACCTCACAACTCTATCGGCAACTATTAATTAAGTACATATATACGAGAGTTCTAGACATCAATTAGAGATATAGATATGGATATATAGATAAGACTTGGCAGCAAGATAGAGTACATGGAAGTCTCAACTTTGATGAACAAAGTAGATCATTGACTGTTCACCTGTTTTACCTACTTTATTTCCTTATAAACTGTGGCAACTTTGCTGCTACATGGAATGGAATTAGTTTTGGTAGTACCAGAACTTCAATTCTGATGTACTTGCATGCTTCTTTGAGTAATACCATTATAGGAGTTTCTTCTGTCATTAGTCTCTCCTAACAAGGAACATAACTCATCAACAAACATAACAACCAAATGGATACCAAATTAACTTTCCTCCTTCTTTCATTCCAACCAATTAATTAACAAATCCTCCAAATCAGGTCAATGTAGATTGTGATGCTTAAATGGTGAAGCTTCCTCTCAAAGATCCATGCCAGTTCATCAACTCACAACCCTACACTCATTCTTTGCTTTTTAGGAGAGAATAATTTTCACCACTTCAATTGGATCAACCTTACATTCACATGACCTACCAATACACAACACAACTTCCTTGTCCCCTAAGAAATTTTCATTCAATCAATTTTCTTAACCATTGCAGATATATATCTTCACAATCTTCATTCAAATGAATCATGAAACTCATTCTTTCAATATTCAGTGTAACTTGTTTAAATTTGAGATTATTGTTTAAATTTTATTGCATATATTAGAAGAAAATATAACTAGTTTGAATCACAAAACACATAAAATTGCCCTTCTGTAAATATTAATGAAAACAGAAAAGATCAAGGGAAAAGAACACATTTTGTTGAACTAAAACTAAGTTTCATTTTTCCTGCTTGGTTCAGATGTTCTGATCTGACGCAGTCACCTAAATGTGGAAGAAAGAGTTTCTGTTTTAGGAAGTTATATCCCTCAACAAACGGTTTTAATAGCTGAAAACTGAAAACCAACTTTCTAAATGTTCTATGGAATTTTCCCTTTTATCATGACCCAAGAATGGTGCACCCACTCATCTTGACCTAAATATCTTGTTGGACCTCAATTTTCCTACTTTCTACATCTCTAATTCCATTTTTAACTTAGAAATATCATATGGTTGTCTCTTTCATAGTTATTTTGATTGATTTAGATTTAATTAACTAACAGTAAAGAAAAAAAGGTTGTGAGTGAAATGGAGATTGAATGCACTATATTGAGTGCAACTTACTTATAAGGTAATGGGTATTAGGTATAGGACAGAGATATCAGTGTTCTTGTAGGACAGGTTTACATTATATAGGTCTATACATTGACCTTGACGGGAATATAACACCTTTATAATTCTAATCACTAAATATATAAATATACGCATCCAATTTTGGCCTCAAATTACGTCAATGATAATGTTTGTGTTATGTAGGTCTAATATTCTTACTCTATTTAAGAGTCGGGATAACACTTTAAATACATATTTTTCTTTTAATATAACAAAATATCTGTCATACCAAAAGCCGATCATCCGATATGCATTTGACTATCCGGCTATTCAGTTATTGTCCAAGAAAAATAATTAGAGTCAAAGACAGATTAAAGATAATAAAACACGGTTAAAAGATTATTGGGTCTGCGCTAATCCTCATAGAACACAAAGCACAATAGAAAAGTATAAATCAAGGTAGATTCCATGGCAAAAGGTAATGATTTTTTTAGTTTTGAACTCCCATAAACATATTATCACCCTCAACTGACTTAAGCGTTGGAGTGTCTTTACAGGTATCTCATATCTCGGATCTAGTGAGCGGACAACGGAAAAAGACTATAAAAAAGAAGATACTCGTTAGGAGATATTCGGTCTCGTACATTGTAATAATATCTTTTAAAGACAAAATAGTAATAGACTTGAGATTACATATCCACCTTCTAGTAACTAGTTATAATATTCAAGAAAAAAAAAGTGACAATAATAACATTAATGATAGGGCCAATTATGCACCAAAGAGTGACATGTAGCAACAACCCAAATGTGAGAAAGAACTGTTCCCTTATTTTAAGGAACTCCCACTGTTGTGTAAGATGTGAAGTTAACAGAAAGTAGTGAAATTTATGAATAGCATATAGAACATAAAACTCCATTATGACCATATCTTTAGGCTTAAGTGTTGAGTGATGAAATAATAGGTCTAAATATATACATACAAATTCCAGTCACAGAAAGCTCAATTTCTTTGTAACAACCCCACTTGGATAATCATGATGATGTTAACATCAGATACAGTGTTACAGTCACTGAGTTTGTTCCACGCACTAGTTCACCAAACATTATTTTCCACATGTTAGGAACTTGAAATTGAATTCTATGTCATGTTGGACAGCACAAAGGAAGAAATTATTGAACCCCAGAACGCAGATGAAGGATTTTTTGTTCTGATATCATATAGCAGTCAAAGTTCAATTATACTAAATACAAAAGTGCTCACGCAATATATTGAAAATATACTTTTTTGTGAGACTTCTCTCTAATTCCTATGATGCATACACTGAAACAAAGCATATATTCATCACATTATCTTTGACTACAAACTGATAGTGCAGTTTAATCCTAAGTGCTGTCAAACTTTAGACCTCATCTGTTGCATCCAATTCACTTTTTGCTTTAAAATCTTCAAACGATAACATGATCTGATTAGATATTATTATATAATCTCTAACTAACAACTTTTAGACCATACAAATTGGAAGAACTAAACTCAACCAGGGATAAGTTATGTAACAGAAGTGAATTAGGACAAAGAGTCATGGTTGAGACTGTTATTTATTCATAATAGATAACAAATATTCTAGCTTCATGTGTGTTGTGGCAATTTAGAGAACATAAATCCTCTAATGGTTAATGTCATTGGAATGATACATCAAATTCTCCCAGCACCATATCAATTCTAACATTCACCCATGCTATTGAAAATAATAAAAATACCTTTATAAAATGACGAAATAATCTTAAATAAAAGGAGAATGTAGATAAAAATTATTTCTAAAACTTTTTATCCAAAAATATTTTGGATTTGAATTTCTAAAACACATTTTTGAATTTAAAAAAATTTGATGTGAAATATATTTTCAATTCTGGATTTTTTTTTCCAGAATGTATTTTTTTAGTTTTAAATTATATTTATTATTCTGAATTTTTCAAATCTAGAATAATTTTGAAATTTTAAAAAAATGATAGGTGCATGCTAAAATTGATATGGTGGTGGAAGAAATTGTCAGTTGACCATGATAGCAAGCCCAAAAACTAAACATGGAGGCCCAAAAGAAGTATTGGAAAAGCTCTCTTGACTAAAGGATTATAATGAAATGAGTAACAACCGGGAATATAAGACCATTTCATCCCCACTCCACACTTTCTGGTGACATATACCAATATTTAGAAGAAAATTATAGTGTTTTTGTTTTTTTATTATTTTCTATATTTTTGTTTCTCGGAAGTGTTAAGCTCATTATTTTTAGGTAAAATGCATGTGCCAAAAAAATTATAATTTTATATATAGTTAAAGAATATAAAACAAATTAAATTATATAATTTTTATATTACCAAACAAATACCATAAATCTAATCCGAAATTACTATTCATGATTAACCAATCATTTAAAAAATATTTATTTTGAATTATCTAATTTAAAATAAAATAAATTATGTTTTAAAATTTATGGTAGGAGTGTAAATTTTTTAAATAGTTAAATATCTAATAATCAACTTTATAAATTATTATATTATTCAAAACACAAATTTTCTTTTTTTTAATTATAACATTTAAAAGGTTATTCAACGACTTTCAAAAGATTTAATCTAAAAAATAATATGGAAAAAATAAATAGAAACACTATAATTTTTTATAATTATGAAGGTGTCATAAAAAATGGATACTAAGAAACACTTGGAATATCAATATAAAGGTGTAGGACACAAATTAAAAGAACATTAGTATAAAAATCCTAAAGCATGGCCGTTTAGAAACATTAATTTCAACATTATTTTGTATATTAGTTTAAGTTGTTTTTTTGAGTTTGAAGTATCTCTTTAATAATTCAAATTATTTATTATTAATAAAAATATAGAAAAAATCCTAAAACATAATATGATTTTTAGCCTTTTATTTATCAAAATCACCATGACTACCTCAAACATGGTTTTGTTGCAAATTATCCATCCCAATATTTTGTTTTGGTATCAATGCTTTAAGATTTTTTTTCTTGATGAACATAGAGTCATTTGAAAAATGTAAAAAGTCTTGAAATACTTTTAAGACACTACAAAGAATTTGACTCATTGATTTTGCAAACCTTCCTATTCATCTAATAAAATATACTTTCAATTATTTTAATATTTTTGAATGCTTATTTAAAAATATATTTAACTATTTTTCTCAATTTTAATAAATTATATTTAGTATGCTACTAAATATTTATATATATATTAAAAATATATATTTTTGGAAATATTACTCTTACACATGTAAGATGTGACAAAGAGATTTCAAGAGTTATATTAGGAAAAAACATCGATAAGAAAGTGCAAAAAAAGAAAACTATTTCTAAATAAATGGTGTGACCATTAAGCTTGTGTAAGTCATCTTCTTGTTCCTGAATTAGGGTTTTCAACAGTTTTTTGGCTCCAATTCTCCCCCACTCGCCAAGGTCAATCATCTTTCAACAAAGCTGCGATTCCAACAATTCCGACACGGTACGAATCTCGAAGCTTCGATTTATATACCGGATACCTCTTCAATTTCCTTTCTTTCTTCTTTTTGTTTTTTAGGTTCTTAGATTGCTACCATTTTCTTTCTTTCTCTCTTTTTTGTTTCATTTTTGTGTATTTCAATCAACTATAATTCTGGGAACTGGGAAGGGTCTAGGGTATTCGTTATACAGTGACTATGAAATATATTATTACATTTTATTGATTCGCCTATTGTGGAATTGCTGTTATCGTGTTTATAAATGACTTGTGCATTTTTTGGTTAATTCATGTGATGTATCATCATGTTTATTATGTAAATTTTTGGGTAATTTTATTTTTTTAAAGCTGTTTTAGATAACCCTCGTTAATTTCTAGGCAACGATGTTTTAATTACTGAAAGAACGAGGTAAAAGTAGAAATTAATGCTGCTGAAATTTGAAAGGTAATTTATTTAGCTTGTCATGAATATTTGACGAAGTTCTAAGTTGGTTGGGCACTTAATAGAGAGCCCTTTTCTTTTATTGGTGGTTGTGATGAGCTATTATGAGTTTATGACATGACATATGTTGAAAAATCGATTTTTTTTTATAGAATTCTGCGTTGTTTGATCTGTTTAAGCAACCCCTCCTTGTGGATTAAGGTTTGGTTGCCTCTGTTTCAATTCATCTAGTTCGTGAATCTGTTGATAATTGTGGTAATGGCCTCCAAACACCATGACAATATCATTATTTTTGCATAAACTTCTTCAAAAACACTTGTAGGAGATGAAAAATTGAAGTAAGTTTCTTTAAAAATAAAATGGGTATTGTAATATTCTCTCATAGTAGCTTCTCCCGAAGTTGATTTTTAACATACGCATTTTTATTTTCTTTTCAAGCAAGTGCTTTTGCCGAAGTTTATCCTGAAAGACCCCATCTTAATTGAAACAAACCCAGAATTTTTTGTTTGAGAATTAACTCTATTGCTTTGATCCATCCTTATCTAATTTTTTACAGATGTCCTTCTTGAAGCATTTTCTTGGTGATGGAATTGAATTGCCAATACTAATTTTACATTACAAAGTGCCTTTTTCAGGTCTGACTTGTTCCTCATCAGCCAAGTCTTTTTGTGGCATATCAAATTACATTTAAACTAACAAGACTGCAAACAAGCTATACTTATTGACTCTGTTTGAAAAAAATGACAGAAATCCTTAGCTACACAGCTTCCAGACAGTTATCTCAAATGTTCTTTGCAGTTGCCTTTTTTCACATTTCTGAATATTTTCTAGCAGCTGTCATTCATGGGAGATCAAATATAACTCTAAAGTCTCTTTTGATTAGCAAGCACTACATTGTGGCGATGCTGTTTTCGTTGCTGGAATATATCATTGAGATTATTTTCGTACCTGAGATTAAGGAACATTGGGTGATCAGTGATTTGGGTCTGGCACTGGTTGTGATTGGGGAAATTGTAAGGAAGCTGGGAATTATAACAGCTGGGACAGCCTTTACACATCTTATAAAGATATACCACGACGATAATCACAAGCTGATTACCAATGGTATATATAGCTATATTCGTCATCCAGGGTACTGTGGGTTCCTTGTTTGGTCTGTTGGCACTCAAATAATGCTTTGCAATCCCATATCACTTATTGCATTTGCAGCTGTTGTCTGGCGTTTTTTTGCTAAGCGAATACCTTACGAAGAATTCTTTCTGAGACAGTTTTTTGGAACACAGTATGAGCAATATGCCCAAAGGGTGGCGTCAGGGGTGCCATTTGTGAAATGAAGACTGGTCAATTCAGTGAGCTTAGGGATATTCTGTCACCATGTATTCCAAGTAATCCAGGAAGTTTGAACCATTTTTCTCTGGAACAGTTTTGATCCATGTTTCACATTGCTGAGGTGTAAAGTGTTTGCTTTCAGCTTGTGGCTATAACATCTCCTTTCATTATATGCAGCTGTGCTTGTGTGGAGCATCTGAAAACGAAAGTCAGGATTGGGGTTAGATAGTGATCAATATTAGGTTTTTCATGGTCTGGACTAGATTGTTGCATGTTATTCATGGGACTTTTTGCAAGCCTACTGATTTTACCACTGGCAATGACTATGAGATTCTCTGGTCAGCATGTTCAAATGTGTAAAATTTAGCTTAGCCACCATTTAACAAGGATTCTGTTTTTTAGGTATCGGCTTTTGACTGTCTTGCTTCAACATTTGCAATCTTATACGTGTCACTTACGGCAACAAAAGGGCTACAAGCTAGAGAAATAAATTTATCACTATAATGAGCAGTAGTACTTACCGTTAGATTGTATATCATGTATCCTCTACTCCATCTCTACCAGGAATTTCTGTCCTGCAAAATCTCTTCCTTCAGTCACAATCTCTAATTACTGTTAAACTAATCAATCAATGAAGCAGGACAGTATCTGGAGAGGATTAATTTTGTTCAGGAATACATTGATATGATTCAAATGCAAATATAAACATGGCGGAATGGTTTGTTCCAGAAAATAATACTCCATTTAAGGGATGTTTTAACACCCAAAAAATCATATCAATCAGGTGTTGTGCTAAATTATGTATGAAACATTAAGTTTATTATTTCATTTGTCTTAAATTATTAATTACTGTGATAAAAATCAGCCCTCGGAAAGAAAATAAATAATAACAGATAATTTTGTAGTATTGGTTACTCAAATAATTTTTTAAATCTTGTGAAGAAAACTTCAATGTAGGCTATTTTGAAAACCATGTTCTGGGGATTAATTTTCTTTTTCGTTTTCCATATGGAGGATAATTTTTCGTAAAAACAATTCATCCTTGAAGTAATGTGTTCTGATCCTTATGATGCGAATCTAATAAAGAGAAATAAATTTAATTTTAAGAAACAAAATACATTTAATGTTTTCTTGATTTAATGTAATAAAAATAAGATATTAAGTTATTTAACTCGTCAGAGATATGAATGAAAAAATTAGGGTAGCATAGCAAGCAAAATCGCGGAAATTATTAACGAGCATATCTTTGAAACTACTAATCAAAACAACCCCGAAAGCTTGATAATTATCTTTTCGTAGTGACAATATTGATGGAAATTAATGAGCATGTCATGGTCGTATCCATTATTAAGCAAAAATCCATTTCACTAAGATAACCCAGACCACATGACAATGACAAATTACTTAATTCAACCATTCTGGCAAAATGGCCCTTTTAAATATATACGACAAACAAAATATACATTATGCAAGTGAACATACAATTACTTAACCATGTCCAAATTGTTAAGGATTCCAATGAATAAATCAATTTGAGAAAAGAATACTCACCTTGTAATACCCAACACGTGAAACCACGTGGCTTTCAAAGGAAAGTACATGCAAGCTGGTAGCATCGCCATCGACGTACTAAAAAACTAGGCTAACGTAAAAATTCATCGCAAAAATAATTAATGTTCAAAACTTACAAACTACTAATCAGAACATAACATGCAGGCTAGAAAGCTTGAAAATCCTTATTTCATACTTATGACGATAATGGAAAGTGATGAGTCTGTTATCAAGCTATGCCTGTGAATAAATCATGAAATAATTGGTTGATAATTCAACAATTACATATTGTAGCTAAGTCTCTAAATAAAACACATCTTTTGTAGTATGCACTATGTAATATCTATCTACATTAAAAATACACAGCTTCAACTAGATCTAGATTAAGCAGATACCTACTTGTACAGCAATTTTGCCTGGTTAACAAAGTAATTTATATGATACAATCGAATTACAGCTTACGGCTGTGATTTCAATCTTCCCAAGAGGAAAAGGAAGCAATTCCAGATTTCCAGCTTCGTTAATGGTTGTATATCTCACGAAAGAAATAGCAAAGCCAGCATGTCTGAGATGCTAATGATTAGAGGATGAGAACAACACTAATTATGCCAAGTTTACTACAAGGCTGACAATTCAACTTCCTGAGAGCAGGGGCGATATGCCACAAACGTGCTGTCAATCGAGAAGGAACCAGTATTAAAACAAGTGATTCCTGTGTATTTGAATGCTTTCTGCGCACTTCTGTCACCCAAAACTATCTGCATCAAGATATCACGACAAAACATAATCAGCATAACAACATTCTTTTATGGCTTTGAGACAAAATATAATCAAGTAAACCAGTCGTTTGAAAATGTCAGATTACAGTCACCATTTCTTGCGTTTATTACAAATTATTTCAAGGTCTTGAGATGTGTGATGTGAAATGCCAAATAGAATAGAAAGTGAATATGTAAGAAATTGTTAATACTTCCAGTTTTGGGGGGTAAATTTTGGCTTTCCTCTCTCAAAACATTAATAGAGTTTAACTGTTCAAATATACTATTCCCTCCAGTTAAAAAATGTAGTGACTCAGAGATACACATATACAGAATATACCCGCTGTATTCTAACAAATATCCCATGACAATGAAAAAAAAATGCAATATGTTTATAGAGATTCAGCGATTCAGGTACTGCATGCAAATTTAATCTGCGACCCTTCAATTCCGACACTACCTAAAGATTGAAATATGCAGTCAGTTTGCAAAGTAGCCTTCTATATTCTTAACATGATTTAAATATCTTTTGCCACAACAAAAATTCAAATACGAGCAGTACCGTGTGTGGAGTTGGATAAAGATAAAGAGAATGGTCATAATTCCAAATGATAGGTTGAACAGTTAGAGGTAGTGGACAGAGATGACTTTGATGGGTTATGGTAGCAACAAGCTGCAATTTAAACCAAAAATCCGTGAGTTTTAAGATTTTAGAAACTAATACTGTAAAAAAAATTCAAGAACTAAAAACCATAAGAAAATAAAGTAGATAACATCCAAGGGACAAAATACATGTTGAAAATGATCATCGGTTTCTTCTATAGAAGGTGACATCAAACATGAGCGACGCATTCTATGCAGCATATCCTGGCGGAAAAATACAATTTCTTGGGTATAAAATTTGACCCTGTAGCCAAACAGATGCACGTTGTAAAAACAATCCGCTTCCCAAGCAACTATAGAGCCCAAAATGCACAATTAATGAACATGTCTCATGCAATAATATTTTAATGTAACGTTAACCTGCAAGGGTTGCTTGAAAATATGGCATTGGGAATGTGCTTTTGGAGCTCTTCAGTTAAATATTTTGGTAAAGCGCACCTAGGAAGAACTGTAGAAGGACCTGGAAGAAATTGCTGAAAGTTATGTCTAACACATGAAGAAGAAAATAGTGAGCGAGAGTAATAACTATCAACAATGTCAATACCTGCATCATCAGGACCTGGAATAAAAAGAAATCGACTCTGCTCTTTCAGCCGTGTATGGGCAGCAATCATTTCCCCCAGCTTACCAAATTGCATTCTGCATATTAAGTTTTCTAATTATTTATATCCTTACATAACAATAAAATATCCTTTTTTAGGTAGTAACAACAATGTTGTTTATTAAAACTCATTATAATGACGCATGACACATCAAACAATGTGATCTGATCATAGCTATACATCCTAATTCCAGACTTTTAGTTATCACTGTTAATGAATGAAATGCAAACATAGTATAACTGGAATTCACCTGAGGCTCGAATAAGAATGAAATGAAAGGTTACATGGCCTAGAACAGAAGTTTCCCATGAAAACAAATAAGGAAGGAACCACTTCCACACTCTCAAAACCATCCAGAATAGTCTCTACCTTTGTCAAAGCCTTCTCTAGGAAAAACAGCATCAAGATTACATCAAGCTTCATATTAATAACAAGATGCTAGAGGAAATGAAGAAAAGAAGAGAAACAAATTCACGTTGCAAATTACCTCTTCTTTGTCTAGCCAAACATCAGAAAGTATGACAAACATGTCATTTACTGCTCTTTTCTCCATCTCTTCCAGTCTAATCTATTAAAAAGGCATAGGAAAGATACAATTCCATTGGAGTATGATACCATAAGAACTTTCAGGTTTCATAAAAATAATAAACTTGATCAAGTGAATACAAGAAGGGTATCATAAGGATACAGTTTCCTCTTTTGTAAGAGTACCACCACCAAAAAAGTCATGCCCTGAAAGTACTTTCAGTGACTTATTTCTGTCCTCCAATGGAGGAAATCCACATGTTAAGACCTGCAGAAAAAAAAGATTCACTAATTATGCAGAAAATGGAATTAGGATCCTAAACCTCTGTACATAGGTTTAGGAATGCAAGAAAGCATTCGAAAATGGAACTTAAAAGTAATTAATTCCTTAGCTATTAGCATCCTTCAGAGTACAAAAACTATAAACTTTTCCTGCTCGATGTTTACCTAATATTTATATGCGAAATTCTGTTTTCCTAAATATGATGAGTTTAAATTCTCCAAACAACAGATATAAATCATTGCTTTCTTAACTAAAAAATAATTGATATATTAGTTTTACAAAATAGAGATCACATGAAGTTGAAAAGGGCATGCTAACAAGAACCTGAAAAATACCCTCCAGAAGCATCTCCCCTTCGACCACAACTATAGTGTTCTCTGAAAAGAGTCCTGTAGTTATCTTGTATTGCCAGTTAAAGAAACAGACGATTATAGATCCATGCTTACATAAAATTTGAGCTGTTACGAGTTATAGAATACAAAATCAGTAAAAAAATTCATGAAAATATGAAAAATATACTTTTAGCACTTTGCACCAAAGTCCTTCAAGTACTTGGATTTAAGCATCTATCAAGGAAGAAAAATGCAATTTAGTTTAAACACTTAATGAAATTAAGTAGCTCTTACAAAATATATACAAGAAATTATCAAAACGCTAAAGGATATTGCATTGGACAAGTTAATTTTAACTGCAGCTGTAAGGTCTTCCAAATAGTAATGACCATCTTCCAGCTGAGATATTACGCCCATCACCCATCTTCTACCAGTTTGCCCAACCAGAGATTGAATAGGAGATATCTGATGCAGCATAACATAAAATCATATATTAATTCTCCTCAAAAAGAAAAACTGGATGTAAGCATTTGAAAGCACAATTCTCAACCAAGGATAACATCTGACAGACGAATTGATTTCATAGCCAATTGAAACATCTACAGTACCTCACAACTCCCGAAATGAGAGAATTCAGATTCAAAAGCAGGTTTGGAAAAATGCTGGTCACGAGAGAGCCTCTGGGACAATAATAGAAACCTATCTCTGTACAAAGCTGCTTTACCAGATGCTTCTCCGTGAATAGACAAGCTGCCTGTATGCCTGGAGCAAACACAAGAAACACAGAAGCATGGGCCTAATCAAGTTCAAGTGCAAGACAACAACCAACACAAAAATTCTTATAAATTGATTGACTGGAGTAGCTCCTCTAAAATATACAATCAACTACAACTTGTTCTGCATTAGGATGCAGATGATGAGCCGTGTAATACACAACAAAACTCATCAACATCCGTCATTTCCCCAGCTTATGATTAAATATCCAACTTTCATTTTTCACGAAGTTTCACTTTCATCGAATAAAAGTTCAATAAAACCAACAACAACCACTAAAACAAGGTACACTACAATTGAATCGCAAGGTAAATTAAAAAGAAAAGTCAGAAAAAAAATATGAACACAGACGAATTTTCAATAGTCCTTTTTGCTGCGATTTTCTGTTATACTTTTCAGTTTCCAATAAAACTATTAAACATTCTTATTTCACTTATTGCTCTACCTCTAAGTAACAAGTAAAGCACTGCTTCGCTTCTATGAAATCTGCACATGCATTTTCGAATTTAAAAAAATTCACGTTAAATGAACATCCAGCCAATCTTCAATTCAAAAGCGTAAAAAAAACCAGAAAAAAACTAGAACCAAAAACCTTACTCGTAGAACTGCTTTCTGATAGTGTCGTATTTAAACTTCGGGACGTGAAACGCATCGATAACGCGAAAGGCGGAAGAGGTTCCGGTGCCCTCGCCGGGATCGGAGCCATCCTCCACAACTTCCAGCAGCAGGCTCACCGCGCGGTTCACCGTGTCCTTGTCGATTATGGTGGATTTCACTGCAATTTGTTCAGCGTTTTAGAAATCGAATCAAATCGAAGAAATAAGTTAGAGAGAGAGAGAGAGATTACGTGAATTTTCGAGCTCGTCGAGCTTGTCGAGGAGGAGATCGATGGCTTCTTCTTCGTTGCCTTCGAATCGAGAGGCGAAGGAGAGGATCTCGTCGAGAGCATCGACTTTGAGATTGTAGCCTCTTATCTTACAATTCCTTTGAACCTTTTTCCTCATTGAAGCATTCATTTCTCTCTCACACACTCACACCCACTCCTTCTCTCTCTGGAATCCAGTGTTGAACAGAAGAGGGTTAGGTTTGGCGCTGCAAAATCCTTAGTTTGGAAGAAATGGCGGGAAAATGGAAAAACGAATCCTCAGCAAGCCCATTTAAAGCCACGTGCGAGCCCATTTCACTCAACCTAACAAAAATATTCCGAAAATGGGAGAAAAATGTTTCAGTTTTTTACTAAAAAGAATGTTCCCTTATTAGATTCTAGGTTAAGGAGTAATGCGAAGTTCATATAATTTCTTTGCATTAAAATATTCAGGTTATTTATAAGTTTATTAATTAAAATAAATAATAAGTAATCAATTTAATTCTTGAATATGTAAAACATTGTCAATTTAATCCTTAATGTGTAAATACTTAAACAACATAACCTAATAACAAATGGTTTTAGTGAAAAATTAATGTTAAAATTACATTTTAGTGATAAAATTGTTTCATAAAACTTAATAATAAGTAATTGTCGGATATTTTACACCTCAAAATAAATATATTTGTTGTTTTTAAATATAAATCATATTTAATATATATTATTAAATAAAAAATTTACATAAATACTTCATCAGTCCCTAGTTTTTCCAACACGACACCCCTAAAAAATCTAATTAGTTTCGCCAATGCACTCTTAGATTTCATGAATAATTTGTTTATTAAATTATAATTATTTTTAACATTTATTATTTAATTGTGCTACTCATTTGTGATTTTTTTTACTAATACAAAATGTGTTTTTTCAAAATATAAAAAAATTGGTGCAGTTCAAACGCTCAAAACTGACGCAGCTCAAAAGTGTGTTAAAATTAAATTAAATTTATAATTTTTTTTATTTTAAAAAACTAACAGGTGGGAAAGAAATTTGTTCTCACTGTGATAATTTGGACAACTTTATTCATAAAGAACTTTTAAAAAACATAAAATAATTTTGCCTTAAATAATTTTTTTAAGAAACTTTTTAAAATATTAATGTTGAAAAAGTGATTTCAACAAACGTTCTCATTCAATAGAGAGAGCATATCACTGTTCCCATAGGGTAAAACATATCTATGCCTCTTTCATTATCCTTATAACATCTTGAAATTTACATTGGATTACTATGAAAACTAAATTAAGAATGGTGCAACATTTTAGCTTTCAACTAAGTTCACAACATGATATAGAGATTCACAATACATTCTAATATATAACCATATCTTGATGTTATGGTTTATAAAATAGAGAAAACATTCATAGAGAATGATCTTAATCTTAATTTTAATCATGTATCAAATCACTGGCCAGACATGTTTTAAGAAACTCCACCCTTTTCCATCACTGGATTTTCAGCAAAAAACAAACAAGCCTCCTAACTGAAAGAAACATCAAAACAAAAGGGGATAAGTGTTATGTAAGGAGAAAAATAAAATGTTTCAAATAATTTAGAAGACAATATGTATATATCCTCATTATTGAAGTGAGCATGCATTCCTTACAATTGTACTTTAAAAACTCAAAAACTAAACTATGGCTTCCCAAAATGCAATATAAAATCTCATAAATGGTATTCTTTTTATGGTGAAGTAATTAACAGATTCTTCAACAGATAACAGAGTTTACCATAGAGCAGAAGTGCAACCTTTGTCCTCAAATGTAACCATATAAGACATACATGGATCTTCCCACCTCTAGACTGCATCAACTAACCAACATTGTTCAATCAAAATGTATTGTGACAGCTTCAATTGTTTCTCAAGATGAATTAAAAATGAGAGTAGAAAAGATCTAGAGGCTTACAGTTTTTTGTGCAAAAATTATTGGTAGCAAACAGCATGACCAACAGAATAATGTCAAAAGATGCAACTACCTATCACCATGAAGGGGTCCAATATGTAATGCAAGGAAAGCTTGAAGGTGGTATCTGAAATTGTGAATGCTATTATAACTTGCCATGCTTCCAGAGAATCTTTGTCTGACCCATCATGAGAAGAACCCTCCCAATTTTGCCCCTTCAGTTCCTGACAGGTAGCACAAACTCAAGAAAGAAATTTCTAACTATTATCTCCCTCTTAAACTCATGCTCTTACGCTTCTGGCTCAGGGCATAACGTCTAGCCATGCCATGATTATAGAATTTCCTCATATGTTCTGAGAGCCTATGAATAGCCTGGAGATCACCAAGCACTGACAATTGCATCAAAAAGGAGTCAAACTTCTGATATGGCAACTTTATTCCCTTGTTTATCACTTCTTCCAAAAGAAAACAAGCATCTTCTATTTTATTGCAGCTAAATAGCCCCTCGATCATCGCACAGTATGTGTCATTGTCTGGTCTGCAACCCCTGTTGTCCATTTCCTGCCAAGTCTCAAATGCCCCATCCGGATCATCCATCTTAAAAAACATCGAAATCAGCATACTGTAAGTCTGAACACTAGGAATGCAACTCAATTCAATCATTCTTCCATATAGTTTAAGGGCTTCCTCAGACTTCTTATTGTCACAAAGGACCTTGAGAAAACAATTATAAGAAACAATATCCGGTCTATAACCTTTGTTTCCCATCTCTTCCAAGAACTTGTAAGCTTCATCTACCTTCCCACACACACACATTCCCTCAATCATTTCTTTATATGTTGTGACATCAGGAAGACAACCACTGGAAATCATATGCCCTATAAGTTTGAAACACTCCTCCATCCTATCATTTTGGGCAAGAGCCACAATTATAATGGCATAAGTTTTGGCAGTGGGGGAAGATAAAGTTGAACCTTTTGTTCTCATGAAGTCAAAAAGATCAACAGCCTCTGTTATCATACCTGCTTTGCAGTATGTATCAATGGCAGTGTTGTATGTGAAATTGTCAGGTCTATGACCCAGTTGAATCATTTCCTCCAGTAGTTCCATCCCTCTACTTGGGTTTCTAACCCTACACCACCCAAAAACCAATATATTATACGTTTCTGCATTAGGCTTGACCGTTTTCCTCATTTTCTTATACAGAGCCTCAGCATCCCCAACCAAACAACACTTGCACAGAGCATCCAATAGCAAGTTAAATGCATTTATTTCCGGTTGTGTCTTCACCCTTATCCTCCTCTTCTTTGCAAACTTCTGCACATGAGTAAGATACTTCTCAGTATACTTTCTCAAAATCATCATCAGAACTTCAGCCGGAACCGCAATCTTGTTATTCCTCTTCATATATTCCAACATATCACAAACTATCCGAAACTGTTTCACCTTGTACTTAGTACTAGATAGGATGTCCATCATATCATTATAAGCACAAGGCTCGTGTGAATAATTCTCCTGATGACCAGCCCACGTGAAGAACCTTAATGCAATTTTTTCATCATATCTAAGCCTATGCAGCACCCCAATAACCAAAGGAGTGGACAATGGAATCCCCAGTTGGCCAAGAGCCTCCTCCAAATTGTTAAATCCAATTAAATTATCCATTATAGTGATATACACCTTATCAACATGACTTTCTAAACCACTACCCTCCACCATTGTGCTACACACCTTATCAACATCACTCTCACAACAACTAAGATCTTGATTCATGGAAACAGTTTCTGAACAATAATGACGGTTAGGGATATAAGAAGCAATATAATAGTTCAAGGGCAATGAATACTGAATGAAGGGCACACAAGAAGCATTATTATCAGATAACGATGGGCTTTGGCAATGCGCAGAGTAATGAGAGGGTGAAAACCTTGTTGAGTGAAGTGTGGTTTGAACTTGTGCGAGAACTTTGTTTCTGAATATGTGACGATAATGGTGGGTGCACAGTGAAAATGAAGGGTTTTTCAGAGAATTTATGTACCGACGAAACATACCCATCATTGTAATTTTGGTGTGGGAGTTGAAGGCAATGAAAGGAGAGTGAGAAGGGGTTCAGAAACAAGTTGTGGATGAAAAAGATGGAGTTTTGATATCTGGGTATGTGAGGAATTGCTGTTCACTGATTAGGAACAGAGGGAAATCGAGATTGGAGCTTACGGCGGAGGATGCCGATGCTTCAAAACGGCAGCGGCAGCGTCGTTTTGACGACACAAAGGGGACGAAGGAAATGCAGTGTGGTGTGATTTTTTTTATAAAGAAAATCGTTTTTTACAAAATGTGGTGTAATTTTATACCATAATTAATAAAATGAATAAATTTTTAAAAAAATATTAAACTACCTAAGTTGTTTCGGTTGAATTCTGATTATACATAAATGACATAATTTTAATTTAAATATAATAAAAACACATTATTTTAATATAATTAAATTGTGTCACGTTTTATCATTTTAATAATTAAGATGTAGAATTACACCATATTCGCAAAAATACAATAAAATCGTTCTATTATTTTTAATTTTGAAGATGGAGAAAATACATAATTTGTGTAACTGCCTATATGAATTTAATTTTAGATTTGAATTTGATTTCATATTTTTTTAATATATAATTTAATTTTTTTGTTTTAATTATATATTTAGTCATTTAAATTTTTAAGATTAGTTTTTTTATCCATATGTTATATAATGATTAAAAAAATAGTTACAAGATTAGTGGTGGAGATGTAAATAACTTTAGCTCATGTGATTACAAACCCACACATTAAACATTTTGTATAATAATTATATGACAGACTAATAATATAGTTAAACTACTTATTTTTTAAGAATTTGGATGTAATTAAATTTTTATAAGGATTAAAAGTTTACATTCCTGATGACAAAAAATAAGTTTAAATGTTTAATTCATTGTGAATTTAATTGTCTTCCTTGGATTATATTTATTGTACACAAGAAAAAATGAATTACTCAACCCACCTTGAATCAACTCAATACAAGCAGTGGATTATAGTTGAGTAAAAGGAAAATTAATTCAATTTAAATTTCCAAAATAAAATTAAAGTCTTATAAAGATTACATATTTTTTGAACTTTTGCATATCATATAAAATCAGACTAAAAACACTCACTTTTAATTCATGCTTAAAGTTTAAAACTCAAATCTAATAATTTATTGACTTGGACTACTTCAACATGTGTTATCACCTCTATGTTTGAGTGTTTCCTTTGGATCAATATTTTTCATACAAATTCTCTCTTTTTTTCATTGTTCACAGTTCATTTTTTTAATCAATAATAATATCAGACTTTAAAAAAAAGATTAAATTAGTTCCTTATCTATTTTACAATCTGTAATTATGTTTTTGGAATGTATACAATCTACACATTTGAGAGAGTAAATATTATTTATTGAATATTAAAACTGATATATAAAACCTATATTAAATATTCATATACCAATATTATCTCATTTTTTCAATTATTCTTCATATTTTTTTTTTTCATTTTTCTTGTCCCATCTTAATTAAACAGCACAATATTCTTCTTCTCTGTTTTTTTTTTCTCTCCAGAGGCATGTTTTTTTCTCCACTTCTCTTTTCCTTCATCTCAATCAAAAACTAACTCATGCATTATATGATAACAATGGCTTCTCATAATTAGAAAAGAGAAAACTTTCTCTCTTGGGGAAGAACAACAATGACTTAGAATCTTTCATGCATTGACACACACAGATAACAACATGCATTACACAACATAGCCATTACACACTCAAACACAACACACACATAGATAACAAATCACCACCTTAACTCACACCACATCAAGGTTGCCAAAAGGCTAGCATGCTCCAAGTCTCTTCCCCTCCAAAAGTCGCTTCCAGTAGACAGAAATCTCTCTCTGAGTCTCTATTGCACTCTTCTTGACCTTATCATTAGGCTCACTGGTGATGGCTGTGACATGAGCAGCTTTGATTGTGAGGGGGCTAGGAAGTGTGTCTAAAACCTTCACAACCTTGTCTATGTCTGCAGCAAGTCTCTCAGCCAAGCCATGGTTGAAATCCTCCCTCACCACCACCCGGAGGACCGCAATGTGCTGTGCATCTGGTGGCATTGTGTAGGCTGGAACTATCCAGCCAAATCTTCTCAGCTGGTCTGAAATCTCAAACACTGTGTGTTGGCTACTGTCTTTCAAGGAGAAGGCCACAAGTGGCACCCCTATGTCCTTGGAGATGATATCAAACCTCCCTGTTCTCTCAATTCCTTTCCTCAGAGTTCTTGCATTGTCCCAGCAATTTTCCATGATATTTTTGTAACCCTTTTTGTCAACAAGAGCAAGAAGAATAACAAAAAGTATAAGAGAAAATTGGTTTTGCACAAGATGGCACAATAGTCCTATTTAACATGAAGTGTTTGATAACCATCACTGTTGTATTTACCTTGGACATTGCTAATAGAATGCATCATGCAGTTGGTATTTCTAAATTATGGTTTAGCAGTTAAGTTGTGGAAACTGTTTGATGAAATTTGAAATTCATCAAGTACCCTCTTCTAGGATATCTTCATTAGGACATGAGAAAATGGAAAAAGAACCAAGAATACTGATACATTTTATATATTAATACAGAGGAATGGTAGCAACATTCTCTCAAGAGTGTATTGAATTTGAATTGTTTATTACTAACATTCCTCATTGATTGAATAACATTGATGTTGGTTTATCCCAAATTCTGGCCATCTAAGCTAATGCTTTCACTCATGTTAATAGCAGTTATTCTGGTGAAAGTTAATCTTTTCATAAATTTCATGTAATTGATTTGTAAACAAGTCATTCTCCATGTATCATACAACAGAATTGAAAGATTTAACTCTGTGAATTCCATATGACAAAAAAAAAATGTGAAATGGAAAAGGGAAAATAATCTCTATTTTTTTCACGGGGAATTAATGTTTTCTATTTTAGTAACCTATAATAAAGATTCAGCACCAAGACGACACCATGATTACCTCAAAGCCAAGCCGAATAAATTGGTAATATTGAGCAATGATTTGACTGGATCCTGTTAAAGGAAACACAGTGAAATGAGAAGGACAACAGAAAAGAATATCACACTAAAACATTCAGATGATTGCAATAGAAACCTTATGACAATAATTGATTTCCCGTGCTTATTACTACAAGTATCTAATCAACATTTTTTAGAAACAAATCTGTTTGAATCTATAGAAAACGTGCAGAATTCTCAAATCTAAATTTTCAGGTAGCACTTTAGCAGATTCAAAATTATCATGAGCAAACTTCATCTTCAATTCTTGAGAAACATTTTTCTTTTTCCGACAAAAAGACACTATTTTGAATCATACTTAGCAAACACTCCAGGATGAAATGAGAGAGTTGATGCTCACTTAAAAAGGGTTTTGATGGATTCTGTGTGGACAAAGGCAGAGAGAGAAACAGATTCTTGAAAACAACTTTTAATTTTAGAACTGAATACTTTGGCAGTTAGACATGTAATGTAACAACACCACCTAAACAACATATATATAAAGACAGTAATTGCATAAAATTGCATAAAGACACTACCTTTGGAGAAATTCAATGTGAATGTTGGCTGATCAGATCCAAGATAATTGATGTGAAAAACAAGTTCATCTGGCAAGTCTTCTGAACTCCTCCAGACAACCCAACCAACACCAGGGTATACAAGACCATACTTGTGACCACTAACATTGATGCTTTTCACCAATGGCAAACGAAAATCCCACTCTAGATCAGGATACAGAAATGGGGCAATAAAACCCCCACTTGCAGCATCTACATGAATTGGGGTATCCCAACCTGTCTCCTTGTTCTTTTCAGTGAGAAGTTCACTGAGAAGCTTCACATCCTCAAACTCTCCAGTCATAGTTGATCCCAAAATGGCTGCAACACAGATGGTGTTCTCATCCACCATTTCAACTGCTTTCACAGGATCCATCACATAGTATCCCTCACTGAGTTTCACTTCCTTAAGCTCTACCTCAAAGTACCTTGCGAATTTTTCCCAACAAACCTGTGAAGAAAATTTCAAAGAACATCAAACATTGACTAGTAAAGCCCTTTGATGATTCTACTTAATTTCAAATATCATACAGGATTACTTGATATGATCATGCTGATAACACAATTTAAAATTTGTTTGAAAATTCATAGCATCAAGCACAATTTGAGACCCACCTGCACATTAGCCCCAGTAACTATGTTAGGCTTGTCATATGGTTTGCCTTCTGCTTTTCTCTTGGTCTGCCATTTCCTTTTAAAAGCCAAACCAGCTAACATTATTGCCTCAGATGAACCCACAGTTCCCACACCTACTGCAGTCTCTTCTTCACTTAGAGGAGCATGAAATAGATTTGCTATTATATTGACACACCGATTCTGCAGAATTCAACAAAATGAAAGTGCTCAACCTTTAAGTTCCAAAATTTCAGCAGAAAACTATAATATATCAGTATTTTCAAATTTACAAGTGAACTCGGACAAAAAACAATATAAAATCCAACGTAGTTAAGAGTCTATTTTGAAGCTGGAAGAGATTTTTGGAGCTTCTCTACCAAAACAAGTTCTTCATTTATAGTAAAGATGCTTTCAGAAACACACATAATCAAACCCCTTCAAACAATTCTATTTATTTGTTTATTTATTTTAACCAAGGATTTAAATTCCGATCATGGTCTTGTCAGGATTCTTGAAATTGTGGAAAATTACATATATATATATATGTGTGTTCACACAGCCGCAACTGTGGTTGCAAAGACTCCAAAAGCATTGATGTTGCAGTTGATTCAAGATTGTGGTTGCAGAACATATTTTAAAGAAGACGAATCAAGTTACTCCAAAAGTAACTCTACCTTATCCTTATCCTATATTTTCTCTTAATCTAAAGGTTAAAGATGAGTTGCTTGTTAATTCATGTAAAGACACCAAATTCCTCGGCAAAGTGACAGACCTGAAGCTCAGTGGTGACAGGGTACTCATCCATGTCAACATAGTTCTTGTTAAGTGAGGCCATTATGAGCTTTTCACACTCAGGCTCCATCCAAGTGGTAACAAATGAGGCCAAGTTGAGCCTTGGTGCGCCATCCAACATCAACTCATCGTTTATTAACTGATAAGCAGCATCCTTTGGTATGGAACTATCTGGCATCTTGAACCTGCACTCAACATTTCCACCCCAACCCCATCACAACAAAGAAACCTCATTTCAATAGACATCAAACTTCCTCTCTTTTTTTTTCTGCTCTCTGTTTCTTTCACAGAATGAACCAACAAACAACAACTAAAGGTGTGAGAAAAAGATACATACTTGGGAATAGGTTGACGCACATATCTGGAAGCAAAAGTCGATGATAGATGCTCATCTTTTTCATCTGGGTGTGTGGCAGTGGATGTGATAACCATTTTGAGTATGGTTTCTTCTCAACCAATGAACCTCTACTGTTACACTCTGAACTCAGAAAGAGATAGAATCTCCACTTATATTTGGAGCTGTGAATTTTCTCTTCTCTTTAGTTACTAACTGCTATTTCCACAAGGGTAAGTTCCCTGCACTGCAATCATGGTAAGAGATTTTTATTGCTTTAAGTGTACCTGTTCAACTTTTGTAAGGTCCATGCACATCCACACATGTTTGCCACCTCAATACACTGCTGAAATTGAATTTTCATCTAGCTTTAACTTATCCTTTTTTCTGTCTTTCTTACTACGTTATCTCATTGATTACATTTTTTACTTTTTTGTTGTTGTTTCCCTATTTCTTAGCATGCGTACACTGTCATACCAACCATGTTTCATTTCTTAATGCCATAACAAAGTCAATAAGCATTGAATGATATGACTCTAACATATTTTTTTTTCCACAATGATCACAGTTATATTTGAATCTGTGACTTCAAGAATATAATCTCAATTTTCAGCACTAAGCTCACCCTAATAGATTATTCTTTAGTATAATATTTTGAATTTATTAATTATCTTTAACATTTCATCTTCAAAACACATCATGCATGAGATACTTTCGATTTCAGAAATGTAGAGTGACTATAGTGATCACAGTGAAGTAGTCTCTGACTGATAATTTCCTCCATGATTATGACCCTGGTTCAAGTGTGAATCATGGTTCATCATCTATTATGATAACACCAATGCATATGCATACAAATTACATGTGCTTATTGATTCTTGTTTTTTTGTTTCAATCACAGATATTTTTCAGTTTTGTGGTGGAGATTGGTTCTATTGGCATCTCATCCTCTAAAAAGGGTCCTGCTATTACAATAAAGTTTTATACTTTCACCAATAATGCTGCTGATACTTTTGACACTCCAAAAATATTTCACTCACTTCACAATTCAATAAATTAATATTTTAATTTATATTTATTTTATTTTTAATTTAAAATGTTATTATATTATTATAACAAGTTGTCAAATAGGGTAAGTGTTGGTGCAATAATACTATTGACTTTTGTAACTTACTTTTTTATTAGTTTGAAATCAGTCTTTTGTATGTATAGTTGTGCATAGGGCTAGAAGTATGTTATTTAGTTTTTCTTTTAACATTTATAAATTATAATTAAATAGTCTTATGATTGATATTTTTTATGATAAAAAATATCTTATATTTAAATTAAATTTTATTTGATAAGTATTAAATCATTTATAAATTTAATACATCATTTATCTAATAAAACTCTTTTGCAAAATATATGCATTGATAGTGCCATTTTTTTACACTCTCATTTTAATCACAACTAAAGATGTGTTTGGGAAAAAGGTTGGATTCATCATAAAAGGTTATTCCTTAGAGTAAACATGATGTATCATTTAAATAATAAAAAATAAAAAAACTTAATTTCTTAAACCAATTTTTATTTTATTTTTTAATTAAAAAAAGGAGCTAGCAGTCTATTTCACTTTTGATCCATCATATTAAAAATTCAAATTATTATTTAATGTAACAAAATGCACTTGTTTTTGTAAAAAAAAAAATAGACATTTATTCTTGAATCTTTTTAAAAATGCACTTGTTTTGTAAAAATACACTTGCTTGATAATAATTAGTTATGAAACATGTTATAGGAATATTTTGTGAAAGATAATGGTGTGCAATCAGATTACCATCCCTCCAAAATTTCAATTAAAAAAATATATATGATCAAGAATCCCGAATTTATATGTTTATTAATTTAGAAAAGTACTTGAAAAATCTCAATAATTTAGAAAATAATTTAAAAACCAAGTAAATAATTAAACCTTAATTAAAGTCTTTCAACCAGAAAAAAAAATTGAAGAAATGAAAAGTGGCATAATAAAGGATATGCAAATATTGGTGTGAAACCCCATGATAACTACCTGTACCCTATATTTCTTTCTCAATAAAGTTATTTTTCAGTATCCACTGCAGTGTGTACAAGTGGCAAGTCCAATTATTATCACTCAAAACCTACTTCACCAAGCAAAATACTTTTGAAATTTATGGAAGAACTATATCTATATGAATATGTAGAATATCTATATGAATATGTAGATTTTGTCGGCACACAATTTCAATATAAAAAAGATTTATTTAAAATTTAGTAAAATCATGTAATTTATGCACGATTTTTTCTTGAATATTTAATTGAAATATTGATTATAGTATTGAAAAGTAGTTTTATTTACTTTTAACGAAGATTACTTAATTATTTATGTATTTAATAATTTGTAAAAGTGTAGATTTTAGAAAAATGTGAATAGTTGGGCTCTTATATAAAAAAAAAAAACAAAGAAAGTTTCTTTTTGCACTCCTACGTTTTTCGTTTTTCTTCCTGCACCTGCAAAATTTTTAAAATTTTAAAATTAAATATTTTATTTGAAAAGGGCATGTACACTGTTCTTCTTCTTTGTTCACCAGTGTCAGAGACTCATTTTAACTACATAGAGTAAGGTGGACTAGTGAGAGTGTTGATATTGTACGATGGGTTAATATGAAAGTAAAAATATGATCTACGGACTTTATGTTTTCCAGATGAGAGGGTCTTCTGAAGCAATTTGTTGACTTACGGATTGTTGTATTCATAAGTAATTTTTCAGTCATGGATTGGTGGATCTGAAATACATTTTTTTTTCTTACGGATTGGTGGATTCATGCAGGTGAATCTGAAATGCATTTTTTTGACTTTTGAATTTGATGGATACGAAGAAACACCACCTCAAGGTGCGATGAAGTCGTCGTGCACAAAGAAATGTAATGTAAGTTTGTATTGTGTAAAAGAAAAAATAAGAAAGAGTGTAAATAATGTATTTTAGGATTTTTAGAAAATAATAAGAATATTTTTTTTCTATGCATAATAATATTGTGGTGGTGAAGGAAGAAACTCCCAAAAACAAAACGCTAATTTGTTCTACAATTTTAAATTTTTACAACCATTTAAACTTATCTATAAATGTCACCATTTAGGAAAATGTAAATCATTGGTAGGTTAGTTATTTTTAAATTAATAGTTAAATTAATTTAATATACTTATTTTATATGTGTCAAAAAAAATTTGGTGTATTATTATGGTACAAATCTATTTAAATTGGCTAAAAGCACAAATATCATTCATAAAAGTGTATCTAAGTTTTGGTAAGAACAGATACAGAAAATTACCACCTCAAACCAGATAGAGAAAATTTTCTCAGGCAAGAACTGCAATGACTGTAAGAATCTGTCATGCATTGCCATTTCTTATTGCTACATGGCCATCACAAACACACATATACAACACATAAATATGAAAGCACCACCATCACTCTCAACAAGGTTGTCAAAAACCAAGATTTGGTAAGCTTAGCATGCTCCAAGTTTCTTGCCATCCACAAGTCGCTTCCAGTACAAAATAATCTCTCTTTGAGTCTCCATTGCACTCTTCTTTACCTTCTCACTAATCTCATTGGTGATGGCTGTGACATGAGCAGTTTTGGTAGAGAAGATGCTTGGAAGTGTGTCCAAGAGAGTCATAACTTTTTCAATGTCAGAAACAAGTCTCTGAGCCAAGCCACAGCTGAAATCCTCCCTAACCACCACCCTGAGGACTGCAATATGTTGTGCATTTGGTGGCATTGTATAGGCTGGAACTATCCAGCCAAATTTCCTCAGCTGATCTGATATCTCAAACACCGAGTGTTGGCTACTGTCTTTCAAAGAGAAGGCCAAAAGTGGCACCCCTATATCCTTGGAGATGATGTTAAATAGCCCTGTTCTCTCAATTCCCTCTTTAAGAACTCTTGTATTCTCCAAGCAATTTTCCATGATGTTTTTATAACCCTTATGTTCACAAGGAAACCAAATGTTATGAGAGAAAACAGATAATCCAAGAAGGTCCACTGAAGTACCAATTTAACATGAAGTGTATGATCATCATTTGTACTATTCATGTAATGAAGCAAATGTAGGACATTGTTAATATCATGTATCATGCAGCTGTTATTTCTAAAATTTTGTTTAGCAGTTTGATTGTGAAAACTTCTTGATGATTTTGAAACTAATCAAGTACCCTCTTCTAGGACATCTTCATTAGGACATGAGAAAATGGAGAAACAACCAAGAGAATTGATACATCCCTACATTGATATAAGAACATTGATGTTGATGGCTGTAGCTCTGGTGAAGTGAAAGTCATTCTTGTCATGAAGTTCATGTTAATGATTTGTTAACAAGTTAATTGAGTTATTCTCCAAACTACTTGACCAGGAAATAAATATACACAACTCTATGGTTCTGCAGGGAAGACTCCTATCAGAAGGAGAGAGCCAAATCCCATATGTCATACAGCTATAACTGAAATATTTAATTCCATTATTAAGTGAATTCCTTATGATAAGGAAAGGAAATGGAAAAGGGAAACATATATAAATATCCTCTTTTTTTATGGGAAATTAAGTCTTTCTATCTTGGAACTTGAAATAAAGATGCTGGGCCAAGATGATAACATGTTCACCTCAAAGCCAAGCCGAATAAGTTGGTAATACTGTGCAATAATTTGACTGGATCCTGTCAAAAGAAAATTATGCTAAAATATTCAGATGATTGGAATAAAACCAAATAACATTAATTGAGTTCCCAATGTTTATTATTACAAGCATCTAATAATCAGAATACTTAAGAATTGGATCAATGTACACAATCTACATTAGCACTTAAACAAATTCAAAATTATCACATGCAACTCCATCAACAATTCTCTATATAGCATCCATTTTTTCAGACAGCAAGGCATTATATTGAATCAGACATAACATAATCTGAGCTGAATAAGATAGTTGTTGTTCACTTAAAAGGACGGTTTTGATGGATTGTATGTGTGGAGATTGTAATTCTTTGTAAATGGTCAAGATCAAGATGAGAGCAAAATGTATTTAAAAACCATATTCAAGCAATGATTCTAGTCACTTTCAATTACAGCCTAAGAAAGTTTTGTTATACCCTCTAAGTGTGGATAGAAATGCACTCATAAATAGTCAAGGTGTCATACATCTAGTTGATCATCAGATTTACCACAAGACAACAAAGCACAAAGAATCAAAGTGCATTTTGTGAGAGACGTTATTGAGTATGGGGAGGTTAGGATTAAGAAGATAGCCTCAAAAGAAAATCTAGCAGATGTGTTTATGAAATCCTTGCCAAAATCGAGGATCAGACAGTGTTTAGAGCTAGTTAATTTTTCGTTTAAGGAGAAAGAAAGTTGAAGCTTGAAACTCTTCCATGATTTTGAGTCAAGGTAGATAATTGTAAAGATTGGTTCTAGATCATATACAACAAACCGTCTACTATAAAGAGCTTAGTTAGATGGTCTAGTTAGAGCATATGATGTGAAGGAGAAGAAGACCGTGACCATCTACTAGGGACAATCTGGTAGTGTTAAGACAAGTTAGACCATCTAATAACTAGGGACAATCTAGTAGTATTAAGACAATTAGACCGTCTAATATTGTAAATATCTAAACGTGTTTTATTTTGAAAGGGTTTTTGTTACTCCTTAGTATAGGGTCTATATATAGATAGATAGTGGGCTTAAACCAAACAAACTGTATTGTGAGTAGACCCTGTGCATAGACTGTTTGGTATTGATAAAAGTGTTTTCTTCAATGCTATTCTTTTGCTTTTTGTTTTGATATTGTTGACGAACTCGATAGTATGTAGATAGAGGCTAAGAGAAGTAAATTCTTGAAAATTACTTTCAAATGCATTTTGAGCAGAATAATTTTGCACTGAGACATATTTGAACATAGCCTAAACAGAATATAGATATAAATCTACCAATTGCATAATAAAAGTATCAAAATACATGTATCAACTCATATATTTATTACCTTTAGAGAAATTCAATGTGAAAGTGGGCTGATCAGATCCAAGATAATTGATGTGAAAAACAAGTTCATCTGGCAAGTCATCCTTACTCCTCCAGACAACCCAACCAACACCAGGGTAGACAAGACCGTACTTGTGACCACTAACATTGATGCTTTTCACCAATGGCAAACGAAAATCCCACTCTAGATCAGGATACAGAAATGGAGCAATAAACCCTCCACTGGCAGCATCTACATGAATTGGGGTATCCCAACCTGTTTCCTTGTTCTTTTCAGTGAGAAGTTCACTGAGAAGTTTCACATCCTCAAACTCACCAGTCATAGTTGATCCCAAAATGGCTGCAACACAGATGGTGTTCTCATCCACCATTTCAACTGCTTTCTCAGGGTCCATCACATAGTATCCCTCACCGAGTTTCACTTCCTTAAGCTCTACCTCAAAGTACCTTGCGAACTTTTCCCAACAAACCTGTGAAGAAAATTTCAAAGAACATCAAACATTGACTAGTAAAGCCCTTTGATGATTCTACTTAATTTCAAATATCACAGAGGATTACTTGATATGATCATGCTGCTAACACAATTTAAAATTTGTTTGAAAGTTCATAGCATCAAACACAATTTGAGTCCCACCTGCACATTAGCCCCAGTAACTATGTTAGGCTTGTCATATGGTTTGCCTTCTGCTTTTCTCTTGGTCTTCCATTTCCTTTTAAAAGCCAAACCTGCTAACATTATTGCCTCTGATGAACCCACAGTTCCCACACCTACTGCAGTCTCATCTTCATTTATAGGAGCGTGGAATAGATTTGCTATTATATTAACACACCGGTTCTGCAGAATTTAACAAAATGAAATCAATCACTCTTTAACTCTCACACTTCGTCTCACAATAATCATAAAAGATACATATGTAATATCAGTATCTTCAAATACAGAACATAGGTATGCAAGGATTTTTTTTTTTTTTTTTTGGGAAAAGTAATGTACTCCGGATCTTCATCTGACCACGAAGCTCATAAGATCTAACTAGTCACCATCAGATACACAAACTTTTCAGAAGAAAGGGTTATAAAAATCAGTAGAATCTTATATGGGGTACTTCTTTTTTTCTTAATACCCCTACACTTTCTTTGATGATCATGAAGAGTCATGATCGTGAAGATCCCAAAAACCTCAATGTCACAGACTTCTTTATAACCTTGATTTTGAAGGACTGACCTATGACATGGACTTAAATGTAATAGTCATATAATAAAGACACCAAACTACTCAGAGAAGGCACACACAAACCTGGAGCTCAGTGGTGACAGGGTACTCATCCATGTCAACATAGTTCTTGTTAAGTGAAGCCATTATGAGCTTGTCACACTCAGGCTCCATCCAAGTGGTCACAAATGAAGCCAAGTTGAGCCTTGGTGTGCCATCCAGCATCAACTCATCGTTTATTATCTGATAAGCAGCATCCTTTGGTATTGATTTCTCTGGTATCTTGAACCTGTTGAATTCATTTCCACCCCGAACCCATCAAAACAAAAAAAAAAAAAACCTCATTTCACCAGAAACCAAACCAAAACTTCCTATTTTCTTGTTCTCTGTGTTCTCGTCCAACAAAACTAAGAGTGAAGTTCTAAGAAAAAGGAAGGAATATATACCTGGGAATAGGTTCACGCACATATCTGGAAGCAAAAGTAGAAAATATGCTCTGTGCTTGTTCATCTGGGTGTGTAGCAGTGGATGTGATCACCATTTTAGATGCTTTCTTCTGAGCAAATGATCCGAAAGTCTGAAATCAGAACTATAATTGTGCAAAGTTTTAATGGAGGTCACTATAATTTCCTGGTTGGTAACAAAAATTGATTATATTATCTAGAAAAGATATCACACACTACAATGCATGATGTATTCAAGTTCAGAAACTGCACCTCGTAGTTGAGGGAAGGACCCAGATGGTGACAGGTAAGCACCTAGATGTCACTTTATGCATGATTTTGACCTTCAGTTCAAGTGTGAATCGTGGTTCATCTATAATTCTAACACATGTATGAGTTCCAAATTATATATATATATATAACAAATTTTTGTTAGGTCGAATAGATTTCTTTCCTACAGAAGCAATAATTAATAGTTGATTTTGTTCATACTGTAAATACATGTAGTGTGGAACTACTGTGAGTTCATGTAGTCTTCAATCAATGATGTTGTGTTTGTTTCTAAATAATGTTCAAGCAGAAGGTTTAAAAACGAAAACATGGAAAATAAATTTAAAAAATACATAAAGGAGACAAATTTTAGATGATAAACTTTCTCTTATAAGATTAATAGAATTGAAAAAAAGGGGTTAATAATCAATTATATACATAAATAATAATAATAATATTACATATTTATAACATAATTAATTATATCTAAATGAATTGTAGAGCAATGCATGTATGTATGTGCAAGGGAAGTAAGCCATGGGTATTAATTTTTTTGGACTGCTACAATTATTTTTAATACTATGGATTAGTATTAACCAATAATTAAAATGTTATTTAATTATTATTAATTGACAATTATATATTAGTAATAAACTAATAAACCTTATAGAAATTAATTGAGTATACAAGTTTTATGATTAATAATAATTAACTTTGTGATGGGTTGAGTCAATAGTAATAATTGTTCATAGATGATTTGATTAGGAAATAATAAATAGTTGTCTCTCTAAACCAAGTTGCATGAATGTGAAAATTTAACGAATCCAGTTAAAAGATTAAAAGATTAAAAATTAAATAAAAAATGTAAGTTTAAGTCTAGTCTAAACCAAACACGTTGTGTATTATATTTTTTTATTAATTATTTTCAAATTTATTTTTAAAATACAAGAAAATTTAATTTATTATGATTAAATTTGAACATTTTTTAATTTATATAAGATGTAGATATTTTCATTTATCAGGGATTATTCTTAATATTGCTTCTACTAAAAATGTAATATTATGTTGTTGTAGTTGATTTTTAAGTTTGTAGACATTTTAACTAATGTGGTATGAAATTAATTACTTTTTAAAAATATTTAAACTTATTAATATAGTATATAATCAATTAACTTTTTGTGTGATTATTGTGATTTAGGAAATTGATTTGGCACATGATTATTTTATCTATTCGTAGGTGTTAAATGTTACAGTCAAGAGAGATGTTTATTTATTAAAACATAATTAAGTCAAGAACAGTGATTTCTAGTTCCAAAATGTCGTGTCTCTTATATCAGTCTCCACTACTTTTTATCTTGACCTTATTCCTTCCCATTTTCTAGTCACATTTCATCAATAATATATTTAATTCCACGTATATGTCAATTACTATGATCTTCATCTAAATAAATATGAAATTTTTCTTAAATACCAAGATTGAGAATAATTCACTCAAGAAAACAAAGTTGATGTTGAGAGAATATAAAAATATCTCTTAATTTTCTTTTCCTATACAAAAGGTTAGTAGATTTCACAAATCTTTATACCATCTAGCAACTTGTTATCTAAGCTTCATTGTGCCTTAAAATGATTACAACTACTTATGTGCATGTTATAGTTCACTATTGTTCTTCTTATAGTTCTAATGAGGAAGAATAATTTGAGTTATTTAAATAAATGAAAAATGTGTTATTTAGGTAAACATAATATTTTTTTTTTATGTTATTAAAATAGAGTGATGAAGGTACAATAAACCCAAACCCTCTTCCCTTGATGCAATAAGCATGTCACCCCTTTCTGGTTGAATCATGACAGAGCAACCTTAACAGAGTGACAGACAGAAAGCGGAGTGAGGGTGCAATGTTCCACCTCCTCTCCCAATCTCTGTCCTCTCCCACGGCCACCCTGTTGCAGGCGCGCCAAGCTCACGCCTTGATCCTCAAACTCAACCTCTTCTCCGATACCCACCTCACCACCACCCTCCTCACTCTCTACGCCAACACCCTCTCTCTTTCTACCCCCCAACTCTCCCTCACTCTCTCCTCCCACCTCCCCCACCCCACCCTCTTCTCCTTCTCCTCCCTCATCCAAGCTTTCGCTCGCTCTTCCCACTTCCTCCACGTCCTCACCACATTCTCCCACCTCGCTCCCCGCGGCCTCGCCTCCGATGCCTTCCTCCTCCCCACCACCATCAAGTCCTGCGCCATCCTCCGCGCCCTAAACCAGGGCCAACAGGTCCACGCCTTCGCCGTGGCATCTGGGTTTGTCTCAGATTCCATCGTGGCCTCCTCGTTGATCCAAATGTACCTCAAATGTGATCGCATTGTGGGTGCCAGGAAACTGTTCGACAGAATGCCTGAGAGAGATGTGGTTGTCTGGAGTGCCATGATTGCTGGCTACTCGCGGCTTGGACTTGTGGATGAGGCCAGAGGGCTTTTTGGGGAGATGAGGAGTTGTGGGGTGGAGCCCAATTTGGTGACGTGGAATGGCATGCTTGCTGGGTTTGGTAATAATGGGTTGTATGATGAGGCGGCGGGGATGTTTCGGGTAATGTTGTTGGAAGGGTTTTGGCCTGACGGGAGTACTGTTTCGTGTGTGCTTCCTTCTGTGGGGTGCTTGGAGGATGTCGTGATGGGGGCTCAGGTTCATGGTTATGTGACTAAGCAGGGGTTGATATGTGACAAGTTTGTGGTCAGTGCCCTGCTTGATATGTATGGGAAATGTGGCTGTGTGAAGGAGATGAGTAGGGTGTTTGATGAAGTGGAGGAAATGGAAATCGGGTCTTTGAATGCTTTTCTTACTGGCTTGTCGCGGAATGGTATGGTTGACGCCGCGTTGGAGGTGTTTAACAGGTTAAAGGACCAAAGAGTGGAGTTGAATGTTGTGACATGGACGTCAGTAATTGCTAGCTGTTCCCAGAATGGCAAGGATTTCGAGGCCTTGGAGCTTTTTAGAGATATGCAGGCTTATGGGGTGGAGCCTAATGCTGTGACAATCCCAAGCTTGATTCCTGCTTGTGGGAATATTTCAGCATTGACACACGGAAAGGAAATTCATTGCTTTTCTCTCCGAAAGGGGATTTTTGATGATGTATATGTAGGTAGTGCATTGATAGATATGTATGCCAAATGTGGCAGAATTCAGTTGTCCCGGCGTTGTTTTGACAATATGTTGGCCCCTAATTTGGTTTCGTGGAATGCTGTTATTAGTGGCTATGCAATGCATGGGAAGGCTAAGGAAACAATGGAGATGTTTCATATGATGCAGCAGAGTGGCCAGAAGCCGGATTCGATTACATTTACGTGTATTTTATCAGCATGTGCACAAAACGGCTTGACTGAAGAAGGATGGCATTATTATAACAGTATGTCCAAAGAACATGGCATTGAGCCTAAAATGGAGCATTATGCTTGCATGGTGACACTGCTCAGTCGTGTTGGAAAACTAGAAGAGGCTTACTCTATCATTAAGGAAATGCCATTTGAACCTGATGCTTGTGTATGGGGAGCCTTGCTAAGTTCTTGCCGAGTTCACAATAATTTGAGTTTAGGTGAGATTGCTGCAGAGAAGCTTTTTCCGTTAGAACCAGCCAACCCTGGGAACTACGTTCTTTTGTCCAATATCTATGCTTCAAAGGGCTTGTGGGATGAAGAAAATAGAATACGTGAAATGATGAAAAGTAAGGGATTGAGGAAAAACCCTGGCTATAGTTGGATTGAAGTTGGACACAAAGTGCACATGCTTCTTGCTGGTGACCAATCACATCCACAAATGAAAGATATCTTGGAGAAGTTGGATAAATTGAATATGGAGATGAAGAAGTCCGGTTACCTCCCGAAGACTAACTTTGTGCTGCAAGATGTGGAGGAACAGGATAAGGAGCAGATATTGTGCGGGCATAGTGAGAAGTTAGCTGTAGTATTAGGGCTACTCAACACAAGTCCAGGACAACCTCTTCAAGTAATTAAGAACCTGAGAATATGTGATGACTGCCATGCTGTGATAAAAGCAATAAGCAGGTTGGAAGGAAGAGAAATTTATATAAGGGACACAAATCGTTTTCACCATATCAAAGATGGTGTTTGTTCTTGTGGAGATTTTTGGTAAATAGCCCGTGGTTTTATCGGGACTTATATAAAGAGGGGTCAATTCTCTGCCGTGGGTTCATCCTGTGGATGAGAGAAAGTATTATAATCAAGATTATTTGCAGTCAAGAATTTGATGCCATCCATGTAGTTTAAGCATCTCGAGAATGAAGATATGTGTGCTTCATTCATCTTTTGGTGACTGGAAGCTGAGTAATTCTCAGTTGTTTTCAAATTGGTAAAGTTTTCTCACTTCCCTCCCTTTGTTATTGTAATCAAGATTTATGGTAGCCTGATGGAGGGAAGACAACTTTTTGGACTCAATATGCAACTATGCGATCAGAAAATTGGAGGAACTCTAACATTATTACCTGCCTAATTATATTTTTCTCTATTATTTGAAGTCTTAGTGGTTGAGACTTGAGCATCTGTAAAGCTATTGACATGTTAATGCAGATGGGTCTCTTCCTTTAACATGGCCCCTCCTTTTCAAGGCATGATATGCTTTTATCAGCTAGATCGAGGAAACGGGTGATGAGGAAGAATTCCAAGAAAACTGTATATTGATTGTCAAACCACCTACTTTTCCAACAACCATTTTGTGGTCAACAGATCATCTAGGATGTTTTTCTGAGAACTCGTGGTCTGATTCCATAGATTTTCCTTTACCTTTACAAGGGTCTCTATGTCCATGTTAATGGTAGATAACTGATTTCACATCAATTAGTAGATTCACACATGTTAATTTGTGGTACTTCTCCTCAGAGTCTCCACAGGCTCAGTGCTTTCCAGAATGTTTTTTTCTCTGGAGCAGAGCATGTGTTTCTTCTGTTCACGTTGGGTTCTTGTCACATGGGACTAGAATATTTATCATAATAAATGTTGGTTCTTTAACTGTCAATGACTTTGTGTGGGTATGAAGGCACTGTTTACTGATCTTCTGTTGAATGTTGCAGACGAGATTCCTTAACTTCTGCTGCATGACAATGTAAATTTAGGGATTCTCCAATTGGACAAGCATCCATTAGCAATTCCTAGAGATATTATTCATATTTGCTGAATCTTTTCGCTTGCTTGGCTGCTGTTGATTTTTGGGCTTTGATTATTCATTATGTGGTTCATTAGTAACACTAATTTCAACTTGTATAAGATTCTGCATTCAAGAAACGCACTTGTTTTTTTAAGAACTAAGGCGAATGAGCCTTTTAGTTTTTATTTCTGTGTTCTTATTAAAAATTCAGAAGTATCTCTTCATCCACTCAATTCAGAATTGGTCATGGTATCTAAGAGTGTATTGTTTCTTCCTGCACTTCCATGCACCTCCATAAATATTTGATATTCTAAAAATGTACCTCTGAATTACGAAATCCAAAAATCTTTTTCAAAATTCGTAATTAGTTTTCGAATTATGTAATTTGGAAGTTTTTTTTTAGATGTATGATTAGTTTTCAGATTACATAATTTGGAATTTTAAATTAGCTTCTAGATTATGTAATCTGGAAACTTTTTTCAAAAACGTGTCCGGATTACATAATTTAGAAACTATTCTTAAATCCAAACTTCTGAATTATATAATCTTTTAAAAATATATTTCGGATTAGATAATCTGGAAGCTATTTTCAAATCTGAGATCAACTTCTGGAATATGAGAATGGCACAAGAAGGATAAAATAGTATTTTCTTGTTTTGTATGTTTGTATGGGTGGCAGAAGAACGGAGGTGCAGAAAAAAACAGTCCTAAGAGTGATAAGGCCAAAATGTCTCTAAGCCTACTTACTAAATATTGCCCAAGATTCTTGGTAATTTCTTCCTGCACCTCCTCCGTACATTTCCTCTCTACTCCATAAACACAAAATTCCCATTTTGCAATATAATTCGAAAGTGAAAGTGCTTTTCAAAATCTCAAAAAAAAAAACTTTCAGATTGTAAAATTTGAAAATAATTTTTTATTTTTAGATTGCATAATTTAAAAATAATTTTTATTTTTGAATTGCATAATTTGAAAGCATTTGCTTTTGGATTAAACATTCTATTTTTTTTTCAAAAAAAAAAATACTTTGAATTGTGTATTTTATCAAAAATAATTTCTGTATTGTGTAATTTAAAATATATTTTTTATTTTTAAATTGTATAATCCATAAAGGATAAGATGATAATTTTTATATTTATAACCTGTAAAAGATGATAATTTTTGTATTTATAACCTGTAAAAGATGATAATTTTTATATTTATAACCTGTAAAATATGATAATTTTTATATTTATGACCTGTAAAAATGATTATTTGTATATGTATGGAGTGCATAAGATATGTATGGAGGTGGAGTAAAAAATGTTCAATATTCTTGAAATGTGGAACTAGACCAAGATGATCCCTTGCTATAACAGTTTAAAATATAAAAAAATTATTTAAAATGTCTTGAAGTTGAAAGCTTGATTAAATTTGAAATTTTTTCTAAGATGTAAAAGTCGAACTTTTTATTTGGATTTCAATTGATAATATATATAATTATATTGAAGTTCATTCATCAAAAATTTTACCCATAAAATTATGAATTGTTGCTAGGGTTTTCATCATTATAGGTATTTGTTGACTCTTTTCATTTTGTACCCATGTAGTAGTAGTATATATATTTTGTTAAGGGCTTAAATTTCCCACCAATCTTTTAGGATTAGAATTCCCATAAATATAGCAATAATTAATTTAATAGTTTTTTCTCCTAAATGTTTCACTCTATATGTTTCGAAATCCAATCATTTACCAATTTGCAACTAAAACCTAATTATTTACCGAAAATTTCTCCCTGCACCCAATCAATTGTGATTGACATCCGACAAACATTCTAAAACCCAATTGTACCCTTGTCATGTTTATTTTGAAAAAGCTTGTAGTGCGCTGATGCCCTCAAACCTTCGCGCTCATAGCTTCGTTTTTGTTCAAGGGGTCCTTCCACTCAACGCTACACAGTCGGAGAAATGCCAACTAAGGTGCAAGAGATGGTGTTGGGTGCGAGAATGGCAGAAACGAACTTGGATGTGTGATTGGGTGCAGAAATCACTAAACCCTAATTTCATTTTTATTAAGGGTAATTTGATACTTTCACAGATGCAATTGGGTGCAGGTCCAATTTGATTGGATGTAGGGAGAAACAACCTTATTTACCTAATAACCCAAACCCAATTATTTAACATATTAGGCTCACTTTCTTGATTAATTCATACTTCATACCACATAAATAACATACCAAATAAACATAATTCCGATAAAAAAAAAACTTGACAATTCATAAGTAACCTACTTAAAAATCTACCAATATGAACAATCCTCGTAATAAAAAGTTTACACCATCATCATGCATTAAAAAAAGAGCTTAATTTTGCATTTCAAAGAAAAAAAAGTAACAACAAAAAAACTTAACTCTTAAAATGCAATGAGAACATCATTACAAGAAATTTTTGTTTGACAACAATATCAAACTAATGATTCTCTTCATTTAAAATTCATATAAAACTACCACATAACCACTATAAACTTTTTATGACAAACCATCTCTGAATAGAACATTAATTTTATTGAAGATTAATGTAGCAAAAAATTTCGTTGATATTCCAATAGAAAAGTTCAAATTTATTAAGGAATAAAATCTTATTTAAACCTAAAAAATAAATCATGTAAATTTTTTAATTTATGAATCACCGTTCTTTTTCTCTCTAAATCGTACAAAATACGGAACAAATTTATTCTAACGTTCACTTTGTTTAGAAAATTAAAGATTAAATTATTATAATTTTGACATATTTTAATATTTAATTCTCGATTTTTTTTCTATTATAGTCTTTATATTTCAAATAATCCATTGTTTTGTTTTGCTAGTTTAAATAAATATGTCACATCTAAAATTTAATGAGAGCAAATTCAAAGAGATAAAGACATTGAGTATTTAACTAAAGTTATTTTCTTAAACAAGAGGACTAAAGTTGCCAAAAAAATTGATAAAAATGTATTTTAACAAAGTAATAATAATAATAATTTAATATCTGATAACTTTTACAGATACTTTAAAGAATATAATTTTTTTCTTAAGTTAAGTATTGTTTTATTTTATACAAAGTTAATTAATGTGTTATTTTTGGCTTAAACTTGATTAACCCAAACTTATAGTTAAGTATTATAATTACTTGCCATCTGAATTAAAGAAGAAATTATAATAAGAAAAAGTTGACTTCAAAAGTCATAAGGAAATTAAATGTTTGAACAATATGCTTCATGATTCACGAATTAACGTACGTATTCTGCAAAATGTAAACACACCAAAGTCAAAGATTGCGTATCTTTTCTCTCAAACTTAATAAATTTGTACCTCTTCTATAATGTAAACAAAATAAATAATTTTTTTATACAGTTATTAATAAACAAATTTTAATTCCCTGAATTTAAAAAATTAATTAATTTTTAAGAATTATTTAACATACAAAATGATTTATTTTAATATTTCTACATTACAAATATTTAGATAATTTAAAACTTGGATTAGAAAGTAAAGAACGAAAAACATATTTAATTTTATAAATAATAATTTCAATGTATCACTGAATACATTTTAAAAGTAATTACTATTATTAATCATTCTGTAAAACCTAAGTGACAAAATTACCCAGATGCAGAAAATATATGCTCTCAAATTAGCAAATTTTAATTAATTAATTCAATGATATTATTTGAAAAATCTTCTATTTCATTGAAATGTTATTTCTCTGAGTTTTTCTATATAAATTTTAACGAAAGATAATTTTGAAATAAAAGATAAATTAGATTTTAATAATTAAATGGTACTAACAAAATATCTCAATTAGAGTGAATTGATCTTTTTTTTTTATATATTTGAGATAGAAGAAAATGATTACATAGTTTAGTGATGCTAAGTAAATAATAATATCATAAAGTAAAATAGTTTTGCATCCCATCAAATTACAAAAATTTATAATTATGTGAGATAGATTTATTGACTTTTAACAATATTAACTTATATCTATTAAACTCAAAAAAATTACATTATTAAGCAATAAAAAACCATCAATATATATTTTTAAAATATTTCCTATGAATATAATTTAGTAGGAATTTTAAATTATTTTTACATTTTTTAATGGAGAAAACATCTTTCTTAGTTAGTGTAAAATTTCATTTTTTTTCTAATATTCGAAATGAATGAGAGTAATTATCAAACTAATTTATAGTTTTGTTCTCTTTTTAACTTTTATCCACTGTCCCTCTTATTTTAACATTATTCTCAACTTCACAATCTTTGATAATCAATAATAATAAAAGTAATAAAACACTGTAATTTATAATAAATATGCATGCCAGCTTTTATAGTAGAAAATAAATACTACCGCGTTAGACTCGTGTAGACAAAGATTTTAGAATAAGCCACGTGTCTTCTTCACACTCATTTGACTATTTCAAGAAACAGGACCCACACGAAAAATTATTACATAAATACATATTTAAATATATTTGTCAGTTCTTAAAAAAAATTTAAAATGATATGGTTTGCTTTTCAAAATTGAACAATTTTTTTTATCTATTATTCAATAACTATGAAAAAGGTATTAATATATATAGATAACAAACATTTAAAGTTTAAAAATTGTTAAATTTTAGTACTACCATTTAAAATTTACGTAAATAAATAATTAATACTAGTATTATTGAAAAATACACATATTTTTATTAATAGTTATATTAATAGTAGACTAAAATTATTTAATTATGATAATAATGTCCAAGTCACCGTAACTAGTTTATATGTAAAAATAAATAATTCTAATTTTTACAATTCTATTTAACAACTTTCCTAATTAGTAAAACTAAAATATTTAAAAATATATATATTTTTACTTAGGAATATTAAGAGTTAAGAAAACCTTATAATAAATAATTTGGAAACCGCTGTATTTAATTCTTATAATACTTATTCTATATATAATACTTAAAATAATATTAATTAATAATGTAAAGTATTTACCTAAATGCTAGATGATACTTGTATAAGAGAGATAAGTAATAATTCAATAAGAATAAAATACATAATAATAATAATAATTGCTTTATGAACATAGGTTCTTAGTGTAGATTTATTTAGACTATGAACATAGGTTGTTATGTAGATTTTGTATGATATTTGATTGGGCAAAGATATTAAATTGTTTTGGAACTAGGTAGTTAGGAAAATAGGTTATTATTAAAAGTCATTATCTAAGTTTTGTGAAAGTAGCAACAGTTGGAAACTTGTTAAACGGATCAAACTGGAAAGTGTGTGGGAAAAACAGACCAGACACAGCACAATGCAATGCTTGTGCTTTTTCTGCTTTCAGGTACATTAGTTCACACTGTTCTTTCCTCAAAGTTTCCCTCAACGACTCAGACTCAGTCACCTTTTCTCTCTCTTTCTCACTCATGATCCTCACCTTATCTATCTATCTATATATATAACCCAAAGACTCTGACTTCTTAGTATTTTGATACCTTAAAACAGTTCTCACCCTTTGTTTCCTTGTTTTTCTATACTTGGTAATGGAATCAATCTCTTATTCCTTTACTTCTTCATACCCTTTTGCTTGCTTTGGTCACTCGTTACTATAACCTGTATGGATTCTTTCTGGGATAGTGCCAATAAACATGTTCTCTTTGTGTTTGATGATTTTACCATTTTTAATGATGAGAAAACAGTGTTGTTCCTTGTAAAATAACCCACTTTAAGATATTTAGACTCTGTTCAAAATGCTTGGTTGGTGGGGAGGGGGACAAGCTTGTGCTTAATTATAGCAGTGCATGCTTTACTTTTCATTTTCATTTCTCAGGAAGTAATGGTATAGAGGAACCCTTGAGCCTGTATCATTTGGAAACTTACTGGTGCTGTCACAAAAGCTCTTGGATTTGTTTTGTTTTTCATTTTTTTTTCTTCATGAGGGGATGTGATTTTGCCAAGAGTTGAAAAAGAGATAGAAGAGTGGGGATGGGAGACCTTCCAACATTAATGTGAAGAAGAAAACCTCAACTAAAGAAAATTAACTTACCATTAAAATTTTGATTGTTGTTTCTGGTCGTTTTTTCCCAGCATCATGTCATCTCATGTACCTTAAAGTTTCATTGTTCCTTTTCACTTATTCATTGTTTTGTGCATAGGTTGGATTAGTTTTGACTTTGATATCACTGTTTTGACATAGAAATTGAGATGTTGATTTTTGTTTTTAATTTGCAGAAAACATGGCTATTTTTGACAAAGCTGAGTTGCCATTTCTATCAGATAGTCATCCCCAAGTATCAATTGAACTCAATGATTCTAGATTCCCAAGGCATGTATCTAGGACCCGAAGTGTATCAATTTCTATTCCCACTACACTCACAGAGCCATATGAAAGAGATACAAATCGTTTGGGATACACTGGTCCCCTACGGATTCAGAGAATAACTCCATTTAATGAGATGAGTGGTCCATTGCATGCTACTAATAGACCCGAAAACCTTTCTCGGCAGAATAAAGTGGCACCCGAGTCACAAGCAGAAGAAAGTAAGACAGAAAATTTGTCAACATGCTGTGGCCCCATGGGTGAAAATGATTTGCAGACCAACTATGCTTGCAAGAATGAACATTTAGTTAGGTCCGGTCCACTGGGAATGTGTAGTGATCCATATTGTACAACGTGCCCAACCTACTTCAAGGCTACTCAGCAAAGTAATTCAAATGCTTCGGGTATATTTAATCATGAGGTATCAAATAAATTATCCTTTCTTTTCTCTTAAGAAGCTAATGACTACTATATGTTGAAGTTTCCTTAGATTACATTTTGTGTGTCAAGTGTCTTAAGTTTTTGCATGTATCATGGTCAAGAGTTTTATGCAACATATGTATGCTTCTGCTACAGAGTTTAATATCATGATTTTCTAATGATGCATTGGTAATTATTTGAAACTACAACTTCTGAAGCAGCCAAAGATTTCTATGTTTATACATACTATTATGGTGTACTTTATTCTTATTGTGGACTACTTTGTTGTTTCCGTATATTATTTTTTCACAAGGTAATGAGATTATGAATTGTTACTGCTTTTGGACCAAAAACGGATTTACATGCCATTTTGTGATGCATGTATAAAAAATAAATGTTGCAGCTCTAATTATGGTCTATTTTCTGGTTATGTAGGCAATAATCTTTCAAATTTTGAAATCTATTTTTCCATTTGTGGACATTTGATCTTATGAATCACTTTGACAATTTTAGCTCCATTTACTCAATGAATTTCAGCTTTTAACATTTTCAGTTTCGCAATACTTTTTATGGGGATGCCAAGGATTGGACGAGAAGATTTTTTACTTTCTCGATTCCCAATGTTCCTAGAGTTATGAATCCTCACAATAAACTTGTACAACAATGGAATCAATATTTTGCAATTTGTTGCTGGGTGGCAATTTTTGTGGATCCGTTATTTTTCTTCTTGCTCTCTGTGCAGAAGGTATGGTTTACCCCCTTTATTATGATTCAAAATATTGCATGCTGTATCTTGTTGATTACTAATCTTTGTTTTTACCAATATAAGTTCTGATCACTTCATGACAAATAATTATATCAATGACATGGTGATCCTTTTAACTTAAGATAGTCAAGAAACACTCCAGCTTATCAAGACACCTTTGAAATTGGTGTTTTCATCTCATTTTATTTCCCAAATCTATATCTCTTGAAACATTATATATCAGCAATTGTATTTAAGATTATGAGGTTTTGTTTTGCATGCTAAAAAATGCCCAATAACCTGCTTCAGTTAGTATTCATAAAGTTGCTATTTAGATTTCACCCATGACATGATAAGAAACATTCATCAATTGCCTGTTGAGATCAAACTTGGCCTTTAAACTTGTTATATAGGTTGGATTATGTTGGATATATGCCTCAAACAAAAATATAGTATCAAAGGAAGCTACCTTCTAGAAGTTTTTCCTTCTAAAAGCCTTGTTCCACATCCTTTGATATATATATATATATATATATATATATATATATTCAGTGGTGATTTACTATAAAGTAGGCAGGATTGATACAAATATCCAGGAAATCAAGTTCTTTTTGGAAAGGAGATATATTAATAACAGAGTTGATATGTTTTCCAACACTACCAAACAAAATTATTGGCTCTTTTAGTACCTTATTGACCTAAGTTGTCTTTGCACAAGAAGGAAGTTAGTTTGTAGGTGTTGACCTCACTAATTTATTGGCATCACAAATTCATAATTCAAGTAATAGTCACTATGTGATTCTTGTTGTCTCTGATTATTAACGTGCCTTCAATTATCTGTGAAGTGTCTAACGTGCTCTAAGTTTTCTGAAATTTTTATGCAGGAAAAGAAATGTATTGTTATAAACTGGGCTCTTACAAAAGTTCTTGTTGCAGTTAGAAGCCTCTATGATTTCATACACTTCCTAAACATTCTTCTTCAGGTAACTTTTAAGAATTTTCTAGCGGTTGTTTATTTCTTTGTAACTGTTTAACTATTTTTCTTATATTAAGTCGGAGTACTATATTCTTACTTTGAGACATGTATTTACAAGTTTTCATATTTTTTATGTTTTCTCTCTGTAAGAGACTAAGAGGATATAACATAATTTGCTGAATGTTCCTTCAAGCAACCTATGAATAATTTTTGTTTGTTTTCTTTTTCATCAAGTGTAAAAATCTATATGAAAATCATCAGATCACAGACTTGCATAGTATGCTAAATTTTTCTATTGAATTTAAAATTTAGCTTCTATACCATTTTCTGCCAATTCCTTTCCTGTGAGCTTCGTTTTGTGTAACAATGGTAACTATGATTAGTGAATAAGTGTGGAGGTTGAGACTGTTGTGTGCCTGTTATGTTGGTACCAAACAGAGAAGAGTGATGGTCTTGAATCTTTAATCTAGTTTTATTTGTTCACAAGTCTAAGTTGGTACTCTATTCTGATGCAACAGAGCTCAATTAATTCTTTCTTGTTGATTCTCTGCAGTTTAGGTTGGCTTATGTGGCTCCTGAGTCTAGGGTGGTTGGTGCTGGGGAGTTAGTCGACCATCCTAAGAAAATAGCTCTTCATTACATTAAGACATCTTTTTTTATTGACTTATTTGTTGTACTTCCTCTTCCTCAGGTAAATCTCTCTCTCCACTTCCCTTTCTGCTTATTTTCACAGCAGTATCATTGCATCTAATGTGATTTTTTTATGTTCAAGTATAGAATCTACACTTTAAAGTAATGGCAATTGTCTGTTTTCATTCCTTGTCACTAACTTTGGGTGTATACCATTTTATGAGGATGGAAGCAAATTTGTGTGAATAATTGTATATTTGTCAAACTCCTGGTCATGGTATAATTGTTTGAAATATTTGCAGATATTCATATTGTTTGTCCTACCAAAGCACTTAAGGACAGGGTCATCAGGAGCAAACTATGCAAATAACGTTTTGCGTATTGTGATCCTTGTTCAGTATATCCCCAGATTGTGTAGGTTTCTTCCTATGATATTTTCTCCAGATGGATTCGTATTTGAGTCACCATGGGCAAATTTCTTTATAAATCTTTTTACCTTTATACTATCTGGCCACATTGTTGGGTCCTGGTGGTACTTCTTCAGTTTGCAGGTTGGTTAAGGCCTTTCCTTTATATAATTGTATTTCTTTTTCAGTGGAACCTTTTTCCTGCCCTTTTTTTCCTGTACTTTCTAATTTTAAATTGACATAGCTTTGGAATTCAGTTTAAATTGTAAAGGAAATGAGTCCCTAAGATTTTATGAGCTACATAAAGTTTTAAAGCATTATTTTCTCAAGCTGTGCTCATATGAACAGGAAAAAGAAAATGGTTGTGTACTTCTGATATTTTTTATATAGTGCATTATTGTTAAAGTGGAATGTAAATATGTTCAAGCAAAGTGTATTACTACCAACTAATAATGAAATGATGATAAGAGATTCAATTAAAAGTTGGGGAATTTCATTTAGGTGGCTACATCAAATAAAGGTTCATATATTCAGTTATTAATTTCTGCATTCTCTCTATTCCTTCTCCTAGAGGGTTAATCAGTGTCTACGAGATGCCTGTGATACCACACATATTACTGGATGCACAAAATTCATTGATTGTGGGCATGGAAAAACTGGAGAATATCAACAAGATAAAAGTTGGGTTAATTGGACGAACAATGCTGTTGCAAGTGCTTGTTTTACTGAAGATGGTTTTCGTGATGGTTATGGTATCTTTCTTAAAGCTGTCAACCTTACCGCACATCCTAATATGTCAACCAGATATTTCTATTCATCATTTTGGGGATTTCAGGTAACCGTGTTTATTATCTTCAAGATTATCACGTTACCAGTATATTTGTGAGGTGTGTTTTTATTAGAACGTAGGAACATAAAGCATGCCTAGTGTTGAAAATTGATGAAAGATAGCATGCACATTACTGTCTTTTAGAGCAAGAAATTCCAAAATGAATATCCATGAATCAGGAAAAGCCACATTGAAATTATCTTGGGAACAAGATGCTTTGTTATTGTATATAAATGGCATGCCTTTTAGTTGACTATTTTACTTTTCAAATAGAAATCCTACTAAAGCTCTATGCCTGTGTTTTCTGCAGCAAATTAGTACACTGACTGGGAATTTAACCCCTAGCTATTATGTTCCTGAAGTCCTTTTTACTAAGGCCATTCTTGGGTCAGGACTGTTGCTGTTTGCTCTTCTCATTGGAAACATACAGAACATTCTTCAGGCTCTTGGACGCAGGTAGAATGCCATGCTTCTTATATGGAAAACCTCATGAATTTATACCTAGAACACAGTATAATGACTAACAAGCGTTGTTTGAGGACAACATTGTATTCTCTCCACCCTCTCTTAAATAAGTGGTGTTTTAGAGTTCCTTTAAGGAATAGTTTACAAAGTTATCTAATGATCTAGCTAGAATACTGAAGATTTGTGTCAGTTCATAAAGGGAAATATGTATGATCCTCTTACTTTCTCTTAAAAGGAAGCTGGAGATGTCACTTAGACGACGTGATGTTGAGCAATGGATGAAGCATAGGCGCTTAGCAGACAATCTAAGAAGGTATCATTCTTTCCCATTATGGTCTGGCTTGTATTGCACTTAGTTAAATTGGTTAAAATTTTCTTGTTATATATCTACTCCTTTCCAAACAGCATTTTTGGCAATGTATATATAACTTCAAGTAGAAAATATTACTACTTTACAGGTCAAAATAGATCCACTGAAGTCAACAGCTATTAGAGAATCTTTTTATTGAGAGACCAATGATAGTTTGTTTTTCTTTTTTACCTGGATAATTTAAAATTTCTTGAATCTCTATCTATGTGTGTCTGACTATGCCTCCACTTGAATGCATGTTTTTTTTGCTAAAATGCATTATGCAGAGGCAATATCTAGGAAAAGAGTCTCAATGGAAAAGGGTTATCTACAACTCAAAAAGAGACTTCTTACCAACCTTAGTACTAGTGTACAGTATAGAACTGCAATATACTTTTACATGATTATTTATCCAAAAACTTAATTCCTTCCTCTGAGTTAATATCCTGGCTCCACCAATGTGGAATGTGATCAAAGAAAACTATGAAAAGCTACTAATTATTGCCACACTACAGGAGGCTATTGCATGTTTGTTTGAGCAAATGCTTAGAAACAGTTTTACAATCTGTCACTTTAATTCAGGCATTGAAATCATACAAAGTGAGAGAGATTCCATTCCACTTATATGATTGGTCTGTGTCATGTAGGAGAGTGCGACAGGCTGAACGTTTTAACTGGGCTGCAACAAGGGGGGTGAATGAAGAAATGCTCCTGGAGAATTTGCCAGAAGATCTCCAAAGGGATATTAGACGTCATCTCTTCACATTTATTAAGAAAGTTAGT